>LKMJ01004540.1_pt1 | contig 13078 bp, 11 predicted proteins | sample 643391 | NCBI WGS metagenome assembly LKMJ01 (sample SAMN04112250, study PRJNA286221) | soda lake metagenome | biome: soda lake; feature: Kulunda Steppe; material: water; isolation source: sample PL-Br10 brine of Picturesque Lake | place: Russia: Kulunda steppe | collected 2010-07
CAGTGTACTGCTGTCGGATTGAGGAGGGATAGTTTTCTTGTGAGCTTCGAAGCTGTTGGAGGTCCGGTTCGTACTGGTATGTCTCGACAGTGTAGTTGCGGCCGATCGGTGTTGGCTCAACAAGCAAGAGCCCTGTTTCAGAACTTACATCCACGCCAACATCGTCGAGATTCTCGATCGTTGCTGGCTGCCAGGATGTCGGTGCTGCACTTGCCTGTCGTGTGAGCGTTATTTGATGAGAGACTTCATCACTGACACTTCCAGTCGCAGCGAGTGTGTCGCTGTACCGCTCAGAGTCACCAGTCCGTACCCACGTTCCATTATCGTATGTGGTGTAGCCATCAACACGCCAGTAGTCCGGCTGGCTCGTTTCAACAACAAACTGCAATTCATCGGAGCTGTTGGTGAACGGATTTGACTCGTTTGTCACCCCTTCACCGATCGGGTTCTCTGCAGCACCACCCAGACTGCCACCACCAACAAGCCCGGGATGGTCAACTCGCTCAACGTCTCCAGCCGTGGCCTCGGTCTCGTCACCAGTTCCTGTTGCACCGAGTGTTGCGCCGCCCGTAAATGAGACTGCAAGCAGTCCAAGTGCAAGCAAACACGTGAGAGCAATCACAAAATCTCCGACCCGACGATCTTGTCGGGGCCCACTCGATGCACTCATCTATCTATTGTCGTTTGTAGCTTTGCGCATAATAAACTCACCGAGTGCTTTTCCACGACCGATTAACAATACGAATTTAAATCACGAACTGCTTTGGGTGTTGAGTCATTTCAAAATACTAGACAGACCTCCATGGACCGATCGCCTAAACAGAAACACAGCATTCGCCTTCCAGTGCTTCCGTTTTCAGTGCGAGTCTTTCTTGCGACGGCTGCAATTTTGCTCCTCCTGTACTATTCGATCGTCCCCGCCCCAGGGAGCGGTGGCATCTCGTCTGGCCCCTTTGGCATCTTCCCATACTCGATGTGGCTGCATTTTCTTGGCTACATGGGGCTTGCTGTTGCACTCTCATATGCAACCTTTCATCTGGATTACTCACGATCACAACTGCTGATTGGTGTCTTCTTTATCACCGTTGGATTTGGGGCACTCATCGAACTGCTGCAATACACACTCCCTACCCGCACATTTAGTCTGGTAGATATTCTGGTGAATACGATCGGCGCTGCAACCGGCGTTGCACTGTGGCACCTCACCGATCGTGTCATTGGCTTCGCCAAATAGCCCGTCCGAGTATCACGCTAAACGGTGGATCGACACCTATTATATTCTTACTCAAAAAGTACCTGTCAGTGAGTTACACAGAGCTGGCTGTTGCGATTCTTGCAGGTGCTGTTCAAGGTGTTGTTGAGTGGCTTCCGGTTTCGAGCCAGGGTAATCTGGCACTGTTTTTGACATTCGTCGGAACCTCACCAGATGTTGCACTGCAGCTCGCGCTCTTTTTACAGATTGGAACGACGATTTCGGCGGCAAGCTACTATCGCGATGAGATCGCAACTGCAACCCGATCGATTCCTGGCTGGCAGCCACAAGCCGCGTTTGCACCCCAGAATGCCCTTGTCTCATTTGTTATTCTGGCCTGTCTTGCAACCGGGATTGTTGGCATTCCACTGTATATCTACGCTGTTGACTTTGCAAGCGAACTTACAGGCGGCATCTTCATTGCACTCATTGGTGTGCTCTTAATCTTGACTGGAGCCCTCCAACTCGCATCCGAGTCTGTTGGAATGGGATTTCGCGAGGAGCCAACCTTTGTCGATGCTTGTTTGGTTGGTGCTGCCCAAGGAATCGCTATTCTCCCCGGCATTTCTCGATCGGGTATCACGACGAGTGCACTCCTGTTTCGTAGCTACGATCCACCAGCCGCGTTTCAACTCTCATTCTTACTATCGATCCCTGCGAGCCTTGGTGCTGCTGCGCTTACTGTTGTTGGAGCTGGTGGCCTCCCTGGAATCAGCCCCACTGCAGCATTTCTCGCAACTATCACCAGCGCAATCGTGGGCTATCTGACGATCGATGCGCTGATGAAAATCGTTGAACGCCTTCCGTTCTGGCTCATCTGTTTTGGACTCGGTGGATTGGCGATCGTTGGCGGCGGTCTCGTCTCCATTCTTGTCTAGCCACTGAATCAAAACTGCTTTTTGGACACTCAGTCATGTCTGTGTATGAACATTCTCGTCACTGGTGGGGCCGGATTTATTGGTGGCCACTTGGCCGAGTCATTTGTCACTGATGGCCACACCGTCACGGCGATCGATATTCTCGAGCCCTTCTATGATATCGGGTTGAAAGAACACAATATAGAGGTCGCACAATACGCTGCCGAGAACACAGATGGGGGCTATAACTTTGTTGAAGGATCAGTTACGGATACAGAACTGGTCGATCGGCTCATGGCGGAAACAGATGTTGTGTACCACCAAGCAGCTCAAGCTGGCGTTCGTGCAAGCGTTGAGGAGCCAACAAAGGTAACGAAATACAACATCAACGGCTCACAAACTATCCTTGAGGCCGCTCGAAAACACGACATCGATCGGGTTGTGAATGCATCGTCCTCATCTGTCTATGGAAAGCCACAGTATCTTCCATACGACGAGGACCACCCAAACGAGCCAGTCTCTCCATATGGGGCGTCCAAGCTTGCAGTCGAACACTACGCACGTGTGTATAACGAAGTGTATGGGCTCCCAACCGTCTCGCTTCGGTACTTCACTGTGTACGGACCGCGAATGCGGCCAAACATGGCAATCAGTAATTTTGTTTCTCGATGCATGCGTGGTGACCCACCCGAAATATATGGTGATGGTGAGCAGACTCGTGACTTCACGTACATTGCAGATATCCTTGACGCCAACCACCGGCTCCTCACAGACGACAGCGCTGATGGGGAAGCAATGAACATCGGATCGACGGACAACATTTCAATCACTGCACTGGCCGAAGCCGTTCGCGATGCGATCGATCCAACACTCGATATTAAATACACTGCTGCTCGCGATGGTGACGCCGAGCATACGCACGCAAATATCGAGAAAGCGACTGAACTCATTGGCTATGAGCCAACCAGAGGTATCCGAGATGGAGTCAACGAGTTCATCAGCTGGTATGACCAGAATCGCGAGTGGTACGAACCACTCGTGTTAAACTCCTAACGATCGGAACACAGCGCTTCTCTCGATCACTAGTCGTCTGCAGAGGCCGGCTGTTCTACGGATTCTGCATCTTGGAGTCGCCGTTCTGCTTCGTCACGATCTTCTGGATAGCCAATATCCATCCGCCAGCCATCCAAGCCGATCGCATCGATCGTTCGACCCGATCGGATCAACAGGTCGATCGCTTCGCTGATCTCATACTCCCCACGGTTCGATGGTTGGACGAGATGGCAGGCGTGGAAAATCTCAGGCGTGAATGTATAGAAGCCGGTCATCACCAAGTTCGATTTTGGCTCGTCTGGTTTTTCCACAACGTCTGTAATTTCGCCGTATTTGTTAGTTTCACAGACACCATATCGACTTGCATCCTCCCACGGAACTTCCTCGACAAGGAAGGCTGCATCTGCACGCTCTTCTTGTTGGCGTCGAACGACATCCTCTAAGTTCGCGTGGAAGATGTTGTCCCCAAGAATCAGCATGAAGTCGTCGTCAACTTGCCCTTCGACGGTTAACAGTGCGTGTGCCAATCCCTTCTGTTCACGTTGATGTGTGTACGTGATTGGAACGCCATCGAAGTCATCACCATAGTGATCGATAATGACCTCTTTGAGATATCCCACAACGACAACCAGCTCATCAGCTCCCAGATCGATGAGCTGTTCAAAACAGTGAGTCAAAATTGGCTGTCCATCGACCTCAACCATCCCTTTAGGTTTGTCTTCTGTGAGTGGTCGAAGTCGCGTCCCCTTACCGCCCGCGAGTACAACTGCTTGCATACCTATTTGTGAATATATCCCTGAAAATAGTATTTGTTATCCAATTGTAAGATGCCTCGGTGTAATTACTAATGGGAAACATGAGGCCGATCGCGATCGGTGATATCTCTATTTATTAGTATATAGTAATCGATTGGTTTGTCATCTTCACACACGATAAACTGACATTCGTCTGTTTATATCAGTTGTAAATGCAACAGTTACAAAGATATATTCGTAAACTCACACAGATTGACTATTTTGTGAATTACCACGGGCGTGGTGTTCCTAGTAAATCTCTGACGGAGATATAGATCGCTCAGATGAAGCCCTTAATATGTCTCAAGCCACAGCAGCCGTATTAAGTGCAGAATCTGCTTCCTGCCGCGACTCGACATCGCTTACTAATGAAGGTATAGAGCCTTCATTAGTAACAAAAACAAAATATCCTTTGAATGGGTTCATGAGAGGTGGATCAGCACCACCAAAATCATAGTGTGGTGTTGTCTGGTGGAATTGGAACCGATTCACTTGCGATACCTGGTCTACACTAGGCTCGGTGAATTGGTCTAACACAACCGTTGCGTCAGCGCTTCCTCGCTCAAGAACGGTGTTGACATCATCGTATGTTGAGGCCGAAATAAATTCCCACCCTTCATCAAGATACTTAGCCGATGGAACTGATGGATTTTGAGATGAAAACGTAATTTCGAGTGTGTGGACGGTCGCATCTGATGTGCCGTCTGTCAGAACTACAATTGCATCTAACGCATTTGGTGATTCATCAAACTGTGATCCGTGAAGATGTTCCCATTGTGAAGAATCTGAGTGGTAGCGATAGACTGCATCAATTCCATCCATAGAATCATCAAAAATATCTGCATATGTTTCATCGATTGGACCTGGGAAACCGATTGCATACGTTGATCCATCTGTTTCTATACCGAGTCTATATTCTGCTGGATCAGTTGGCTGTATAATATCTCCAAGGACAGTAATCTCGACTTGAGCTTGAGCGTCTGTGTCAGTTGCAGCAAATTCAATCGTATACTCTCCAAATTCAATATCTTCGAAATTGGCAGTGATCTCATCGTGACGAATATTTTTAAGTATGACTTGGTTATTTTCGACAATTGCATCATCGAATATATGTGTAAGATCATCAGTACCTAACTCACTTGCTGTGACTTCGATATCAAACTCACCGCGATTAGTATCAATAACAAATTCAACATTTGTATTATCCCCGACATTTTCGACGAGCTCGCGATCAGGATTTATAATCATCTCCTGACGGACTATCTCAAAATTAGTATTGGTGGCGTCTAATTCAGGAGACCCGTCTGCCCTAAGATAATAATCTCCTTGTTCAAAATTGCTCGAATCAATTGTAACCACCTGAGAACTATTGACTGACTGCATACTCACAAGTGAACTACTTTGGTCATTACCAAGTCTAACTTGGATGGAATCTCCGGGGTTAAGTCCTTCATTTTCTGAAACATCCACAATTATATTATTACCTTGCCAAAATAATTTGTTCTCAATGCTAGTTCCATCATTCTCAGTCTGATTAGCAGCGCCACCTATACCTGCAAACCCAAGACTAGCAATAAGAACTACAGAAACAAGTCCAATTCTAATAACACAGTGACTTTTTTTATATGATTCTCATCCATAATTTATTTATAATCGACATTAACTGTACACCATGATATACATTTCGTCTGTTTTAATCAGGCCCTCCAGTGCTACCAAAATCACTCAAAGTACCCGTTGAGAGTGTTTCACGTGGGTTCTGAGGAAACTATCAGATTTATTAGAATAGATGTGATTCACGGCAGTTACTGGATCTCTGTCGGTAAGTTGTTTACAACTGTATCTCGGAATTGTGCCCAAATCACGAATAGTATTAAAAAATAGGCGATTGATCCGACGATGACAAGTAGAACTACAAATATTTCATTCACCGCTGCAATCTGTGGAATTTGTATTTCAATACCAATACGGAATACGTATACAATTACGCCCATACTGATTGCTGCAATCCACTGACGTCCAGTTTCATTGATTGGAACTCTGAATGCTACCTGTTGCCGTGTATAATAAAATGCAAAGCACAGTCCAGCTGTCGATGATAAGACTGTTGCAATAGCTGCTCCCACCCATCCTATTTGCCACACTAGAATAAAATTGAGTGCGATATTCATGAGTATGAACACCAAGTTTGATCGGAATGCGAGATCTGGCCGATCGATCGCATTCAGAGTATTAAGCAATTGAGTGTTATATGTATAGATGAGTAATCCAGCTATGAGAATTACAAGAACTTCTGTTCCGATAATAAACCCCTCGCCATAGACTGCCATCAGTCTGTCACCAATAACAAGGGACCCAACAAGACCCGGAATGAGAATTAATCCTGCAAAAGAAAGTGTATCTTCGATTAAATGCGTAATTGCTTCTGGATTTTTTTTATTTGCAACCTTGCTCATCTCCGGGAAAAATGAATTGCTAACTGCGTTTCCAAAGATATTCAAGAACTTTCCAAGCGACCAAGCAATTGAATATACTCCTACAAATCCTTGGGTGACAAAAAACCCAAGAATAGCAATATCCGCGGTATCAAACGTCTTACTCTCAATATTTCCAAGCCAAGAGTATTTTGCATAATCAAATAGGCTTTTTATATGTTCGTATGATGGAATTGCAGGTCGTAATTTGAGAATAAATAATCCAATTGTTGCGGCTACAAAATAACCAAATGCATATCCATACAACATGCCAGTAAGGCCTAATCCAATCAGTGCAACTAGTGCTACCTGAGATATTGCGCGCAGCGCTAACTTCGTTGTTGACAATACGGCATAAATGTGGACAAGGTGCGAGCCTTTGAGTAGCGCATTGACTAATGATTTATATAATGTCACTAGCAAGAGGAGCATTATTATTTTTGAGACAGGTGCACCGACATAAGCATCTATCTGCAATCTAAACAGAAATGTAAATAAAAGAACTACCGCCATCATAGAACTCATAATAATCATTCCTGCTCCGAGATATTGCTCCGGTTCTCGACCCTCACTCACTCGCTTTGTGATTGCAGTTCCAAATCCGACATTACCGATAATTGTAAGCCAAGTGACAATTGCGATCGCCAATGCGTACTGGCCGAGAACTGTTTCTCCTAGTATACGAGCAAAGTATATTGTAGCAAAAAATCCTATGATAGAACCAAAGAATTTTGAAACAAAATAGACAAATGATGTCTGCCCAAGTCTCATAGATTATTGTTTATTGTCCACATTGTTTCGATACTAATTTAGAGGCTTTGCTATTCGTTATCCAATAGAGTCTATATTAATAACTTGTTCTCTATCTCGATGTTGATTAACTATGTAATTACCATTAATTTGAAATTTGATATTTATTCTAATCACACGTGTAGTGATATCACAACAGATATGAAGAACAATGCATACCAACATACAAATGAAAAAGTATAGAAAATTGAGAAAAGTATATAAATCTCAAGGGTTGGAATACTCCCTAATAGAAATCTGGAAGTATTTTCTTTTATATTCAAAATTGTCTATCTATTTCCAAATCGGATTAGGCAAAGAGACACATCAAAAGATAGTTGCTGCCCCGCAGATTGGTTATTGGCCTAATTTAAGAGCGCCATCATCATTTAATGAAAAAGTCCTACATAGGAAACTCCATACAAACAACGTACTTTTTTCAACAGTTGAAGATAAATATAATGTTCGAGAATATGTCATAAACAAAGTTGGGGAACATATACTACCGACAGTCTATCAAGTTACAGACGATGCTCAAAAATTAGAATTTAAATCTTTTCCCGATGATTTTGTAATCAAGCCAACCCATCTCAGCGGAAGTGTCAACATTGTTAAAGACAATAAAGTAAATGAGCAATCAATCCACCAACAATGTGATAACTGGTTATCAGATACTCACAGCGGATTAAACTCTGAATACTGGTATGAGGATATACCGCCAAAAATAATCGTTGAAGAATTCCTTGAAGGGAGAGATGGAAGTGCACCACTCGACTACAAGTTTTTTGTTTTCCACGGGAAAGTGGAATATATTGAAGTAGACTCTCAAAGATTCACAAACCATCGTCGTACATTTTACGATCGTAATTGGGAAAGACAAGATTTTACACTACGGTATCCTCCTGGGTCAAAAATGGACCGGCCAGAAAAACTGGAAGAAATGATTACAGTTGCTGAAAAGCTTGGTGAAGAATTTGATTTCATTAGGGTTGATCTCTACTATCCAAGGGACAATAATGTCTATTTTGGAGAATTAACTGTTGCACCTGACTCTGGTTTTGGACGTTTTAGCCCAAATGTATTTGATTGGAAACTGGGACAGCTATGGTAAAAATGGATAAAATACATTCATTGATTGAAATTCACGAATATTTCGGAGTACTGACTGCAATGAAGTCTGTTGGGTCATTCACATATAAAAAAAGTAAAATACCTCATATTCTTTCTTTTACTCCAAATTATTCCAGCCTTACAAGACGATGCCGAAGAATGTGTTTTCACCACGACGTGGATGCCTATTCTGCACCTCTTGACCCATATAAAATCATCTGGGTTAATCCTAGTCAGATATCAATAATTACTCAAAGAGAGAGACCTTTGAATTACCGTGAATTTGGTAAAGTGATGACTGGCAATTGGGATCGCAAAAATAGTGTCCCATTGTCAAACAAATATAAAGAGAAGTCCTGGTGGAAAATAAAACACCCTAGTCTTAAATTCGAGGATTCAATTCTGTATACGTCATTCTATGATCATTTCGTGGAGAAGGTGCACTGGGAAGACACAGAAATGGTCAAAATAACAAAAAAAAGGCTTCTAGAAAATAAAATCGGATGGGCGGATAGCCTTTCACATTTGGAAATGAAGTGTGAAAAAATGGACGAATTATACTACGATATCAAAGAGTCAGGATATAAAACTCAAGAACAAATGTCAGTTGATCCGACGCTACTAGGGTGTTTAATGGGTGAGATTATGATCGATATTGGACGTGATGGCCAACTGCTACATGTCGACGGTCGGCACCGACTCGCCATTAGCAAGATCCTGGACATAGATCGTATTCCAGTGGTTGTCTCTTACAGACATACTCATTGGATGGAGCATCGAGACCATTTATTCAAAAATAATCAAAATGATGGACATCCGGATAATATTGAGTTACAGGGTGACTGATGTATGAAAATGAAATTATCAGTAGATGATCTAAGACCGGCTCAAAACCAGTTCGAGTATCCACTAATTTCAGAGGGGTACCTTGCTTCGAGACTTGATTTCGCTGATTTTGTTTTTCAATCAAGAAAGTTTGTAACGAGTACATCTAAATCGTTTATAAAAAATATTAGTCCATTACACGACTCACAAATTAAATATGATCAAATAATTATACAAAATAATCTCTACCACAACATTGATGCGATTATTATTGGATTCGAACACGGGTCAACAGGGTATTTTCGAGTTAACCCATACCAAGATACGGAAGAACAGTACATTCAGAATCACCGCTCCAAAATTGAAGCTGAAGACTTGGAAATAGGAATAAACATATTTTGTTTGAAACAGGACCAATCAATTGAGACAGTCACATTTCTCTTCACAGAGCAGTATAAAAGCAAAAAAACACAAACACCACAGATCGATTCTGACGATCCATTTATTGAATCTACTGGATCGTTTCTACTTCAAAGTGTAATTAGCCAACCAGAGCGATCGCCGCTGCTCGGTTCGTGCTATGCAATATATGACTATGAGAACCATTGTTTTAGGAAACCGCACTGGCTTTGGAGTGATGCACCAACAGTGTTGGCATTATTACAATTGAATGAAAAATACGGCTCCAACACTGTAGCAACTGCAGAAGGAATTTCTAAAACGTTATTGACACATCAACAATCAGAATCGCAAACACATCCTGGTGCACATACTTCTCGATATCGAAAATATGGGAACCCAAACTATCCGTTCGAGACGTTGTTGGGTCCAAATGACACCTCGTTTATTGCTCGCTTTTCGACAATTCCCATGTATACTGTAACAGGTAAAGAATGCTATCGTGATAAAGCAAAGGCTGCACTGGATTGGGTTGCAAACATTGTTCAACGTTCAGACTTTGTATCGTCCCATTATTATCTTGAAAGGAAAGCGTGGGAGAATAAGGCGTTTGTAGATACTGGATTTGTGCCAGTGGGTTTTGCAGCATATAATTTACAGATAGAGTACAATGAATTATATGAGCAGGTGGCATGCTCATTCATGGACAAATTCATATCTCAGTTCAAAATAACAGATGGTCTATATGGGCATGATTACTATCCAAATAAGGGTGTTAAAGATCGGATCTTTACGCGTGGTCTAGGATGGGTGTTGGCTGGATTGATTGCAACTTATGAGATCAGCCAAAATGAAAAATATATAGATGAAGCAATTGAGATTGCAAGGTCTTTGGTTCAATCGCAGCAAAATAACGGTGCGTGGGGATATTTATTAGGCTATGGTAAAATGGAGCAACGTGCGCAAGAATTAACTGGGTGTTGTGAAAAAGCGACCGCAATCATTGCATATTATTTTTTGAAACTCACTGGACACGGTTACTCCAATTTACTGGCGCCTGCAAAAAGAGCTCTAAGATGGTGTGAACAACAAATATTTTGGGGAGATTCACCCGGATACGGTGGCATTAAATCATCTAGTCTGCGATCAGGGATAACTGATCTTCCATTCATGCCTGTCAGTACTGGTTATGCAAATGCCTATTATATACTAGCTAAAATGCTGGAGAAAGACATATTATATGGAAAAGATTGAGCAAGCATTGTTGGAAAGTGCATCTGCCGGAGTTGATTTACAAAAAGAAGACGGATCGATGCCAGCTGGATGTAATGGCCCCTACCAACACCGTGAAACGCCAGTTCGGAATTCAGGCTATTGGCTGCAGATCTTCATTTGGGCATACAATAAAACTAAGTTCGAGAATTATAGGAGGTCAGCAGAGCAGTGTACAAAATATTTATTGAGTGATGAAGTTAGACCGCATGGGCATACTTTTGAACATCGCATAGAGGAATCAAAAAATAATTGTAATAGTCTAATTGGTCAGGCGTGGACAATTGAAGCTCTTTGCTGTGCAAAAAGAGAGCTACAATGTGATGAAGCATTTGAAATCGCGGAGGAAGTGTTTTTAGACCATAGATTTGATGAGCGGTTTGGCTTGTGGAGTATGACTGAGACAGATGGCACTAATCTTGGTGTTTGTAGAACATTCAACCAACAACTTTGGTTTGCAGTGGCAGGGGGGTTACTTGGGGCCCTTGGATCAAAAAAAGCCAAAAAAAGAGCGGAATTGTTTTTAGATAAATTAGACGATCATATAAAAACAAACGATCATGGTCAAATTGAGCATCTTCTATATTCCACTATTTCATTGAGCGATATACCACAATTATTCTTAAACAAAACTGGACGAGCTCTGCCAATCAATTATTTGTTGTACCCACTGCGATCAAGAAAGAGTAAGCATCATATAGAACAGCAGTCTCTTGGATACCATTCATTTAATTTATATGGTCTTGCCCATCTATACAACAGTTTTAATGAACACCCGGTTTGGAATCACCAAACTATCCAACATACAATTGATTATACAACATATAGCCAGTATCAGTCAAGTATCGCTGGAAACAAATTTGCATTCAATTACAACCCTACCGGGATTGAAATAGCCTATACCCTCCAGACATTTGGACAGGGTGATGATTCTGACATCCAACACTGGGTTGATTGGCAATTTGAAGAAACATATGACAAAGAGGTAGGGTTGATGAACAAAGGGCCGGACCCACATACGCTTAGTGGACGATTATATCAGGCTATTCCTTTGATTTCAACTTGTTAGTAACTGTGTGATGTATTTTTTTGACTGTTTGTTTTATTCCGTCATTTCTAACTGAATAAGTCAGCCGATAAAGTACAGACTTATTTAATGATTTAACTTTTATTCCATTCCATTTCGGATAAAAGACTCGAGGTCCCGTATGTGAGTTGATTTTTTTAGCAACCCGTTCGATATTTGCTGTCTTATGCATACCACCGTTTTTAGTATCGATATCAAGAATTCGACCATGAAATATTTTGACAGACATACTGGCTCGTTCAGGAAATTGGAATCGACAATTGTATTCTGGGGTTAGTGTTGCGATTCTTAGGTCAGAATTATACAAGACTTTCCGAAATGATTTTTGATTCCGATTGTATCCAGATTCGACATCTTTGATATATTCTTCATTCCAGTCTGTTAGTAGCTGGTGAACACGCTCAGTATTTTTATACACTATCACCCCACTATTGTACTCTGGAAAACTTGACGGTACGTTATCATCGTTTCCATGATCTCTTGGACTCCAATGGGGGACATGAGATGCACCAATATCAAAACGGTCTAAGAGATCAAATATTTCGGACGGGTCTTCATACACGTAAATGTCACTATCTAAACAGAGTGTTTTATCAAAAGGTGTTAATTTCATTGCGGATATCTGGTCCCCAAATCCATACATTGGATCTTTGATTTTAATTACCTGATCAAATAATTCTGATTCAACCTCCTGATCGGTTGCAAGAGCAATCGGTGCATCAAGGTGTTTTCTAAGACTTTTTGCAGACTCAATTGCTTCATCAACGAATTTTTTTCCAGTTGAAACATACAGCACACCTTTTGACATTATTTTTCTATTGTACTTCCTTCAGCAGTCATTGTAATTCCTGTTCATTAGCGTTGGATGTATGATGATTTAATTAGCTTAGTAATTTAACCTCTCAGATACCCAATACCCCGCATCCCAACCATCACAGTACCCATCACTGCAAATACAATCCGATCGCCAACCGACTCACTCGATCGATCGTCCTGTTTCCGTGGTGCTTTCGCCCCACTCGGCTTCGGCGTTCCACGCCCGTACCGATCGGGATACAACTCTTGCAACTGTGCTAATCCGGTGCCAACACGCAGATCCTTCTTTGCCAGCGAACGAAATGACGATCGTGTTGGATGTGACAGTACAATCTCCTCAGCAAAATCAA
>LKMJ01004541.1_pt1 | contig 13077 bp, 17 predicted proteins | sample 643391 | NCBI WGS metagenome assembly LKMJ01 (sample SAMN04112250, study PRJNA286221) | soda lake metagenome | biome: soda lake; feature: Kulunda Steppe; material: water; isolation source: sample PL-Br10 brine of Picturesque Lake | place: Russia: Kulunda steppe | collected 2010-07
CAGGCGCCCACCACGTGCTCTTTTCCAGCGTGGCCTCCCTTCTGGGCAGCCCTGGCCAAGCCAACTACAGCGCCGCCAACGCCGCCCTGGATGCGGCCGCCAGCGCCTGGCAGCACACCGGCCTGCCAACCGTCAGCATACAGTGGGGCGCCTGGGCAGGGGGCGGCATGGCCGCCAACGATACCAGCACAGCAGCACGTGTGGCGCGGCTGGGCATGAACCTCATCCAGCCCCAGCAAGGCCTGCATGCCCTGCAGCAGGCCATGGCGTGCAGCCTGCTTGGTTGTCCAGTCACAGCGGCAGTGCCCTTTGTCTGGCAGACCTTTTTGCAAAGGCTCCAGAGAGGAGTTGGTGACATACCACACTTCTTTTCTGCTGTTGCATCAGAGCACTGCCCCACCCCTGCCCATGGATCTGAGGCTGGCCGGGGCAACAGTACTCCCGGAGCTGCTGATGCATCGGAGATCCATGACGCCATCCAGGCTAAGGTGTGACGCACATGCTTCTTTGCCAGGCACTGTCACTGCTTGTCCTTTTTGTGTTGTGGTCACCATACCTACTTTCAGCATCTCTTGTGTTGCAATTTAGCTCCACATGACCCGCCTGGTCCCTACTGATGCCTGGATATAGGCAGCGGCAATTGTGTCATTAACAGCGTCATCATTAGGACGAATCCAAGCCTCTAGGAGACTTTCAGTGCCCCTGGTGGGAGAACGTTTGTAACCTACATTGGTCAGGCTGGCCTGCCAGCAATACTGTATAATCTTGGGTTTGCACATCAACTCCAAGCCAGTGCAGGGTCTCTAGTTGCACCCTCTTGTCCTTCCTTCCTACCCTCTTAATTGAGAAAAGAGCTCAAAAGGGCACCTTGTCACGCCAGATTAGTGTATCGCCATATTTATGCTGCATTGTGACCCGGAGGTTGGTTGAGTTGATTGGCGGAGTATTTGATCCTGTTGTCAGTTCAGCTATAGCTGTATTTGAGCAAATTTGGTTTTATGGACAGGCTGCGGACAGCGACAGTTTACACCAAGCAGACAACAGGTTGTTATGGCCATTTTCTCAGCGTGACAGCCTGTACCTGTAATGGGTTGCAGGTTGAAGCTGCGGTGGCGGGTGTGATGGGCTCCCCTCCCCCCCCCAATGAACCACTCATGGCAGGTGAGAAAGGCATTAGGGAATTTCAGAAAGGAAAGCGTCCCGCCATCCATTGCTGTTCATACTCCCTGCAAAGCAAAGCTGAGCACAGCTATTCCATGTTCATGGGGCAAAATCACAATCAATTAGAAGCACTCCATGACAAATGATCTAGCTGTCAGGATTTGTACTTGGCCAGATCAACCCTGTGCTGGCAGCAGCAAAATCCCAAGCTGCTTGAGACTCTTCCCTCTTTCTCACTCAAAAAGTAAGAAAAACTTTGCAGGCAGCAAGAGGCTCCCTGCTCATACACACACATATTCATACAAAACATATCTACGCAGCTGGCCTGGACTCGCTGGGTGCGGTGGAGCTGCGCAACAGCCTGGAGGGCAGCCTGCAGGTGCAGCTGCCGGGCACGCTGGTGTTTGACTACCCCTCCCAGAGCGCCCTGGTTGCCTACCTTCAGACCCTGGTGCGTCCCAATGCTGTCCAGCGGACACACACTTCCAGAAAACACAATACTTGCACCCCTGCCAATCCTGCTACTAGCAGGCCTAGTAAGCGTGCAACCCGCAGGCTCAGCAAACTCACGCTACCAGCAGATGTGCCGCCCCAGTTGGGATGCAAATGCTGGTGTTACAGATCACAGAGCATACCCTTGTGGGATCTGATGGTGTCACCGACTCGGTTACAGACTCTGATGGTCTTAAAGACTGATGGTGCTGCAGAGCACAGAGCACCACCTTGGACTCTGGCGCACTAGCATTTGCACTCCAAGTGCACCAGGTGCACCAGCACCAAGTGCACCAAGCCAAGTGCACCAAGTGCACCAAGTGCACCAAGCCAAGTGCACCAAGTGCACCAAGTGCACCAAGCCAAGTGCACCAAGTGCACCAGGTGCACCAGCACCAAGTGCACCAAGTGCACCAGCATTTGCACTCCAAGTGCACCAGGTGCACACAATTGTTCAGCAATTGCCTGGTATGCTGGTCCATGGCCTGCAGATGCTCTGCACTTGCCCCTTCGCCCCTGCTGCCTCCCTTGCCCCAGCACCCAAGGATCTCACATCCACAGCGCTCGTATTGCATATGTCTGGGTATAGATTGCATACAAACACATTCAGCACACACACGCGCGCGCTTGTTCACCACAGGTGAAGGCCCCCGCCACCACTGCTGCAGCACAGGCAGCAACCTCCACCCCCCCAGCCCTAGCCTTCAGCCCCGACCCAAGGGATCTGACCCTGCCGCCCCTGCTGGGCCATCAGGCTGCCCAGCAAAAGGCCATTGCAATCCTGGCATTGGCCAGCAGGATGCCCCTGCCCAGCTCCCTGCCTCACGGGCCCCCGGTCCCGACCGCAGCACCTGTTCTTAGCAGCAGTGCTGCCGCGCAGCTGCCACTAAACCCATGGGTGGGGGGTGGCGCCAGGCAGTCTGGCACAGTGCAGGGCACAGCAGGCGTGGCTTCTGTGGACTGCACGCAGGTGGTGCCGCTGCACAGGTGGGTGCCACACCCAGTGAGTGTGCATGTGCTGTGGAAGCATCTGGAGGCAGGAGTATTAGGTGCATTGTGCTCAGAGGCTGGAATGGATGACAAGCGATGGCTGCGGGTGGCTTGCCGAATGCTTGCCGTGTCCTGAGTTTGAACAGGAAGCCTTGACGTAGCTTCTTTCACTTGCCTTCCAAAAAGCATGGAAGGCATGTGATGCCTGGCATCCTCTTTTACACTGAAAGAGTTCGACTATTTCCACCTTAGAGCACACGTGTGCCACTGTCCGCAGCAGCCCCTCGGTAATGCTGACAAAGTGCAGGCTTGCTTTGCATCAGGAAATCCCAAAGGCCCAAGCCTCTGACTCAGATGCATGGCTGCTGCTCTGAGCGGTACCAAAAGGCAAGACCTGCTTTGAACACCCTCCAAAGCATTGCAAAATGCCACGTGCAAGGGCAAGCCTGCCCATCACCATGCTGCCCATCACCATGCTGCCCATCACCATGCTGCCCATCACCATGCTGCCCATCACCATGCTGCCCAAAGGTGGGACCCCGAGGCAGCCTGGGTGGCATCGCTGTCCGAGGGCAGCAGCAGTGCGCCTCCGCGCTTTGGCACATTTGTGGGCGGGGCAGGCCAGTTTGATGCCCCCGCGTTTGGAGTGTCTGCCCAAGAGGCTGCCTACATGGACCCGCAGCAGCGGCTGCTGCTGGAGTGCGCGGCAGAGGTGCTGCTGGCTACGCAGCCTGCCTCGCATGGGCTGCAAGCAGCCCCGCAAACCCTGCTGGGCATGTCCCAGGTGAGGTGCTCAAGGCTATAAAGGAGCAGCCGCTTCTGGCTTGCTCTTGTTTCCCTCTCTGCTACCTCTGGTTGTAAATGTTTTCCTCCTGCATAGCTGGACCATCGTGGACCTGGCTAAGAATATATGCATAGCTGGACCATCGTGGCTAAGAATATATGCATAGCTGGACCATCGTGGACCTGGCTAAGAATATATGCATAGCTGGACCATCGTGGCTAAGAATATATGCATAGCTGGACCATCGTGGACCTGGCTAAGAATATATGCTGATGGCCGCTTTCCTTTTTGGGTTTACGGTGCCTCTCCTGCGCAGCACAACAGAGCCGCGGCTGCTTGCTGCTTCCGCTGGCCACTCCATTGCTTTCCCTTTGCTAAGGCCCCACACGCTTGCCAAGCCCAAAAATGCATGGTTCACATTTAACCAAAATTGTGTGCTGTTAGGAGCACATGCACTAAACCTGTGTTTTTATAACACAAAAAGAGAGCTGGGCGGCACTCATGGCACTAAAAGCTGCCTCTGCACTCCTTGCAGGTGGACTGCGGCACCTATGTGGGCACCTCTTCTGTGGACTATATGAAGCTCGCCATCTCCCAGCGCAACAACCAGCTGCTTGCTGCCCCCAGCAGTGCAACCAAGGGCGGCATCACCCCCTACAGTGCTACAGGTGTGGGCCCGCAGGCAGCTGGCTAGGACACATATTCGTGGGATTGCAGACATTTTCTTCGGCAGTGATACAATTGGTTTGATCACAAACAGATAAAACCCAATGCTCACAAGCTTTTGACATCGAGTATACAACTGTGAGCTTGTTTTCACAACATTAAGCCATTCAAGCTCGTTGCAATGTATCTCTGGTTGCTTCATGCGGTCACATTAATCAGTGGAACACCGGATCAGAGGTTGATCCAGGCATGGCAGTTCTCTAAAATCATGCCCCCAGCCTCTGGAAGAGAATAAGCATTCCAATGCAGGAGCATCTAAGTAAGGGACATGCAGCCCGATGTTCTGACAGGAAGGTATTGCTGTTCCTGCCTGATACACACACACACACTCTCTCTCTCTCTCTCTCTCTCTCTCTCTCTCTCCCTCTCTCTCTCTCCAACATACTCTAGTTTTCTGTGGCGTTGTTTGTGGCCTCTGGGCACCTGGCATTTACCCTCTTGCTGCGATCACCTTTGGAGAGTGGTGTGTTCACGCTGCAATCACCTTTGGAGAGCGGTGTGTGCACGCTGCGATCATCTTTGGAGAGCGGGGTGTGCACACTGCGATCACCTTTGGAGAGCGGGGTGTGCATGCTGCGATCACCTTTGGAGAGCGGGGTGTGCACGCTGTGATCACCTTTGGAGAGCGGTGTGTGCATGCTGCGATCACCTTTGGAGAGGGGTGTGTGCTCTCTGTCCAGGTGTGGCATTGTCTGTGGCTTCTGGGCGGCTGGCATTCACCTTTGGATTGCGGGGTCCAGCCATGACTGTGGACACGGCTTGCTCCTCATCCCTCGTGGCCACGCACAACGCAGCCAACGGACTTGTGATGGGACAGGCCAAGTAAGTGAGGCGCTCAAGCCTGCCAGAAGCCAAAGGCATGTGCAGCGTGGCGTGTGTCATGCAAACAGAAGGACGAGCGTGCTGCTACCGATTGAAATACTTCAAATAGGTATCTGCAAAGGGCAGATCAAATCAGGATCAAGCAAACAGATGTGCTAGGTGCTTTATTCTGCTGCTTGAAGCCTTCATCGGAATTACAGCTTTGGTTCATTGCTGGCATTGACAATGCGCCTTACAGCCCGGGCAACAACTGATCTGTTTCCAATATCTGGGTAATTAACAAATTACCTTGCCAATGATGAATCACTGCCTGAGGATGTTGCCATCCTGCTCGCACACCTTTGCTGCACAGGTATGCTCTGTCTGCTGGTGCCAACCTCATCCTCCATCCAGACACAACAGCCATGTTCCAGGTGTGCTGCCTTTTTTGGCAAGCAAATGAAATCCCCCAAGCCTGATTGTGAGCTTGGCAGGCCACACATCTCCCAACATAGATGTGTTGTGCTGAGCACAGACACAACCTAGCACAGGATGTCCATTCGCTAGATCAATTACAACCTTAACCCAATGCACCCAGATTTCTACACATGATATAGTCCTTGTCACTAAGCTTACTCGTGCTGCTTTTTGCTAGGGGGTGCCTTTATGTTATGCGCTATTACACTTTATTGCAAGAATGAGTTGAACGCCAGTCGCCCAAAACAAACGTGTGCCACCTCGCACCAGCACTGCAGTGCACAGGGATGCTTAAATTTGCTGCTCATATTGGATACCGCATGCACAGAATTGAATCAATCAAGGAGCCTGCCACGAGAGTTTTAGAGGTGGCACGTTCTTGAAGTGCTCAAAATGGGAAGATTGTGCCACATTCCCCCCCTTTACAGCCAGCTGTGTTCTATTTGCTACTGTCCACTGCAAGCGCTGCATCAATTCACAATCAGGCTAGATCCCAGTATGCACAAAAATGGTTTTCAGCATGCAAAGCCTCACACCCTCTGCAGCGTGCGGGGATGCTCTCCCCTGCTGGCCGCTGCAAGACCCTTGACTCATCAGCGGACGGATACGTGCGGGCGGAGGCTGTGGGATGTCTACTGCTGGCCGACTTGAACAGCATCATGGCACCCAATGCCCAAGCATCCGCTGTGGCTGTGGTGGCGGGCAGCGCTGTCAATCAGGTGGGCCAAGCATCCGCTGTGGCTGTGGTGGCAGGCAGCGCTGTCAATCAGGTGGGCCAAGCATACATGGTTATGCTTTGGTGATTCGCTGACCAGGGTGCGAGAACTTGGGTAGACTACCGATTAGGGTGTGTGTGATTCAGCGATCAGGTTGTGAGTAATCGGTGAATCTCTGACCAGGGTTTGGGTGATGCACTGACCAAGGTGTTAGTACTTTGGTTAACTTCCGACCACACCAGGGTGAGTATGTGTGATTCAGTGACCAGTGTGTGTGTGTGTGTGTGTGTGACTCAGTGACCAGTGTGTGTGTGTGATTCAGTGACCAGTGTGTGTGTAATTCAGTGACCAGTGTGTGTGTGTGTTTGATTCAGTGACCAGTGTGTGTGTAATTCAGTGACCAGTGTGTGTGTGTGTGATTGAGGGATCAGGGTGTGCATGCTTTCCTGAGCAGACCTGAACATCACTGCCACAAGGGGAGAAACTAACCAGATGGCAGAGAGTAGTTTGGGGTGTGAGGTCTTTGCTAAGCAGGCCTTTGATTTCCATTTTAGCCTGCATGCAACAAAGCATCAGGGATGGGGTGATGTGTGCATGCTTCAGAGTGTTCAAGAAGTGGAAGTGCAGAGTTGTGGCTGACTGCGTGAAACTGGAAAGATGAGACCCCTGTGGTGGTTGTCAAGAATCTTGACTCAAGATTCAGTGCAAGAAAATACAATTCCATCGTTGCTTTTAATCATTTCCGACAACTTTGCTGCTATCCATTTGCCTGACACACAGGACGGGCGCAGCAGCGCTCTCACCGCCCCAAATGGGCCTGCGCAGTCAGAGGTGCTGAAGGCGGCCCTGCAGGATGCGCGCATGGGCCCAGAGGCCCTCGCAGGCCTTGGCATGCATGGCACGGCCACCCCCCTGGGTGACCCCATAGGTGAGGGCTCCAGACTTACCTCCAGACTTCACGCTGGACAGCAGTTCATCAGAGCATCATTCACAACTTCGAGACCAGTTTGACACCATTGCTATGGGCATGCATGCATGCACGGTTGCCTCGTGCTTGAAGGGGGCTGGGCATCATTATGCCGCGTGCCTTGATATAGGCCGCTGCTTCACACTCCCTTATCAGGCTAGATGGAGTGAATTTTACTGTAGCAGAGACGGCTGGGTGGCTTGGTTTGCTTTGACACAGCTTGAGGCCAGAAACACGCAAATTCAAAGCGGCTTGCTTGCGGCAGGCGTGGTCACCCCGGCGTTGTAGGCGTGAGGCTCACATGCCCACCCTCCCACTGTAGCCGTGGAGCCACTGGTTGATCTATTAATATGCACTGGTTGATCTATTAATATGTATCTATTAATATCAAATGGTTGATCTATTAATATGCACGTGCGGTGCAGAGATTGGTGCTGCCTTGTCAGTTGTGAGGACCCCAAAGGCGCAAGCAGGGGCCACGGCTGCCCAAGCCACTCCGTTGGTCATCTCTGCCAGCAAGGCGTGGGCAGGGCATGCAGAGCCAGCAGCAGGTGGGTACTGCCCCCAGACATGGATTGCGGGCTGCACCTAAGGCAGTCCACGGGGACGTATACAGCAGTTTTTGTGGCACATGCGCACACAACACACGCAAAGGCTCTATAAGCAGGGCAATGATGCACATGAACTGGCCCCTAGAAGGTGACCTTCTGTTGCTTGAACGGGCACAAGCAGCGTAAGTATCTCTTCGACCATGCACCTATGCCTCTGTGTGCATGTATGCCCACGCACATGTGCATAAACGTGAGCTGTGGTGAAAATTATTGTGGTGCATAACATAAGCTTAATAGCTAGGAGGTGCGACAAACAGCCTTTTCTGATGGTGGACAAGGAAGCAGAGTTGGACAAGGGCTTCCTTCAATCATGTTGGCTTGGAAGTAACCTATGCTCCACTCTGCTTGTTTTTCAATGTCAATTTTGCCATAGTTTCAAGGTGTTGCCTGGCATGTCCTTGCATGCAATGGGAGTTTAATGAATATCATCACATGGGCGCTCCCCAACGCTCACTCTTGCTGAGAATTCTTATCCAATGCAGCGTGTTGTACTATTTGCATCTTCTGCTTCCAGGTCTAAAATCCTTGTGCTTCATGGCTTTATGAACCTGAGCACATGCAAACTTGCGCACGATCACCCTACCTGTGTGTGCGTGCTAGATGTGAGGCGCAATCTAACTCCTCCTTGGCATGTCCAAGCATGCCTGTCCAAGGCACTAACTTGCATGCCATGTGGCTTGCCATGTGCGCAGGCCATGTGGGCATGCTGCATGCTGGCCTCGCTTCCTCCCAGCACCACGCCCTCCCAATTTTGCACCTCACCACCATCAACGCAAATGTGGCGGCTGTTCTGGAGGGCCAGCCTGGCGCTGCTACGCTGCCCAGGCAGATGGGAGCTTGGTGTGGAGTTGGTGAGTGGCCCTGTCTGTGAGCCAAGCCAACTGGGAATGCAAGCGTAGGATGGATAATCCTTGTAAGTAGAAAACAGGGTGCTTGCACCCCAACTTTTGCAGAAGGCTGCTGATCTATGAGAGGGCAGGGCATTTAAGCTTGTAGCGTGTGTGAGGGCTGTTGCTCTGCGCAACAAAGATCAATAGGAAAGCGTAGAGACAAATAGGAAAATGGTGAACGGGCATAGCAGGAATGATGCCTTATATTGCATCCTCACGTGTGTAGCTTCGGGAAACAATGGCAAGTTGGCTGCCTTATCCCTGTCTCTGCAAACCCTTATGAGCATTTGCAAGCTGGACACACCTCATGATGAGCACACTAGTGAGCACTTGTTGTGATATACCGCAAACAATCACAAGAATTGGCCTATACACTGACTGGGCACACTCGTTGTGATTCACCGCAAACAATCACAAGAGTTGGCCTGTCTCCTGCCTGGTGCAGGCATGGGCAAGGATCCAGGCGCGGATCGTGCTTGTGGCGTGAGTGCCTTTGCCTTCCAGGTGCGCCTTCACCCAAGGAATGCTCGAATCTATTGTTTTCTAAGAGAACTGCGGTGTAAAGTACAAGCCTGCATTGCTCAAGGACATTCATCATGAAAGTTTGTACTTTTCTATCCAATATCTCCCTCTGTGCTCTCCAGGACCGGCAAAGGTTCTGGAGCTTTGCGCTTACATTGAAATTCCAGGGCTTGTAAGTCTCATTGCAACCCTAGCATGCCCTATCATTAAAGGCATAGTTTGGCTTGCTTTGACCTTCAGGGCACCAATGCACATATCCTGTTGGGGAGCATCTCGGCGGAGCACATGGTAAGTTTCTTGTTTTTCCACGCCAACAGCTTGTGCTGGCCTGCTTAAAATCTCTGCCAGGTGATCGTCCGTTGTATCAACGTGGTGATGGAGAAATCAGTGACATGATGTGAGCACACAGCAGTGACAGGATATGAGCACACAGAGCACACAGCAGTGACAGGATGTGAGCACACAGAGCATACAGCAGTGACAGGATGTGAGCACACAGAGCACACAGCAGTGACAGGATGTGAGCACACAGAGCATACAGCAGTGACAGGATGTGAGCACACAGAGCACACAGCAGTGACAGGATATGAGCAGTGACAGGATATGAGCACACAGAGCACACAGCAGTGACAGGATGTGAGCACAGAGCATACAGCAGTGACAGGATGTGAGCACACAATAGGCTCCAGTCTGCATGCTTGAGTAGAGCCAAAACGATATGAGGATGATGCTCGAAGGTAGGAGCTGCCCTTCAGGTTCCAGCCTTTTGTGTCAGCCGTCTAGCTTTCACGTTTCCATTCTGTCATCAATCGTTAAGCATCCTTTCACAAGGCCTGGCTGATTATGTGGAGCCGGTTTGGCTGCAAATGTCCAAAGCCTTGCCCATGTTCAGCTGCTGTGCTCCTGTTTGTGCTGTTTCTCCCCCTCTGGCAGTCCTCATGATGTGCAGCTCCCACCAGCTTAGCTCCTGCCGCGTACAAAACACTGTCATGCAGGATCCCCGGCCAGCACACACTCCGGCATCCCTACCACAGCCGCTCACGTGCCGCTGGCAGCGCAGCCCACACTGGGTCATCCACCCACAGACCCCTGCCATGATCAGCTCAGCCCTCGTGCTCCCTCGCTCTGTGCCGCGCACCCCGCGAGCAGTGGCAGTTTTCCATGTGCCCCTGCTCACCCCTCGCCTGCACAGCCTGCTTGACCACGTGGTCAAGGTGGGGAGGCATGCACCACATGTCTTTGGAGACATGCCCATGTAGCAACGCGCTTGCCACCATAGCGCATTGTGTGTGGCGTGGCGTGTTTTTCAAGGCATGGCGAGGGCGGACCTTGCCAAAGTGTGCACCTGCAGTGAAGTGTTCAAAAGCACTGCAAATGGGGGGCAGTGAGGTGCGATTGGGCTGTTGCCAGGCGGGCCCCTCAGACGTTGCCGCAAACAGGACTGAGTGATTCCTGGGTCTGCAAAGTCCTTTGTCAGCTGCCTCGTGCCCTTGACCTGGCCTGCCACCCTAGCTGAGCTGCTGCAGCCTTGGAGCCTCATGTGACCGTGCTTGCCCCACCAAGTAGGTCAGGCAGCCGACCGCATTCAGCTTGAAGTCCGTGCAAACTGCTGGCGCGCCCGACGCATGCGCTATGCAGTCCCGCCCCATCTTTCCCGCCGCCGGGTACCTTGAGGTCGCTGCGGAGGCTCTGCGCAGCATCCTTGGCGGCGCCCCTGTGGCTGTGCCCCTGCTGCTGTCGCGCACCACCATCTCTCAGCCTCTGCTCATGGGCAGCCCCAGCAGTCCGGAAGGTGGGGCCAGGAACCGTCTCCCTAGGGGCCTTTCATCTGGTCTCACCTGCAGTTGCAGATGGCCCCTGGCGCCAGCCTCAGCCAATGGCCTGATCACACGCCCCTTCTTTGCTAAACTGCACATCACAAGCCAGCCTGTGTGCAATGCGCCTTCCCTGCACAGTGTTTCATGACTGATTGCATCATTGCAGAATCATTAGGTCACTGTCCATTTGCGGGGAATTGGGTGAAGGTCCTAAGACGCTTAATCCTTAGGGTATCATGCTCCTAAGACGCTGAATACACTTCACGATGGGTATTCGACATGACTGAGCTTTGTGAACGCTACCAACAGCTGCCTAATGGATGGGGCAGCAATGCACTGTTGCACTGCATGCCCAAGCGGTCCAGCATTTGCGCTCCTAGCGACAGCTGCATGCCCAAGCGACAAGAAGTCTCGAGGGCCATGGTTCACGTGAAAACCCTTTTGCTAGCTTTGCTCTGATTTGAAGGAACGGGCAGGTGGCAGTCCTGACCGCTTCCCAGCCAGTGCCTGAGGGGCCCCAAATGCATGTGTATTCTCTGTTGTGCCAGCACAAGCACCTGCACACCAAGCAGCCTGACCACCACCGGCAAGGTGCACTGCCCCAGGCTCCTCCTGCAGCAGCCCGACCACCACGCCTGTTGTCTTGCTGCCCAGCACTGCGACTCATCAGCTTGTTTTGGTTCTGATGCCTGTACTTCCCTGCAGACATAGTATGCCGCCTGGCCCTTTCTTCTGGGGAGGCCGTGGTGGAGAGCCTCGCACGTTTTGGCACCCAAGCCCACATGAGCTGCACTGTCTCCTCCCCCACCACGATGCCCACCAGCCCATCCCCCCTTGCTGCAGCCTCCCCCTCTGCCCCATCCTCGGCAGCTGCCAGCCTGCTGACCCACATCTGTGCAGCAGCTGCAGCAGCAGCAGCAGCAGCAGGGGCCTCGCCTGCTGCACGCGGGGAAGGGCACCGCCACCTTGCCAGCAGCAGCGGCAGCAGTGGCGGCAGCAGCTACGCGTCCTTGCAGCCACCACCCTCCCCCAACGGTACTCCTGCCGCATGCTTCTCCCTGCTTGACCCAGCCTCCCTGGACTGCTGTCTGCAGCTTGGTGCTGCGCGCAGCAGTTGCCCCGCACCCCTCCGCGTGCCTGTGGCCGTGCACGCCGTGGCCATGCCAGGCGGGACGACAGCTGCTGACAGCTGGCCGGAGCTGCAGGCAGAAGCAAGGTCGTCAGGCGGCGCTGGCCTGAGCAGCCACAGCGTGCAGCTGGGCGCAGGGGGCGGGCTGCTTGCAGTGCATGACCTGAAAGTGCAGCAGCAGCAGCAGCAGCAGCAGCAGCAGCAGCAGCAGCGGGCTGCTGCAGGGGCGCTGCCCCAGCCTGCGGTGCAGGTGGCAAGTGGGGGGCAGCAGCAGCTACTGTACGAGACAGCCTGGCGCGTGCATGAGCCGCTCACGGCCTTGGCAGGTACAGCAGAGGCAGGCAGCAGCAGCGCTATCTGTGTCATTTGCCCTGCTGCCTCTCCCGCGTGCATGGCAGCCGCTGCCATGGCCGTGATGCAGGCAGCCATGACCGCAGGCAAGCAGCAGCAGCAGCACCAGCAGGTCAGGCCCCTGGAGCTCAGCCTCAAGCCCTACCCCGACAGCACAGCAACTGCCGTCACGCACCCAGCCCTGCAGCATGCTCTGCTGCAAGCCATGGCACGTTGCAGTGTGCTTGAGGGCGGCACGCACACCCCGCTCGTGCTGCCCCCTGCGCCTCCTGCTGCCCCGCCTGCCCACACCAGCCTCGTGACCGCAGCTGCCCAGCGGACGGCAGGCACCAACAGCCGTCTCAGTGTGCATGGGCCTGCACTAGCTGCAGCGTGCCTTGTGGCGGCAGACAGCAGCAGTAGCAGCGGAAGCAGCAGTGGGGCTGGCATGTATCAGCTGAGCCCTGAGCCCCGGGGGTCCCTCAACTGCCTCGTGCCCAAAGCCGTGTCGCGCCAGCCTGCGCAGCCCGGCCAGCTGTCGGTGGTAGTGCGCGCGGTGGGGCTGAACTTCAGGGACGTGCTCAATGTGCTGGGCATGTACCCGGGCGACCCAGGAGACCCGGGGGGCGACTGCGCTGGTGTGGTGGTGGGGGGCCCAGGCCAC
>LKMJ01004542.1_pt1 | contig 13076 bp, 9 predicted proteins | sample 643391 | NCBI WGS metagenome assembly LKMJ01 (sample SAMN04112250, study PRJNA286221) | soda lake metagenome | biome: soda lake; feature: Kulunda Steppe; material: water; isolation source: sample PL-Br10 brine of Picturesque Lake | place: Russia: Kulunda steppe | collected 2010-07
CGTGCGGCGATAAACGGTCACCCGGCACGCGAAACCCTACCCCTGTTCGGCGTCGTTAGCATCGTCTCACACGGTGTCCCGCCCGACCGTATTCAATACTGAACTGTGCCCACCCTGTTCATATCCTCGGACTTGCCTGAGAACCGCTCCGTCGTTGTCGTACACTTCCTCGCCGGAGGCAACTGACCCTGCTTCTTTTGGCTGTCCTTTCCCATCTTTTCGGGTTGTTCCCCACCTTCACTGGTCTCTTCTTGAAATCCCAGAGACCGACTTGCCACACTCACACACGGTATTTACCGCGTAGTTTCCATCATCGCTGAAGGAATGCAACAGCGCCAAATCAGCATTTCACCCAGTCAGAGGCATCCCCCAACTCATATACAGACACCTCGCAACGCCCTTATACGCCGGGTCATCTATGCCTCTCCATGCACCCGCCCGCCGCCGACACGGTCCTCCTCCGTCACGGCGACCTCAACACCAAGAGCAACACCGTCAAGCGGTACATGGTGGACCTCCTCCTCGAGAACCTCGAGGCGATCCTGGAGGACCGCGCGGTGCCGGGCACGGTCGTGCACGACTGGAACCGCCCGAGGGTGGACGTAGCGTCTGGGGCCGACGTAGCTCCCGTCGCCGAGGCCGCCAGCGACGTCTTCGGAATCGTCTCGGCCAGCCCCGCCATCACTGTCCCCCCCGAACTGGAGGCGATCTGTGCCGCCCTCGCGGAGACGGCACGTGAGACCTACCACGAGGGAACCTTCGCCGTCGACGCCTCTCGCGCCGACAAACGTGTCCCGTTTACGAGCGAGGACGTCGCTCGAGTGGGTGGCCAGGCGGTCTGGGATGCCGTCGAGGATCGGTTCGACCCTGGGGTCGACCTCGACGACCCGGATCACACCTTTGGCGTCGAGGTGCGCGATGAGGCCGCCTACGTCTTCTACGAGCGTGTTCCGGGGCCGGGTGGACTCCCGCTTCGGTCCCAGGCACCGATGGTCGCCCTCGTCAGCGGCGGGATCGATTCCCCGGTAGCAGCCTACGAAATGATGCGTCGAGGATCCCCCGTCATCCCGGTCTACGTCTCACTCGGCGAATATGGCGGCCCAGACCACGAGGCACGGGCGATCGAGACCGTTCGAACCCTCGCTCGATACGCCCCGAACACGGACCTCGACGTCTATCGCGTTCCAGGTGGGGACACCGTTTCGCTCCTCGCCGAAACCATGGAGGAGGGTCGAATGCTCTCGCTTCGGCGGTTTTTCTACCGAGTTGGGGAGCGGATCGCTGAAACGACCGGTGCAAGCGGCGTCGTCACCGGCGAGGCAATCGGCCAGAAGTCGAGTCAGACGGCCCAGAACCTCGCCGTCACCTCGCGGGCAACCACACTCCCTATTCACCGGCCGCTGCTCACCTGGGACAAACACGAGGTCGTCGAGCGGGCCCGCGAGATCGATACATTCGCCGATTCGACGATCAACGCCGGCTGCAACCGCGTCGCCCCCGACCGCGCTGAAACGAACGCCGTGTACGAACGCTTACTCCAGGTCGAACCTGACGACCTCCTCGAGCGAGCGGTTGCGGCGGCGGCCGCCGCCGAACGGGTCCCGGTCTGAGTGCCGCGAAGGCCGTGGGCAGGTAAGACCGGCTCGAGAGTCCTCAGGGCTCCTCGCCATCGAGGACGGCCCTGACGGCCGTTTCGGTCTCGTCGCCGGGTTCCATCCAGGGCATGTGGCCGTGGCCCTCGAGCTCGAGCAGACACGCATCCGCCATCCGGTCGACGACGGGTTTGCCAACCGTGGGCGGCCAGAACGCGTCGTCGGTGCCCCAGACGAACCCCGTGGGACGCTCGATGTCGACGATCTCCGCTCGAATATCGAACAGGGGATGCATCCGGCCGAACGAGCCCTGCTCGCTCATCAACGACCGTAGGCTGGTCACGTTACCGGTGATCGCCCCGTTGGTCGCAAGCACGTCGTAAAACGCGTCGGGGATTGCTGCCGTGTCCTCAACTAGCAGATCCTCGGCTGACTGACGGGCGCTCTCGAGCGGATCGGCGCGGCTCTGCAGCCAGAACAGCAGGCGGTTGAGTCCACGAACGGTGAGCAACCGCCACATGGGGTCGAACTCGCGGGAGATACCACCAGGCGCACCCACCAGACACAATCGGTCGACACGGTCGTGATCGAGGGTGAGCAAAAACGCCTGTTGACCCCCGAGTGAACTGCCGACGACGTGGGGGCGCTCGAGGCCCAGGGTGTCGAAATACTCGAGCAGATACCCGACCATGAACCGCCGGAGATCGTGCCCGCGATAGCTCGGGGCCGCCGACAGCCCGCGCCCTGGCCGGTCGGGAACGTACACCCGATAGTCCTCCACAAGTGCAGGGAGCAATGGAATCCAGGTCGCGGCCGTCACCGACACGCCGTGGAGCAAGACCACGGGCGGATCGGTCGGGTCACCGGCGACGAGGGAGTGCACGGGGCCGACGGCATCGGTCTCGAGGACACAGGATTCGAGATCCTCCCCGACCTCGAGGTCGTACTGTGCTGCGAGGTCGGCCTGTGCCTCGGCGTAGGTGCGCTCGGCTTCCGTCGGCCACTCGGTGGGTACTCGATGGTCCAGTTGTGTCCGTGCGCGGTCGCCAGTCATATGCCTGGATATGACGCGCCGCGGATAAAAACGTCGAGGCCACGTACTGCACCTCCGGTCACCTGTTTGGCCCAGGCCGATAACACGACGACCACCGCCGAGACGAAACCCACATTAGCGAGACACCCACACACTATAGCAGTGACGCGCGTTTGCTTCGTCGGCTCGCCCGACGTAACCCTCCGCTACGAACTCCTCTCTCGAGAGACCTCCCGGGAGGCGCTTTCGACCTACGACCTCCACCAACCCTTCGCGAACTCGATCGCCGTGCGGACAGTGAGTCTCGGGGCAGCAATCTCACTGTGCAACGATCTCCAGTGGTACCTCGTTCGGTTCGTCGACCGCGTGCTGATTCAGGAACCAAGCGTGAGCGACGACGAGTGGCTCTCGCGTGACCTCGCGACCGCCCTTCGAAACGGCGACCTGACGCCGGAAGAGACGGGCGAACACCTGCTTATTTACGGCCTCGAGGCACCCGACGCGGAACCACAAACAGCATCGGCTGACGATACCGACGCGAATCCGGCCAGCCCAGCCCCGGATGCGATGTCCGCCCAAACCGTCAGCGGTGGACACGAGGGGACGTCATCAGCACCGAGCGATGGGGGTGGAGCAGACGGCACACAGCAAGAGCAACCACCGGGGGAGACAGCACGCTCGAGCGAGCCACCAACCCTGGTCGACCCGCTGTACGTCCGGCGGACTGATGGCGAGATGCCAACTTACGACCTTCGCGACGTCGAGGAGACGCTCGTCGTGCGGTTGAGCGAAGGCGAATTTTTGGGCTGAGGCGACACCGGTTTGACAGTCCATCACCGCGTCTGGTCGCCGATTCAGCGCCTCCAAAACAATCCGTCCTCGAGAGTGATCAGTCGAACAGTCCCGTCGAGAGGTATCGTTCACCGCTATCCCAGAATACCGTTACGACGAGGGGACAGTCGTCCGTCTCGAGGCCGCCATCCGTCTGTGGAACCGAAGTCAACGCGCCGTCGAAGGCATCGGGTAGCTCGGGACACTTGAGTTCCGGTTCGGCGATTTCTCGGGCGGTTTCCCGGGCGATCAGGCTCGAGGCACCACTGGATTGGCCGACCAGGATTCCCTCCTCGCGGGCCAGTCGTCGACACTCGGCTTCGGCGTCTTCGATACTGACGGTCTCGACCCGATCGATCAGGGACGTATCGAGATTGTCACTGACGAATCCGGGACCCATTCCCTGAAACTCGTCCGTTCCGGGTTTCCCCGTCGAGAGGACGGCGTTTTTCTTGGGTTCGACGGCGACGATTTCGACGTCTGGGAACTCCTCACGGAGCCGTTTCCCGATGCCCGAGAGCGTTCCACCCGTGCCGACACCGGCGACGAAGGCGTCGACGGTTCGCTCGCCCACCTGCTCGACCAGTTCCTCGCCCGTCGTCAGGTAGTGGGCCTCGGGGTTGGCCGGATTCTCGAACTGGCCGAGCTGTATCGCGCCGTCGGCCTCGAGGGCATCCGCGCGGGCTCGAGCGGCGTCCATCTCGCCGTCGACCAGTTCGAGGTCGGCGCCGTAAGCGCGCATGAGCTGTTGGCGCTCTTTCGATTTCGAGGCCGGCATGACGATCGTGAGGTCGTAGCCGCGGGCAGCGGCGACCAGCGCCAGGCCGATCCCCGTGTTTCCGCTCGTCGGCTCGACGATGTGGTCGCCGGGCTCGAGGGTGCCGTCGCGTTCGGCGGCGCGGACCATCGCCAGTGCGGGACGGTCCTTTGCCGACCCGCCGGGATTGAACGACTCGATTTTGGCAGCGACAGTCGCCCCCTCCGGCGAATCGACCTGGACGAGCGGTGAGCCAATCGTTTCCAGGATACTGCCGTTCATTGATTTGTGTAGGAACTCGAGACGTAAACCCATAGCGGGCACTGGCAGGTCCTGCCGGGATTTGCCCTAGAGCCCCGTCGGTTGCTCGAGATACGTCGTCTCGAGACCCCACGCGCTGGCTTCCTGCATGAGGGCCCGAACGCCGAAGGTCTCCGTGGCGTAGTGGCCTGCCAGCACGACGTGGATGCCTGCTTCTTTCGCCTCGTGATAGACCTGCTGTTTCCCTTCGCCGGTCACCAGGACGTCTGCCCCGACCTCGAGGGCTTCCTCGAGCCAGTCGACACCACTGCCGGTCACGATCGCGACACGCTCGACCTCGTCGGGACCGAACGGCAGAACCTGGACCGGCCGGCCCCCGGTTTCGAGCGCCGCCTCGAGCGTCGTCTCCAACGAGTCCACCGTGGTTGGGTCGGGGAGGGTTCCCGTCTGCCCGACGTGTTCCGGGCCATAGGAGCCGAACGGGTCGCGTTCCTCGAGTCCCAGCACGTCGGCCACCCCGGCCGCATTGCCGAGTTCTTGATGCCCGTCGAGCGGAAGATGGGAGACGTACAGCGCCAGGTCGTGTTCGAACAGGGGCGCGAAGCGGTCGTACGTTCGGCCGGTGACACGCTCGAGGCTCCCCCAGACGAGGCCGTGGTGGGTGACGAGCAAATCTGCGCCAGCCTCGACAGCCGCGTCGATGGTTTCTGCGGCGGCGTCAACGGCGAAGGCGACGTGGTCGACAGTGTTCGAATCGGGCCCGACCTGTAACCCATTTGGGCTGCCATCGAGGTCCGCATAGTCATCGGTCCGCAGTTCCTCGTCGAAGCGTTCGACGATCGTCTCGAGATGCATACGGCGTGTTTCGATCCCGGGCCCTTTGATTCAGCCGGTTTCCAGCGGTGCGCCCGTATCGGTGGGAGTGCCCGCTCGAGGACGTTTTGGCATCACCACGAAGAATCCATGCCGCTGGAAACCGCCCCGGTGGGCACCCACGAACGTAACTCAGTCTCGGTACTGGTTGAGCTTGGCCTTGAGGCGTTTGGCGGCCTGTTCGGCCCCTTTCGCGAAGTCCTCGCCGGCACCCTCGCCCGCAAAGATGATCCCCCGGGAGGAGTTTACGAGGCCGACGCCGTTTGCCAACCCATACTCGACGGCGGCTTCGACGTCCCCACCCTGGGCCCCAACCCCGGGAACGAGAAACGGCAGGTCGGGCACCTGTTCGCGCAAGGTCTCGAGTTCCTCGGGTTTCGTCGCCCCAACGACGAGGCCGACGTTGTCGTTCTCGTTCCAGAGGTCGGCCAGCGCGGCCACGCGCTCGTACAACGGTTCGCCCGTCTCGAGCTCGAGGTCCTGTAAGTCAGCGCCACCTGGATTCGAGGTCCGACAGAGGACGAAGACACCAGCCTCCTCGTTCGCCAGAAATGGCTGGAGGGAGTCTCTACCCATGTATGGGTTGACCGTGATCGCGTCGGCGGCAAGTCCGCCGCCGCCATCCTCGAGGATTTGGGCGTACTGGCGAGTCGTATTCCCGATATCCGCCCGCTTGGCGTCGAGCAGGACTGGTACACCCTTCCCGTGGGCGTAGGCGATGGTTTCCTGCAGCGCGGCCCACCCGTCGGAATCTTCGTAGAACGCCGCGTTTGGCTTGTAGACGGCGGCGTGTTCGTGCGTCGCGTCGATGATCCGCCGGTTGAACGCCCACCGCGGCAGGTCGTACTCCTGGAGGTGGTCGGGAATCCGCTTCGGGTCCGGATCGAGGCCGATACTGAGTACGCTGTCGACCGTAACGATCCGGTCGTGCAATCGATCGAAGAAGTTCATTGCCCTCGAGTGCTCCGTGGACCAGTGAAAACGTTGTGATTCGATCGTTTCCACCGTCAATCGAGATAGCGTCTCTGTTCATCGATGGGTGATAGAGGGTTTCGTTGCATGTTCTTTGAATAACATTGTTGGATCAATATAGTTCTACACTCGTTTTTCTACTTTCTTTGATAAAATTAATAGTGTGGGGTGAACGAGTTCGCCACGCAATGGCATGGCAGATACGGCGTCGACGATTCATCGCGGCGACCGCCACCGCGCTCGGCGCAACGGCACTCGGCCGATCGGTCGTTCATCCGGCCACGGCAACGGATCACGTCGATCCTGACAACCGCCCCATCGGACCACTCGTGTTCAACGAAACCTCGAGTTTGCTCGATGCGAACCACGAACGACTCACCGACGATGACGTCGTCTTCGTCTACAGCGAGGACGGAGCAACGGCCGGTGAGTACAGCGACGAACCGGTCCCGCTGTGGGCCGCCGACGGCAATTTCTTCGGCAGCGGCTCACTGCTCGTCGATGACGCCGAGGGTGACTTTGCCCTCGATTACGGCCAGGACGTCGTGCTGTTGAACATCATCGAATCGTTCGCTGGTAGCGAGGCAACCATCCTGCTCGACGAGGTGGACCCAAACTACACTCTCGAGACGGATTACACCAAATTCGGAGCCTGGGTCGGAAGCGAAGGCCACACGATCGAATCCGCCACGGACCTCACCGCTGACCTCGAGGACGCCGATGCACTGTTGATCCCTGTTCCCGACGACGAACACGACGACGACCAGATTGCGGCCATCGAGGAGTTCGCGGCAGCAGGCAATCCGGTCTTCCTGTTCAACGAAGCCGATAGCTGGGACACGGACGACCTCAACCACCTCGCCTCGGCACTGGATCTCGCCTTCCGGTTCGACGACGACGAGGTCGAATCAGAACCGGGTTTCGACTGGGACGACTGGCCGATCACCCAGAACTACGACCTCGAAGGCCACCCGGAGTGGTTCGAGTATCGTCCCGGTGCGGGATTCAATCCTGGTGAGCAGTATGAGGCGGAGATCGTCGACATTATCGACGGCGATACGTTCGACGTCGAACACCTGGACAAGGGTCGTGAGGGGATGGAGGACACGATTCGTCACCTCGGACAGGACACCCCGGAAACACCGAGCGTCGGCAATGATCCGGAGGAGTTCCGCGGGATTGAGGACGAGGGATATCTCGATGACATGGGTCAGAAGGCGACCGAGTACGCCGAGAGTCTGTTTGACGAAGGCGACGTCATCACGTTCTGGGTGGACGAGGCTGAACTCCCTGCCCGTGGTCTGTTTGGTCGACTGTTGGCGTACCACGGGTACCCTGACGGGCACGAACGCGAGGGACAGGTGTACAACTACGACGTGATTGAGGACGGCTACGCCAAGCCCTACAACTCTGCGTTTACCGATCACCACGAGTACGTCGAGGCGTACTGGGACGCGTACGAGGCAGGGTTGGCCGTGTGGGAGGAATCCGACGCGGAGTCGACGGAGGAACGCTGGAACCGTGACGTCCAGACTCTCCGGTTTCGAAGTGCTCGGGCCATCGACGCGACGGACGATGAGACTGCAGTCTGGGCCGACGATGGGGACGCAGTGGTTGGCGTCGATACCGACAGCCACATCGCCCTCGTCGGCGGTGTCACGAACGCCGACAATTGGGAGGACGATGACGACGAGAACTTCGTGTTCAGTGCCAACCTCGCGCGAGAACTCTCGGACGAAGCCGTCGACGACGACATGCTGCTGATCGAGGGCGGCCACGGCCAGTTTGCGGCCTCATACGATCTCAGTTTCGAGGGGCAGGAGGCCTTCCATCGGTTTATCGAGGGCCTCGATGCGATGTGGTTCCAGGCAATCAACGTCCTCGACAGCGAGTGGCTCGACGTCGACGAGGGTCGACACGCGGTGATCATCACGCCACCCGATGCCGGCTTCGAGTATAGCGACGATGAGGTAGACGCGTTGGCCGCCTACATCGCAGACGGTGGTGCCGTTATCCTCAAGGCCGATACGGACGTCCCCGCGGAGGGTGTGGCGACGCTCAACGATCTCGCTCGAGATCTCGGAACTGACCTTCGGTTCACTGACACTCCGCTCGGCAACGTCGAGACCGAGGCGTTCAACGACGATTTCGAACTGTGGGACGCCTACGAGCACGACGGGCCAACGGATGGGGACGATGACGACGATGATGACGACTGCTGGCCACCTGGTCAATGCTGAGTGAACTGAGCCACTGACAGCCCCGCCCCGACGGGGTTCGGTCGTCTCAGGAACGGTCCAGTATCAGGGGATAGGGTGTCTCCTAATTGGCACACCCCACCGTGTACACTTCTATCATTGTGGCTTCTCGGTCACCTGTCTACTCGATAATCAGTCATGCCCATACGAGACATTGTAGTGGCGTCGCTCTCGAGTAGCGTTCGTCAGTAAAGTTATGCGTGGGTGATGTCCGCGAAGGGAGATCACCTGCATCGACTCGCTCGGCGGCACAGCCGCCTCACGGGCAACGCCCGTTCGGCGATTCGTGGAACCGTTGCGGTTCCACGCCTGCCTCGCGTATCACGGTCCCGTTGGGACCGCGCTTGCGATGCGTGGGACCGGATTTGAACCGGCGGACCCCTACGGGACAGCGCCCTCAACGCTGCGCCGTTGGCCTAGCTTGGCTACCCACGCTCGCGGTCTTTATCTGCAATAAATCGTATCCAGCGGGCATATAAAAGCCCTTTCTTTTGGCCCTGACACTGGCGTCCGGTCACACGGAAACCGGCAAGCGGTGAGTTAAAATGTCCGAACGGACAACATCACGCATGGCCAAATATTCCACGGGCTCGTCATCCAGCGGCGGTGGGACGAGCTGTGAACTCTGCGGTGCCGAAAGCGACTCGCTTCGACAGGCGACCGTCGCCGGGGCCACGCTCGAGGTGTGTCCGAGCTGTGCTCCTCATGGGGAGGACCAGCGTGGTGGCGGCGGTCGAGGGCACAGTGGCGGGTCCGGGGGTGGTCGCTCACAGGGTGAGACGAGTCGGAAAAAGAAAGCCGCCCGGAACGTCGCGAAGGCTAACCCTATCTGGGACGGCGACTCCGAACACTGGGAGAAAGAGGGCACGAACTACGACGACGACCCACTGCCGTACCTCGTCTCGGAGTACGGTGAACGCCTCGAGTCAGCCCGTCAGGATGCCGGGCTCAAACGCGAGGAGCTCGCCGAGGAACTCGGGTGTCGGGAATCGGACCTGCTGGCCATCGAGCAGGGCCGAGCAACTCAGGCTGGCGTCGGTGGCGGCCTGATTTACGCCCTCGAGGATGTACTGGACGTCGACTTAGCCGAGTAGCAATCCGTAGCGGGCAGACTTTTAATCCAGGCCAACAGAGTGGGGGCAATGAGCGGGCAACTGGCAGCCAACGAGCCATACGCGACCCGGTTCGAAACCGAGGTAACGGCCGTCGACGGCCGAAAGGTGTGGCTCGAGACGAGCCATTTCTACGCCGAGAGCGGCGGGCAACCAGCCGACAGTGGCACGATTGGCGATATCGCGGTCGAAGACGTCCAACTGGACGACGGCGCCCACGTCCACGTCCTCGAGTCAGAGCCGAGGTTTCGGGCCGGGCAACGCGTCCTCTGTGCGATCGATTGGGACTTTCGAATGTACTGTATGCGAGCACACACCGCCAGTCACGTCCTCTACGGAGCCGGCCGACGGCTACTCGAGGACCTGGGCTACGGTGGCTTCGACATTGGCGAGGAGAAAGTTCGGGTCGACCTCGAGACCACGACGCCGATCGACGACGAGGTACTGGTCGAACTCGACGAACTGATGAACCGGGCGATTTGGGAGTCCCGACCGGTCTCTTGGGAGTCGGTCCCAGTTGCTGCGGCGCGTGAACGCGAGGAAATCGCGTTCAACGAAGCGACTGAGGAGGGTGCGTTCACGAAAGGAACGGTACGAATCGTCACGATCGGTGATAAAAACGATAACGGCCGGACCGCCAACGGCTCGAGCAATCCATGGGACGTGGCGGCCTGTGGGGGAACCCACGTCCGAAACACGCGCGAAATTGGCCCGATCACGGTACTGGGTCGATCCAACCCCGGCGAGGGCGTTACTCGGGTCGAGTTCGCCGTCGGACCACGGGCAATCGACCACCGAACGGCCGAAAAGCGCGCCACGCTGACCGCCAAACGGACCCTGGGGAGTGACATCGAGTCAGTTCCGGCGGATCTCGAGGCCGCCCTCGAGCGACGTGACGAACTCGAGACACGGGTCCAGACGCTCGAGCGTGAACGAATCACGCGAGCTATCGGAGACGGTGATCCGGTCACCTGTGGGAACGAGCGCTGGCTCGTGACGACCGTTACCGACGTCGACACGGAGCTACTCGGCGAGGCTGTACGCGAACTGTCGGTCGGGGGGTCGGACGGGGTTCCCGAGGACGTCGACGTGATCGCCGTCGTCGGCGAAACGACCTACACGTTCGCCGTCGTCCGGTCGGAAAGCGGCCGGGACGCCTCGCAGGTGATCGACGAACTGACTGCCGAGTACGGTGGTGGCGGCGGTGGATCGGCGACCTTTGCCCAAGGCGGCGGGTTCGATCACGACGTCGAGACGATTCGTGACGCCCTCGAGTCCTGGGACTGATCGGGATTCGTGAGGAGACAGCGGCGTTGCGGCAACCGACACGCCCACGGGGAGTTATTTACCACTCTGCTCACAACGTTTCGCAATGGCACTCCCTCCAGAGACCAGGCGGGACAACACGCGGTACGAACGACACGGCACGCTGATTCGTGACCCCTATCGGTGGCTCGAGGACCAACCGAACGAGGCGGAGGCGATCGACCGGTGGGTCGATGCTCAAAACGAGTTCGCACAAACGCACCTCGAGTCGATAGAGATCCGTACACAGCTTGAACCGGAACTCGAGTCGGTGGCGAGAGTCACCGATTATGGGTCGATCGTCGCTCGACCAACGGGATATTTTCAAGAGGTCGACCGTGCGGCGGATGAACAGGCCGTGCTCACCTACCGGCGCTCTCTCGAGGACGACCGCGAGGTGTTGCTCGATCCGAACGAGTGGAGCGAAGATGCCACCGTGGCGATGGGGTGGTGGTCGCTGTCAGCTGCCGGTGATCGGCTCGCTTATGGCGTCGATGAGGGCGGGAACGAGCAGTACGACGTGACGGTGATCGACGTCGAGAGCGGCGAGACGATCGACACGCTCACCGATCTCGGACGGTGTCACAACGTCGCCTGGGCACCGACCGGACTCTACTACTCCCGGACCGGCGGGGCAGACATGGAAAGCGGTGACGGCGGCCAACTCGAGAAGTCCGTTCACTATCACGAGTTCGGCACCGATATCGAGGACGACGAGCAATTGCTCGAGATCAAGGATGCCTCGACTTGGCCCCAAATCCAGACGGACCGGACCCACCAACACCTGGTGGTGACGCTGGTCACGGCCTGGGAACGAAGCGAGGTCTACTATGCGCCGGTCGATCCCGCCGGCGGTCACGAGTTGACCCCCATCCTCGAGGAGACCGACCATCTCTTTACCCCGATTCTCCACGACGACGTGGCCTACCTGCGAACGAACCACGAGGCCCCGAACTATCGCGTGGTCGCTGTCGACCTCGAGCCAGTGGCCGGTCCCGTCGACCCCGAAGACCTGCGAGAGGTCTTGCCCGAACGCGAGGGGATCCTCAAAAATATGACGCTCGTCGGGGGCGCAACGGCGGGTGGCGCCGACGGGCTGGTCTGTCGGTACGAAACCGCCGCCGTGTCCGAACTCGAGGTGTTCGATCTCGAGGGAACCCACCAGACGTCGGCCGACCTGCCTGGACTCGGTACCGTGACCGGGCTCTCGGGTAATCGTGACGCGCCGGAGCTGTTCTTTGGCTATCAGTCGTTCGATCAGCCACCGGCAGTCTATCGGGCCCCCCTCGAGTCGGAAGGAGGTGACGCCGCCGAGGAATCCACAACCGAGGGGGAGACCCCCGCACTCGAGGAACTCGACCGGCCGGACCTCTCCGTGGATGTCCCGCTTACCGTCGAGCAGGTGTGGTACGAATCGAGTGACGACGTCGAGGTTCCCATGTTCGTCGTCCATCGTGAGGGACTCGAACTCGATGGCGATAATCCAACCTTGCTCTATGGCTACGGGGGCTTCGAGATCAGCGTCACCCCCTCGTTCAACCGGTTCGCCCAACCGTTTCTCCGATCGGGCGGCGTCTACGCCGTCGGCAACTTCCGTGGTGGCGGTGAGTTCGGCAAATCGTGGCACCGGGCGGCACGTCACGACCGCAAACAGCATACCTTCGACGACATCATCAACGCCGCCGAATACCTGATCGACGCGGGCTACACCTCGAGTGACCGACTCGCGATTCAGGGTGGCTCCAACGGCGGGCTGACCGTCGGCGCGGCGATGACCCAACGCCCCGACCTCTTTCGGGCGGTCTGCTGTCACGTGCCGCTGCTCGATATGCTGCAGTTTCACACCTTCTTGCTCGGGGAATCCTGGACGAGCGAGTACGGATCGCCGGACGATCCGGAGGCGTTCGAGTGGATCCTCGAGTACTCGCCGTATCACAACCTCGAGGAACGTGCCTATCCCGCAGTCCTCTTCAAGACGGCCGAAAGTGATACGCGGGTCCATCCTGTCCACGCCTGGAAGATGGCGGCCAGGATGCAACACCTGAGCGAGGGGACGTATCCGATCCTGTGTAAAACCGAACG
>LKMJ01004544.1_pt1 | contig 13071 bp, 13 predicted proteins | sample 643391 | NCBI WGS metagenome assembly LKMJ01 (sample SAMN04112250, study PRJNA286221) | soda lake metagenome | biome: soda lake; feature: Kulunda Steppe; material: water; isolation source: sample PL-Br10 brine of Picturesque Lake | place: Russia: Kulunda steppe | collected 2010-07
CGTCGATGCCGCCACAGAGGAAGTGTTCGCAGGGTGCAACCGGAATCTCATCGCCGTCGATCCCCCGATCGCGACACGTCTGTGCGATCGCCGGATACTCAGCCTCGAAGTCGAGTGGGCTCACGTCAAGGACGACCTCGCCGGTAGCCGCTCGTTCTGCGTCGACAGCGCGGGCGACGACATCCCGCGGGGCGAGCTCGGCCTGTGGGTGGTAGTCATCCATGAACCGATCGCCGTCGGCGTTGCGAAGCAGGGCGCCCTCGCCGCGGAGGGCCTCCGAGAGGAGGAATGGGTCATCGCCGTCGTAGGCCGTCGGATGAAACTGCACGTACTCCATGTCGTCGACAGCTGCGCCCGCGAGGGCGGCCATCGCGATTCCGTCGCCGGTCGCGTCGTCGGGGTTGGTCGAGCGGGTGTAGAGCGCCCCAATGCCACCAGTAGCAAGGACTGTCGCGCCAGCGAAAAGCGGGTAGCCTTCTGGAGCCGGCGTGCCGTCTGGGGTCCGATCGGTGACGACACCGTGGACCCGCCCCTCGTGGGTAACGAGTTCGAGCGCGGCACTGTCTTCCCAGACCTCGATTCGATCGTGCGTATCGATGTGGGTGAGAAACGGCCGGAGGATGTGCGTGCCCGTCGCGGCATCGACATGAAGAATGCGGTAGTCGGAGTGTGCGGCCTCTCGCGTGTAATCGAACTCGCCGTCGCCGTTTTCGTCGAACTCGATGTCCAACGTGTCGAGTAAGACATCTTCGACAGCGTCGTCAGCGTGGTCAACGAGGACGTCGACGGCATCGGGATCGGCCGTTCCGTCGCTGGCGTCGATGATATCCTGTTTAAGGCTCGCAGGATCGCCACCCGTTGTCGAGATCCCACCCTGAGCCCAGTCGGTACTCGTCCCGTCGGGGCGCTCGGCTTTCGTCACCACAGTCACCTCGGACCCCTCGCGTGCAGCCGCGAGTGCGGCCGCACAGCCCGCGATACCGCTGCCGACGACGAGTACGTCCGTCGTAGTCGGCTCTTTTCGGGCAGCCTCCTCGCCCGCGTTCGATCGCGTCTCCGCGCTGGATGGCTCAGTCATGGGTTCAGATTTCGAGCATCCGATCGAGTGCGACGCCCGCGAGTTCCTTCTCGTCGGGGGCGACCTCGATGACGTTGCGTTCACGGCCCTCGACGAGTTCCTCCAGGACCCACGTGAGGTAGTTGGGATCGATCTGGCGCATGGCGTTACAGTCCATACAGGCGTCACCACACAGCGGAACGACGTTCACGTCAGGATGCCAGCGCTGGAGGTGTTTCGTGAGGTGGATCTCGGTGCCGATCGCCCACGTGTCGCCGGGGTCTGCCTCTTCGACGACGCGACAGATTTCGGCGGTCGAGCCGGCCATGTCGGCGGCTTCGACAACCTCGCGCCGGCATTCGGGATGGACGATCACGTTCGCATCGTCGTACTCGGCGCGAACCTGCTCGATGTGGTGTTCGCGGAACCGTTCGTGGACCTGACAGTAGCCATCCCAGAGGATAATGTCGCTGTCTGCAACCTCGTCGGCGTCTTTCCCCTCGGGGTCCCACGGATCCCACTCGGCGATCGAGTCTTCCATCCCCAATCTGTACGCGGTGTTCTCGCCGAGGTGTTTGTCGGGCAGGAAGAGCACTTTGTCGCCGCGGTCGAAGGCGTACTCGAAGGCCTTGTGGGCGTTCGAAGACGTACAGACGAGCCCGCCCTGACTCGCACAGAAGGCCTTGAGATCCGCATACGAGTTCATGTACGTGATCGGAATAATGTTCGCGTCGGGCGCGGCGGCCGTAATCTCGGCCCAGGCGGCGTCAACCTGCAAGGCCTCGGCCATTCCGGCCATCGGACAAGAGGCCTCCATACTGGGGAGAATAACAGTCTGGTCGTCATCGGTGATGATGTCCGCCGATTCAGCCATGAACGTGACGCCGCCGAAAATCACGTACTCGGCGTCGCTCTCGGCGGCCTCGACCGAGAGCTGATACGAGTCACCGATGAAATCGGCGTGCTCGACGATCTCGCGTCGCTGATAGTTGTGCCCGAGAATCACGACGTCGTCGCCGAGTTCCCCAAGGGCAGCCTCGATACGCTGAGTCCGTTCGTCCTCACCGAGATCACGGTATCGGGAGGGTAACTGCTCTAAATTGTCGTATTTGAACAGACTCAGATCGGTGTCCAGCTCCGCGGTTTCCATTGTTACCATTCGCGTCACCTGTGAGTATTCACACGTCAGTTGGCCCTATTGAAGAACTTTTTCCTTCGAAACAGTGAACTGAGAAGGGGTGATCAATCCATCGCCCGATAGAAATCTACTCAACTGATGATCGACGGTCGAACAGGCTCCACGCGAACAAACTCACGAACTGGTGAACAGGAATCTTTTCACTCGATACCGTAGACACGGTATGACACTCGAAGACGCCTTTCGGGGGTTCACACGCAGAGACTGGGAACGAGACACCCCCGAGGGAACGGTTCGCCTCGCTGTCGTCGGACTCGGTGGCTTCGCGCGAAATCGGGCCCTGCCGGGTATCGATGACGGTGCGTACTGCGAGACAACCGCCCTCGTGACGAGTTCACCCGATCGGGCCCGTTCAACCGCCGAGGAGTTCGCTGTCGATCACGTCCTCGACTACGATCGGTTTCTGGAGGGAGCACACACCGACGCCTACGATGCCGTCTACATTGCGACACCGAACGCCACCCACGGCGAGTACGCGATCGCTGCTGCTGAGTTCGGCAAACACGTCATCTGTGAGAAGCCCCTCGACGTCTCAGTCGAGGCAGCCGAAGCGATCGTCGACGCCTGTGCGGAGGCGGATGTGACGTTGATGACGGCCTACCGGCTGCAGGTCGAGCCGACGGTTCGCCGAACCCGCGAACTCGTCCGTGACGGCGTCGTCGGCACGGTAGTACAGATTCACGGCAGTTTCTCACACCCGCTGCTCGAACACGCCGGCCCCGACTCGTGGCGGCTCGACCCAGAACTTGCTGGTGGCGGCGCGCTGGTCGACCTCGGCATCTACCCATTGAATACGGTCCGGTTTCTTCTCGGCTGTGATCCCACGGCCATGTACGCGACAACACAAACCAGTGGCGAGCCCTTCGCCGATGTCGACGAACACGTCGCCATCCAGTTCGAGTGTCCCACCGGGGCGACGGCCTCCTGTACTGCGAGTTTCAACGCCCACGCACACAGCACACTCGAACTGATCGGCACCGACGGCCGCATCTCGATCGCCTCACCCTTTGGCGGCGTCGTCCCACAGGAGATGGTCGTCGAAAGCGGCGACATCCGCATGGAGTACACCGGTCCCCCCGTCGACGAGGTCTGCGAAGAGTTCGATTACTTTGGCTACTCGGTCCTCACCGACACCGACCCCGAACCCGACGGCGACGACGCCGTTACCGACCTCCGGGCGATCGAAGCCGCCTACGAAGCAGCCGACACGGGACACCATGTCTCCCTCGACGACAGCCACTAAGACAACCCCTCACGTGCACCTCGATCGATCTCCATTGGAAGCGGACCCGCAACGTCGGTTGCGCCACCCACAGTGAGTCGCTCGCCGAGCGTTTCGAGAACGGCACGCGTTGTCCGGGCGGCTTCAGCCTGCGTGCCAGCTTCGATGCGATGCTGTACCGTTCCAAGGAAGTCGTTGTAGCTTGTCTCCATCGAATCAGCTCTCACTCGGGGTACAGCGACCCCGCAAAAAAGTGCTCTACTGGCACAGACAACCGTGGAGTATCGATTGCGTCGCGAGCAGCGATCTGTATCTGCGCCGATCGGAAGACACTGGGTGGGATGTACCATCGGTCCGATCGAGTTGGTCGTTCAGTTGTGTGCCCGATAGTATGAATACCCACAGGTCACAACCAGAACCAATGCCCAACTGCGACTACTGTGAGGAATCGTTTGCAGACGAAGACGCCTATCTCGATCATCTGGCAACCAGCCACGAGGGCGAACTCGGTCGGATCGACCAGCGCCGCGTCGAGAGCCACCGCGGCCCCACCACAACCGACGAAGACGACTCCACGACGCTCCTGATGGCAGGCTTCGTCGCTGTCCTCGGGATCACGATCGTCGGCATTTTTGGGTTCATTATCTTCGGGGAAGACGGCGATGTCCACGACCACGGCCCGATAACGGTCACCGTCGATGGAGATGAGTACGACTTCGAGCGACCCCAGTACAGTCAGCAAGAAGCCCCACAGTTCCACTTCCACAGCGGTGACGGCAACGTCTGGCATATGCACCCGAACCGTCTCACATTTGAGGAGGCGATGGACGATCTCGGCGTCCCGGTCACGGAGCAGTCAGTCACGCTCGACGGTGAAACCTATGATGACACCGACGACGACACCTCCGTCACGATCGAACTCAACGACGAGCCGGCGGAACTGGACCACGAACTCAGCGGAACGACCGTCCAAAACGCGATCGACGGCGAGGGCGACCACATCCAGATCACGATCGAGACGCCCGATGGAGATGGACTCGATCCAGACATCACCGTCAACTAGTGGCGTTCCACGCCTGACTGATGCGTCGACCCAGTTGGCGGGTGTCGGCTCAACGCATCAGTTGACGCTTGGGACGGTACTACTCTCCGATCGCTCCGATCGCTTCTGTCGCTCGTGACACCGCCGACTACGTTCACTTTCACCCCGGTTGCGGCAGTTTAAATACTATAGAGAGCGAACGAACGTATGCCTCCCAGTGAAACCAAAGAGGAGGCGTGACACTATGAGCGACCTACGACAGCACGCAGACGACATCCACGACCAGTTTTCAGACCACCTCGATATCGAGGTCGACGACGTCGAAAGCCGCCTTCGAACCCTCGTTGACGAGTACAAGGTCCCACTCAACGAGGCACGCCGGAGCGTGACCAACCACTACTTAGACGAGGCCGGGCTCGATCGGGACGACATTTCGAGTGGCTCCAGTGAGACCGTCCAGATCGAAGACGTCGACGAACCCGAACAGTGGGTCGACCTCACGGCAAAAGTGATCGAACTCTGGGACCCCCGCAGCGACTCGGTCGCACAGGTTGGCTTGCTCGGCGATCCGACGGGCACGATCAAGTTCACCAAGTGGGCGAAATCCGACCTCCCCGCACTCGAAGAGGGCGGCGTCTACACCCTCCAGAACGTCGTTACCGACGAGTATCAGGGCCGGTACTCGGTCAAACTCAACTCGACGACCCGTATCGAAGAACTCGACGACGATCTCGAAGTCGGCGATGACACAAGCGAGATCGAGGGCGCACTCGTCGATATGCAAAGCGGCAGCGGCCTGATCAAACGCTGCCCGGTCGAAGGCTGCACGCGAGTGCTCCAGAACGGCCGCTGTAGCGAACACGGCGAGGTCGAAGGTGAGTTCGATCTCCGGATCAAGGCAGTCGTCGACGACGGACTCGACGCCCACGAAGTCATCTTCGACAAAGAAGCCACGGAGGAGCTGACCGGAATCAGCCTCGAAGAGGCCAAAGACATGGCGATGGACGCACTCGATACGACCGTCGTCGCCGACGAGATTCGCGACCAGATCGTCGGCACCTACTACCGCATCGAAGGCCCCACGTTCGGCCGCTACGTCCTCGCAGACGACGTCACCGAACTCGCCGGGCCAGCCGATCCAGAGGACCTGCTGATCAAAGCGAGGTCGATGTAACATGAGCCAGGCAGAACTCACCCGCGAAGTCGCCCGCCGCGTCTTCGCCTCCGAATTCAACGATTCCACGTACGCCTTCAAAGAAAGCGACGACGAGCGCGCACCCAACTACGCGTTGCTCCCCACCGGCGATCGCGCAAACCGCGTGTTCATCGTCGGCACCCTCACCGAAACCGAAGACGTCGGCGAAGACAGCGAGTACTGGCGTGGCCGTGTCGTCGACCCAACTGGGACGTTCTTCGTCTACGCCGGCCAGTACCAGCCCGAAGCCGCCGCCGCGCTTCGAGACACCGAACCGCCAGCGTACGTCTCGATCGTCGGCAAGCCCCGTACCTACGAGACCGACGACGGCACCGTCAACGTCTCCTTGCGACCCGAAACCATCTCCGTCGTCGACGACGCAACCCGCGATCGGTGGGTCGTCGAAACCGCGACGCGAACGCTCGATCGGATCCAGGCGTTCAGCGAGTGGGGAGCCGAACAGGAAGCACCCGAAAGCGCCTCGACCGCACCCACCAACGAGTACGCACAGATGGCCCGCGAGCGGTACGACTCCCCCGTCGAGAACTACCGCCGGGACGTGATTCAGGCACTCGAAAGCTTAGAAGAGATCGAAGCCGAACCGACCGCCTGAGACGCGTACTACCGATATGAGTGACCGTCACCGTCTCACGAAGATTAAGTAGGCCCCACGACGAACACGCCGCTTATGGGCAACAAGAACAAGACGATCTCGTTTCGCGTCAACGAGGGCGCCTTCGAGTCACTCCAGGCGATCGCCGAAGAACGCGACATCTCGTTGTCCGCCGTGTTCCGAGATTACGTCGATCAACTCGTCGAACACGACGGGCAAGTCACCGTCGTTCCCGACGACGAACGTGACCGTACAAGCCGATCGGACGAGGAGCCGTCGTTCCCGCCGACGGTCGAAGTCCCAAAACGATTTATTAGAGAGCACGAACGGCTCGAACTCGAAGCCGACCACCTGCGAGAACAACTCGACGAGTACAAAGCCTACGTGACCGATCTGCAGGACCGACTCGACGACGAAGACGATGAGATACTCCTCGATGAGCTCGACGAGGCTGACGGAACACGGCTGCGGTGAGCTACCTCGTCAGCTCGCGTCTCGTTTCACGGATCTCGTCGGCTTTCTCTCCTGCACCGTCGACGCGTGCGAGTGATTCCGCGGCTTCGAGGGTTCGAACCCCGTTGTCCAGAAACGAGAGGATATCACCCGAGTAGGCATACACCATATAGTCATCGGTCATCACGTCGACGATCGCATCGGGCCCCAACCCATCCGCGCGCAACTCCAGGACATACTGGATGAACTTTCGTTCCGCACAGCCACAGTAGGGGTTGGTGTCACAGCCACAGTCTAAAAAGTCCTCTGCGAAATCGAGGACCCGATCGCGGGTGGTCTCGTCGAGCTTTTCGAGGCCATCACCACGAAAGAGCAGATCCAGCGTCGCCCCCTTGAACGCCCCTTTGGGGATGTTCGTCTCGAGCTGGGAGCTGAGCTGGCGGTGGTTCTTGACGTAGATTTTGTCGGTGAGCGCCACGTATCACACTCTACGCCTCGGCGATCAAAAAACGTCCCGATCGCCAACAGGGCGTCTGGGGGGCGATGGATCAGGCTGGTGAAATCTCGCGTGATAGCGTCGCACACGCCGGTGCCCGAGTCGTAACGTATTTGAGGCCATCCGACTGTAGGTTGAGGTGTACAGCGTGTCCGGGTTGGGGTAGTGGTTATCCTTCAGCCTTGTGGAGGCTGAGACGCGGGTTCGATTCTCGCACCCGGACTATTCTGCGACGAACAAACGTGAGGAGCGAATAGTCTCGGGAGAGATCGAACCAGACGAATCGCGCGCAACGAGAGCGCGGTCGCTATGCGACGCGGTTGCGAACGGCGAAACCGTGAGCGAGCACGTCTCGGCGAGGTTCGATTCTCGCACCCGAACGTTCTGTGGCGCGATTGAGCCGATCGGCGGTCCAAACGGAACACGGTATCAGTCGTCAGTGTTGTGTTCCGGCGTGTCGACGAACGAATAGGAACGGGCTGTGATCTACTTCTCACCAGACGAAATTAACTCGTCTAATACGATCGGAGATGCCACCCGCAAGCTAAACAGGTCGTATAAAACGTGGCACAGTACATGCATACCGTAATCTCAGTATATACTGATAGTCACAGCAATGCCGAGAGAGCGATGTGCCGACGAGGAGTGTCGCTCAACCCGCCGATCGCTTCTGTGTGCAACTGGCCTCACCGCCGTCTCAGCGGCCAACAGCGTCAGCGGATACGTGAGAAATCGATCGGCCGACAGCGATGGTGACGGCATTCCTGACGACCGAAAGCGATCGGCGGCGTTTCATCGCCGACTCCAAGGGCTGTTCGGGCCGGCACAGTTCGACGGCGTTTCACTCGGCCGACAGGACCTGCTTATCGACGTGCGATACGTCGGTGAAACGAGTGTGTTCTCTGAGACGAAACGGACGATAGTCGGCCTGTTTCGCAGCCACGGCATCCGAGCCCAGTGGCTCGAGTATCCACACCGCTACGATCGCACGGTGGTCGAAGACCAGTACGGACTCGGCGTTGAAGACCTGCTGGTCGGAGGCGGGAGTTTCTACGGCGATCGAATCGAAGCCGATCTCAAGAACGTTGCGCTCCAGTTGATCATCGTGCCGGGATCGACAGCAGCGGGCTATGAAGGACTGCTCTACAGCCGCTGGATGGACACGATCGACAGCGGGATCGATGGCCACGTCAACGGATTCAGTCTGGGGAATCGCGCTGTCGTCGCCGAGAGAGACGACCAGTTCGAGGAGGCCAGATTGATCTTCCACGAGCTAACACATCTTGCACTCTGTCACGACGATGACCCGGAGAACACGGGCGTGATGGGAACGGGCAAAGAGGTCGACCTCCTCAACCACGAGTGGAAGCGCCTGCGCGAGGGGCTCTCAAACGTTCGAGACGGAACCGGCTACGACGTTATATTCCGATCGTGTCTCTGGAACCAGAATCTGGAAACGGAGTTCGACCAACCCACCTGAAACGCATCCGATCGGCGATCACGCAGCTATCGGTCGGTCGATTGCACCGATAACGGTTGGTCGCTCCATGCCAACACGCAGGCGTGTCAACTATATCTTCGCCGAGTGCGTGTATGCAATCGCAATGACAGAGACCGAAGAGACGTTCGGGTGTGATGGGTGTGGGCGCACCGTCACCGCCGGAACTGCCCGCCGAACGGAGACGATCGGCGACCTCGATTCGAAGACATGGCAGACGCTTTGCTGTCCACACTGTGGCTCGCGGCTGAAGACCGTCTACGTCGACGAGTAAAACCGTGGCCTCACCGCGCCGCGTCGGTGAGGCGTTTGACCTCATCGTCGGTCAACGAGAGCTGCGACGCAGCGACGTTCGATTCGAGATGGTCGAGCGTTGACGTCCCCGGGATTGGCAACATGACATCCGATCGGGCGAGAAGCCACGCCAGTGCAACCTGTCGTCGCGTCGCGTCGTGAGCAGCGGCGATCTCATCCAAGAGCCCGCCGTGGCTAGCGAGGTCGCTTGCATCGATCGGTGCCCACGGAATAAATCCGATTCCGTTGGCGTCACACGCCTCAACAACGTCCGCGCTCGATCGATCGGCGACGTTGTACCGATTCTGGACGGTGGCGATATCGACGTGCTCACGAGCCGTATCGAGTTGCTCAACGGTGACGTTGCTCAGCCCAACCTGCTCGACAAGCCCCTCGTCTTTGAGCTCGGCGAACGTCTGAACCGACTCCTCGTACGGCGTTTCCGGATCGGGGCGGTGAAACTGGTAGAGATCGATCGTCTCGGTTCGAAGCCGATCGAGCGACGCGAGTACCTGATTGCGAATGTAATCGGGATCGCCGTGTGAGAGCCACTCGCCCGTCCGGTTCCGAAGGAGGCCAGCTTTTGTCGCCACCACCACGTCGTCCGGATCGCCGATCGTCTCGCCGATGAGCCGTTCGCTCACGCCCGGCCCATAGGAGTCTGCCGTATCGATGAACGTAACCCCCAGTTCGAGTGCCCGATCGAGTACTGCGCGTGCCTGTGATTCGTCCGCAGGCGGACCAATAATGTTTTCACCGCACAGTCGCATCGCGCCAAATCCCAGTCGGTTGACCGTCATCGACCCGATATCGAACGTCCCGCTCTCGTTTTCGATCGGCGTGCGAGTCACACTGGCAGTACGGTACCGCGACAGATAACTGTTGAAGACGGCCCCTCCACATCAGGGCAATACCTGATTCTCGAACTCAGCGTCGATCCCATCCGCAGCGAACCGGCGTGCGTTCTCCGCGACGATATCTGCCAGCCGATCGTAGTACCGTGGCGTATGGCCCGCGTTGTGTGGCGTGAGCTGTACGTTTTCGAGCGTCCACAGCGGGTGGTCTTCGGGCAACGGCTCGGGATCGGTCACGTCGAGTGACGCACCCCGGATCCAGCCCGATCGCAACGCCGTGACGAGTGCGTCCGTCTCGACGACCGGCCCGCGGGCGATGTTGACCAACACGGCACCCGGATCGAGCGTCTGGAACGCAGCCTCGTCGATCACACCGCGAGTCGTCTCGGTCAGCGGACAGGCAAGCACCAGATAATCGGTCCGGGCAAGTGCCTCGTGAAACTCGTCCTCACCGAACCCGATCACCTCATCAGTCGGCCCGCCCTTTTCAGGTGAGTAACGAACGCCGATCGTCTCGACGCCGAAGGGGTCGAGTCGCTGACAGACCGCCCGACCGATCGCACCGAGCCCGACGATCGTGACGGTCGACCCCTGTAGCTCGTGAGCCTGATAGTGACGCCACTCTCGACGGCGTTGCCGTCGCTGACCGACGTGGAACCGACGGGTGAAATACAGGATCGACCCTAAAACGTGTTCACCGATGTTCGGTCCGTGGACGCCCGAGGCGTTCGTGACCACGACATCCCGCTCTGCGAGCCGCTCCAGTGGCAGATGCCCCGTCCCTGCGTAGGCACACGCAAACACGTCGAGCTCCGTTGCCGCGTCGAGTACTTCTTCATCAAGCGTCATCCCCGTAACGAACGATGCGTTCTCGATCGCCGTCCGCTCCTGGGCCGGCGTCCGCGCAAGCCCAACGGTCAGCGCTGGAAGTCGATCACGGAGTGCCTCGGCGTACTGTTCGATCGGCGTTCCGTGTGTCCCCTTGCGGAGAACGAGTACATCCACATCGGTGTGTTCGACACCACGATCTGTGGCAGCGTCGCTCCCATCAGCAGTCATATGCGTGCACTCGGTCGGTGCATGCAAAAACGTTCGTGCCAACTGGACGCAACCGGTATCAGACAATTTAATACTGGACAGTTGTTCCAGATGGAGTATGGAACACGTTGATATCGCAGTCGTCGGTGGTGGGCCTGCTGGGGCCTGTGCGGCCGAACGGGCCGCATCACACGGTGCTAAAACGGTCCTGTTCGAGCAGGGCGTCCCTCGCGAGGACCGTGACGGGCTCGGTCCGGACTCGACCGACGCCGCCGGCATGCTCGACTACTGGGTCGATATCATGGACTTCGACTACCGGGAGATTCCAGACGAGATTATTCACCGGGAGCTCAACGCGACGGAGTTTATCGGTCCAACCAACACTGTTGAGCTCACAGCCACCGGGATCGACGCGAGCTATCCCACCTTTGGCTACACCTTCCACCGGGCCCGAATGGACGACTGGCTCCACGAACGAGCTGCCGACGCTGGCGCAGATCTTCGCGTCGGAACCGGCGTCAAAGACCTCGAAACTGACCTCCGCGCGTCGAGTCCGAAGGGACCGACGCACACACTCACACTCTCGAACGGCGACCAGCTCGAAGCACAGTACGTTATCCTCGCTGATGGCCCACAGCGACGGATCACCCTCGACGCCCTCGATCAGTTTACTGCGCCCGGCCGAAGCGCTGCCGACTATCTCTCTCCACCCGAAGCCAACCATATCGCCTACCAAGAGTACCGCGAGTTCCCACCCGAGCTGTTCGCCGAATTCGAAGACCGGCTCAAATTCTGGTGGGGATACATGCCCGGCGAAACCGCCTACCCATGGGTCTTCCCCAACGACGGCACCGTCGCCCGCGTCGGCCTCACGATGCCGATCGGGATGGAACTCGACGACGTCGAGAACCCAGCCAGCTACGCCCTCCTCGACCCAAGCGACGATCGGCTCCCCTCGGGGTCGGAGTATATCACCCGCCTTCTCGAACACGAGTACGGCGACGAGTATGACATCGAAACCGAGATTCCGATCGTCGAAGACCGCGGCAAATCGAACGGCACCGAAACCTACCCAATCTCCTCGACACGACCGATCGACTCACCCGTCGGTGCGAACATCGCCGTCGCCGGCGGCGCGATGGGGACGACCTCCGCGTTCCACGAAGGCGGCTACCACGTCGCCGTCCGCAGCGGCAAAATCGCTGGCCGGCTTGCTGCGACGGACGCATTAGACACCTACAACGATGTCTGGAAACAGGCAATCGGCGATGAACTCCTGCGTAACATCGCCTTCGCTGACATCGTTGAAGCGTACAACCCGGCCGACTGGGACTGGGCGTTCGACGTGATCAACGATATGCAGGGCAATAGCGACAACAGCCTCGTCGAAAAAGGCTACACTGCCGGACTCGGCGCAACCAAAATCCTTGCATCCTACAAGAAAACGAAATTCAGCTACCGCAACGGCGGCTACGTCCAACTCACAGAAGACGAGTACTTTTACTAACTGGTTGCGCTCAGTCCAACGTAACTAGCACTCGATCGCTACTGTCCGACAGCGCCGATTGGAAGATTTAACCGTCCCGATCGACTAGTCCGCATGCGTGTCCCAAGTCCCCGTCCGAGCAAACCCACCACGGGTGCGATGACAACACGGCGAACCCGGGCACGTGACACTCGTAGGTGGTTACAACCACCAGAGACGGTACACACCGTCTTCTCCGTTCCGTGAGGAACGATCGGGGACTCCATACGAAGTCCCCCGCCCGGCACGAGGGTTAGCCAGCCGACGCGGCACGCCGCCACGGAATGAGGCTGGACGTTAGTGTTCCGGGTGACATTTTCGATACGATAACAACCCAAAGCAGCGACCCCGTTGAACGAACGGCGATCGCTCGCGATCACCGTCAGTATGGGAGCCGTTAGATATGAAAAATGCCCCACAGAGCCGCTGCTCTATGGTGCATAATGAACGAGTATGAATGGTGGCGGCGAACCGCATTTCCCAGAGGGTCTCCCACTCCAGTACTCCACGAGACGCTGGCGGGCTTATCTTCCGTGTTCGGGATGGGTACGGGAGGAACCCCGCCGCTGTGGCCGCCTAACGCCGA
>LKMJ01004545.1_pt1 | contig 13071 bp, 9 predicted proteins | sample 643391 | NCBI WGS metagenome assembly LKMJ01 (sample SAMN04112250, study PRJNA286221) | soda lake metagenome | biome: soda lake; feature: Kulunda Steppe; material: water; isolation source: sample PL-Br10 brine of Picturesque Lake | place: Russia: Kulunda steppe | collected 2010-07
GAGCGGGTCTGGCGCATCATTCCCGAGGCGTCGACCGTGTGGGAGGGACTGCGCGAGGGCGACATCACCTACGAGACGTTCGGTCGGATCGACCGACAGCTCGACGAGAACCAGGATCTCGACCAGATCACCGTCCTGACGGAGCCCGCCACGTCGTTCTGGCACTGCACGCCCAACGGGCGGATCGACGGCCTCGACGATCCCGAAGTGCGGAAGGCGGCGTTCAACGCCATTCCGCGCACGCCGATCACCGAACAGATCCTCTTCGGCGTGGCGGATCCCGGCTTCAACGTCGTCACCGAGGCGTTCGGTCCGCTCCACACCGAGGACGTAACCACATACGAGGAGGGCGTCGACGTCGGCATCGAGCGCCTCCGTGACGCCGGCTACGTCTACGACGAGGACGGCATGGTTCACTTCCCGCCCGAGTAACGCCCACCCACCCCCAGCCGCGGTCGCGGTTTCCAGAATGATACCAACTTCAACCGAACATGAGTAAAGCGAGTTTCGTAATCCGACGGGTGCTCCAGCTCGGCGTGACCTTCTGGGCAGTCGGCACCGTTCTGTTCCTGCTGTTTCGGCTGATGCCCGGCGATCCGACGTCGTTCGTCGTCTCCTCACAGATGACGCCGGAGGCGAGACAACAGATAATCGATAGTTTCGGGCTTAACGACCCGCTCCACGTCCAGTACATCGCGTTCCTTCAGAACGCGCTCACGCTCGACTTCGGACAGTCGTTCCACTCGAACGAACCGGTGAGAAGCGTGATCTGGACGTACCTTCCGAACACGCTGGTGTTGATGTTGACGGCGTTCGTGATCGCGTACATCCTCGGGATCACGCTCGGCGTGTTCACCGGCTGGTACCGGGGAACCAATTTCGAGAAAACCACCGTGGTGACCGCACTCACCGCACGGAGCGTGCCGACGTTCTACGTCGGCCTCATCGTGCTGTGGATCTTCGGCGCGGGGCTCGGCGTGATCCCGATGAGCGGGACCGGAACCTCCGGGATGGAGGGGTCGTGGTGGAGCCGCATCTTCACGACGACCTTCCTGCACCACCTGGTCGCACCCGCCGCGGTGCTCGCGTTCTACTACATGGGCTATCCCCTCCTCATCATGCGGTCGAGCATGATGGAGGTGCTCTCACAGGACTTCATCGACGTCTGTCGTGCGAAGGGCCTCTCCGAACGGACGATCATGTTCAAACACGCCGCGCGCAACGCGATGTTGCCGATCCTCACGGCGGCGGCGATCGCGCTCGGCTACGCGGTCGGCGGCAGCGTGCTCATCGAGACCGTGTTCGGATGGCCGGGTATCGGACGGGAGATGGTTCGAGCGGTGTTGCGGCGGGACTTCCCCGTCGCACAGGGCACCTTCATGGTGCTCGCCGCGACGATCATCATCCTGAACTTCGTCGCGGACCTGCTGTACGGCTACCTCGACCCGCGGGTGACGTACGACTAACCAACCATGGCAACACAAGACGAATCCTCGATATTCGCGGACCTCGACGACGCCGGCGTCGACGAGGGCGAAGAGAGCGTGAACCGGTGGGAGCGGAGCCTGCGGCTCTGGCGTGAGACGCTCGGCGAGCAGTGGCGGATGCTCACGGACGACCTGATGGTGAAGCTCGCGATGGTCACGATCTCGTTCTTCATGGCCGTGGCGATCCTCGCGCCGTTCATCGCGCCACACCAGCCGCTGGACCGGCAGTACGAAGGGGACGCGGGGATCATCATCGCCGACTGGGTCGATCCGATGTTCATCGACTCGGAGTCGGCGTACGTCCTCGGAACGACCGCGGAGGGATTCGACATCTTCAGCCAGCTGATCTACGGCTCGCGGGCCGCGCTGCTCGTCGGCCTGCTCGCCGCGGTGTTCACCGCGGGGATCGGGACGCTGGTCGGGCTCACCGCCGGTTACTACGGGGGGAAGATCGACGACACGCTGATGCGGATCGTCGACTTCCTCTACGGGATGCCGCTGTTGCCGACGGTGATCATCCTCGTCGCCCTGCTGGGCCCGAGCCTCTGGAACATCATCTTCGCGATCATCGTGCTCCAGTGGCGCTCGACGGCACGTGTCATCCGCTCGCAGGCGCTCTCGTTGCGGGAACGGCCGTTCGTGAAGGCCGCGCAGGTCGCGGGCGCGAGCGACTGGCACATCATCTCCAGGCACCTCGCGCCGAACGTGCTCCCGCTGTCGTTCCTCTACGGCGCGTTCGCGATCGCGTGGGCGATCCTCGCGGAGGCCGGCGTCTCGTTCATCGGCCTCGGCGACCCCAACCGCGTCTCCTGGGGAACGATGCTACAGTCCTCGCGTGCGTACGCGGCGCTCGACTTCGGTGTCTGGTGGTGGTTCGTGCCGCCGGGCATCTGTATCGGCCTCGTGGTGATCAGCGGGTTCCTGATCGGCCGCGGCTACGAGGAGATCACGAACCCCGAACTCAGATAATATGACAGTACTCGACGTCTCGGACCTCGAAGTCTACTACGAAACGGAAACCGGCCCGGCACAGGCGGTCGACGGGGTCTCCTTCTCCATCGAGGAGGGGGAGAACCTCGGGATCGTCGGCGAGTCGGGCTGTGGCAAGACCACCCTCGCGAAGGCGATCATCGGGATCTTACCCGACGCGGGGTACGTGAACAACGGCTCGATCGAGTTCAAAGGCGAGGATCTGACCGAACTCTCGGACAAACAGCGCCGGCAGTACAAGTGGGAGGAGATCTCGATGATCGCCCAGTCGGCGATGAACGCGCTCGACCCCGTCTACACGATCCGCGAACAGATCGTCGAGGCGGTCGAGACGCATCGTCCCGGCACCGGACGCGTCGAGGCGGACGAGATCGTCGCGGAGATGTTCGAACTCGTCGGGCTCGACCCGAACCGGGCCGATGACTATCCACACCAGTTCTCCGGCGGCATGCGCCAGCGGGCGATGATCGCGATGGCGCTCGCGCTCGAACCGTCGCTGGTGCTCGCCGACGAGCCGACGACGGCGCTCGACGTGATCATGCAGGACCAGATCTTAAAACGGATCGGCCAGATCCAGACGGAGATCAACTCCTCGATGATGGTGATCACCCACGACGTGAGCGTCGTGGCCGAAACCTGCGACCGCGTCATCGTGATGTACGCGGGAAAGATCGCCGAGGAGGGTCCCGTCGAGGAGATCTTCGGCCAGCCGTATCACCCCTACACGATCGGGCTCAAACGCGCGTTCCCGAACATCCGCGAGTCCGATCAGGACCTGCTGTCGATCGCCGGTTATCCGCCGGAGCTGATCGATCCACCCTCGGGCTGTCGGTTCGCGGAACGCTGCCCGCTGGCGACCGACCAGTGTCGCGAGGTCGAACCCGAGCCGCAGTACAACAACGAACTGCGGTCGTACTGCCACTACGCCGACGAGATAGACGACGGCTTCCGGGCGCGTGCGGACGACGCCGAGACCTGGGCCGACACCGACGCCGCACGGGCCGTCGAGGCGCTTGCGGAGGGGGACGACTGAGATGAGCCTGAACACGTCAACCGAGGGCGAGTCGCTGCTGGAGGTCCGTGACCTCGAGAAGTACTTCCAGGTCGACGAAGGTGTCATCTCGAGCCTGCTCCGAACCGTGACCGGTGCGGATGCCGATTACGTCCACGCCGTCGACGGCGTGAGTTTCGACCTCAAACGCGGGGAAACGCTCGGGCTGGCCGGCGAGTCCGGCTGCGGGAAGACGACCACGGGGATGTCGCTCGTCAAGCTCCACGAGCCGACCGGCGGCTCCATCCGGTTCCGCGGACGGGACCTGACTGACGCCAGCGAGGAGGAGATGGCGCAGTTCAGACAGAACGCCCAGATGATCTTCCAGGATCCCTTCGAGTCGTTGAACCCGCGGATGACGGTCTACGACACCATCGCCGAGCCCCTGCGGATCCACGACATCCGCAACGAGACGGCGCGAGTCCGTCGGGCGCTGGAGTTCGCCGAGCTCCTGCCGCCGGACCAGTACTTCGATCAGTATCCCCACGAGCTGTCGGGCGGGCAGCGCCAACGCGTCGCCATCGCCCGGGCGCTCGTGTTGGACCCGGACTTCATCGTCGCCGACGAGCCGGTGAGCATGCTCGACGTCTCGCTGCGGGCGGGCGTGCTCTCGCTGATGGAGCGGATGACCGACGAGTTCGATCTGTCGGTCGTCTACATCAGCCACGACCTCTCGCTGCTCCGGCACATGTGTGACCGGCTCGCGATCATGTACATGGGGAAGATCGTCGAGAAGGGGCCGACGGAGGACGTGATCGAGAATCCACAACATCCGTACACGAGGTCGCTGATCAACGCCGTTCCGGTGCCGGACCCGGGCGTCGGTCGCGAGCGGGTCGAGCTCGGCGGCGAGGTCGGCGACGCGATCGACGTTCCTTCGGGCTGTCGGTTCCACGGCCGCTGTTCGGAGTACATCGGCGACATCTGTGAGACGGAGGTGCCGCCGCTGGAGGCGAAAGCCGAATTCGAGAGCAGCCAGGAGGTCGCCTGTCACCTCTACGAGCCCGCCGAGAGCGTCGAGGAGACGGGCGTCGGGGACGCCGCGGACGCGACCGCATCCGACGACTCCGCGGCGTCGGCGGACGACTGACGGCGCGCACCCCTTCGTGACCGTTCTTCGCTCAGTTCGACTCCCGGAGCGGCAGCGTCAGCCGCATGGTCGGCGCCGTGACCGCGTACGGGATTCGCGACTTGTGTTTCGAGTCGACCCCCGTCACCGTCCCTCGGTTCCGTCCGATCCCGTCGAGCGTGTCCAGCGTCGCGGGCGTCCAGACGGCCGTCCCGGAGACGGCGGGACCGATCTCGCCGTCCTCGATCCGGAAGCCTTCGGCGACGGAGAACTCGACGGTGCCGCCGTCGGCGGACCCCTCCAGGCGCTCCGCGACGTCGTGTGCGTAGGGAGCGCTCGGCGGCATCTCGCCGGCCCGCTGCGTGCGCTCGAAGGGATTGGGGTGGTAGCCGGGGGCGAACCGACGGACGTAGACGTCGGCGTCCGCGAACAGGTCCGTCCGCGTCGCGTCGCCGGCCGCGACGTCGAGGTGACGGTGGTGGATCCGGGGCGCCTGCTCGTATCCGAGGGCGGGGACGGCGTTGCCGGCGGGAACGCGGTTTGCCTCGGCGGCGGTCTGTGTGTCGTGGAGGAACGACTCCACGCGACCCTCGTCGACGAGCCTGACGGGCGTGGTCGGACGTCCCTCGGCGTCGTACGCGCGCGCCGCCCAGGAGCCGGCTGCGATGCCGTCGTCGACGGTGAGCGGGGCGTCGGTCAGCCGGTCGCCGCGGTCGAACGGCGTGAACCCGAACGCCTTCACGTCGGCGGCGAGGTAGCCCGCGAGCTCGTGACAGACCTGGGCGGCCGCCTCCGGGCCGAGCACGACCGTCGTCTCGCCGGTCGGCGGCTCGCCCGTTCCCGCCTCGGCGAGCGCCGCGGCGTCGCGGTCGGCGCCGTCGAGGACGTCGGGGACGCGCTCGAGGAACGCGCCGCCGCGGGTGCTGCCCGCGTGGCGACGAACCTTGGAGTCCGCGCCGGCCGGGACGAGCGTGGCATCCAAGCTCGCGCGGTCGATGGTGGTCCGGACGACGCTTCCGGCGGTCGTCGCGACCGTCGAGGCGACGCGCCGATCCTCGTAGGTGACGCGGGCACGGTCGAGCGTGACGTCGACGTTTGCGACCGCGTCGGCGACCGTCTCGCGTTTCGTTTCGAGATCGATCGCCGACGTCGACTCGCGCGCCCAGCCGTCGTGGACCCCCCGGTGAAGCGAGGCGAGGTCGACCCGGGCGGGTACCGACTGGCCGAGCTGTGCGCCGCCGGTCGTCACCCGCTCCGCGAGCTCCTCGAGCCCGTCGGCCGAGAGGTCCGTCGAGAACCGGTAGGCGGCCGAGCCGTCGGCGAAGACGCGACACCAGACGCCGGCGGTCGTGTGTTCGATGTCGCTCCGTACCCCGCGTTCGGTGACGACGACCTCGGCTGACTCCCTATGGATGCCGCCGGCCTCCGCGAACGCGACGCGGTCGTCCGCCTCCAGCGTCGAGAGCAACTCGTCCACCGCGGTCGCGACCGTCTCGTGATCCGTCATCGGCGTGGGTTGCCGCTCGTGGGACTTGAAACCACCCGAGTTCGGCCCATCGACCCGGTCCGACTCGCCGGCGTGTCAACGCTTTTCGGGCCCCGCCACGTCGGGGCGGTATGGACGCACTCACCACGTTTTCGGACGCGTCGTTACGCGAGATCCGCCGCGACCTTCACGCACACGCCGAGGCCGGCTGGAAGGAGTTCCGCACGACCGCGCTGCTCGCGGCGGAACTCGAGGAGTTGGGCTACGACGTCCACCTCGGTGCGGACGCCGTGAATCCCGAGGGGCGTATGGGCGTGCCGCCCGCGGATGAGGTCGCCGCCGCACGGGAGCGTGCCCTCGAGGCGGGCGCCCCGTCGGAGTACGTCGATCGGATGGACGACATCACGGGACTCGTCGCCGTCCGGAAGTTCGGCGACGGGCCGACGATCGGGATCCGAACGGACATCGACGCGCTCGAACGCCAGGAGGCGATGGGCGACGACCACCGGCCGGCCCGTGAGGGCTTCGCGAGCCGTCACCCCGGTGAAATGCACGCGTGTGGACACGACGCGCACGCCGCCATCGGCCTCGGGGTCGCCCGCGCGTTCGCGGAAGGGGGCTTCGACGGCACGCTGAAGTTGTTCTTCCAGCCGGGCGAGGAGGGCGGCCGCGGCGGCAAGCCGATGGCCGAGTCGGGTCACCTCGACGACGTCGACCACCTGCTCGCCGTCCACGTGGGACTCGACGAGGAGGTCGGCACGCTCGTTTCCAGCTACGACGCGCCGCTCTCGAACGCGAAACTCGACGTCACGTTCGAGGGAACGCCCGCACACGCCGGCGGCGCCCCTCACGCCGGCCGGAACGCCCTGCAGGCGATGACGGCGGCGATCCAGAACCTCTACGCGATCCAGCGACACGGGGAGGGCGTGACCCGGATCAACGTCGGACAGGTCGCCTCCGCGAACGCCCAGAACGTCATCTCCGAGGAGGCGCGGATGCGCGTCGAGGTGCGCGGAGGGACCCACGAGCTCAACGAGTACATGCTCGGGCGGGCACGCGAGGTGGTCGACGGGGCGGCGACGATGCACGGCGTCGAGTACGGGACGAGCCTCTACGGCAAGACGACGACCTTCGAGAACGACGCGTCCGTCGTCGAGGCGATCGAGGCGGCCGCGGTCGACGTCGACGGCGTCGAGCGGACGATCCAAAAGACGTTCGGCGGCAGCGAGGACGCCTCCTACCTGATCCGCCGCGTGCAGGAGCGCGGCGGCACTGCGGCGTACTTCGGCGTCGGCGGGAGCAACCCCGACGGACACCACACCGCGTACTTCGACGTCGACGAGGCGTGCATCGACGTCGGCGTCGACGTGATCGTCGACGCGGTCAAGCGGCTCGCGTAGGCGGCTCGTCGACCCGAAACCGTACCCGCGTCGGGCACCTAGGACGCGACATGCGCGAACTCGTCTTCACGCTGGAGTACGAGCCCGGCGAGAACGCGGTCGCGGACGTGCTCGCGGTACATCCGGACGCCCAAATCCGGTCGCTTTCGCTGCATGCAACCCCGGAGAGCCTCTGGCGGGTCGACCACGTGACCGGCGACCCGGCTGCGCTCGCGGCGATCGAGGAGACGTTTCTCACGGCCGACTACTACGCGGACTGCCTCGCGGCCGAGGCGTGTGGCGCCGAGCAGACCACGCAGGTGCTCGAACACGCCGACGACACGCTCGTGTTGTACTCCTACTGGGAGCGCACGCCGACCTGTGCGTCGGTTCCCCACGTCGCGCTCGAACGCCTCGGCGACGGCGCCCTCTTCGAAACTCGACACGAGGGGCGCGAGTACCGGTGGCGGATCATCCATCCCGAAGGGGGCGACGTTCGCGGCTTTCTCAACGGCGTCGAGGCGGCCGTCGGCGACTGCGCCCGGATGGAGTTTCGCCGGCTGACGGAGACGACGGGATCGGCGCGCGGGGCCGACGAGGCGGCAGATCGGGAGCTTCCGTCCGAACAGGACGCGGCGATCCGCGCCGCGATCGAACACGGCTACTACGAGACGCCGCGAGCGATCGATGCGGCGACGCTCGCCGAACGACTCGACGTACCCCGCTCCACGCTCACCTACCGGTTGCGCCGGGCGGAGGCCCGCCTCGCCGAGCGATACGCGTCTCGTCCGAATCTCCCATCGGACGTCCTCACGCCCTAATCCTCCGCCGGACGCCCTCACGCCCGGAATCGAGCCGGACGAAAGCGAGAGGCCGACGTGGTAGTTGGCGATCTCCGACATCAAACTTGGAACTATCCAAGTAACGGGGATACGGCCGTGGCTCGTCCGTCTCGATGATGAGCGACGAATCCGACGGACGTCGAACGAGCGGTCCGGGCGGCGGCCGGGATGGGCGATCGGAGGATGGATCCCCGGACGGGCAGGATGCGGGACGCCGCGAGGTCACGCTCACGCTGTCGGTGCCGGCGATGGACTGTCCCTCCTGTGCCGGGAAGGTCGAGAAGTCGCTCGACCGTCTCGGCGGCTTCGAGGCGGTCGACGTTCGACCCACGACGGGAAGCGTCGAGGTGCGCTACGATCCGACCCGTCGGAACGAATCGGACGTGATCGCCGCGGTCGAGGGCGCCGGGTACGAGGTGGTCGATCGGGCGGTGACGGGAGAGGGGAGGGAGGACGATGAAGCCGTCGGCGGCCGGTCGGGATCGGTCGACGTCGCCCCCGCAGCGGCCGTCTGGCGGACCCGGCGTGCGGTCGGCACGTGGATCGGCGCCGCGTTCCTCGTGGGTGGCCTCCTTCTGGAGTTCGTCGTGACCGCCCGAAACGTGACGGTGCTGACGATCGATCTCGGGGGAGCCATTCCGTTCACGGGAGTTCCCTCCGCGGTCCCCGACACGTTCGCCTTCTCCGCGGCGGCCGTCGCGTTTCTGATCGCGACCCTCGTGAGCGGGCTCCCGGTCGTCCGGAACGGCTACTACTCCGCGCGGAACCGCAGCCTCGACATCGACCTCCTGATGGGGACGGCGATCGTCGCCGCGTCCGCGGTCGGGCTCTTCATCGAGGCGGCAACTCTTGCGGTGCTGTTCAGCATCGCCGAACTCCTCGAACGGTTCGCGATGGACCGGACGCGGGATTCGCTGCGCGAGCTGATGGACCTCACGCCGGCCGAGGCTCGCGTAATTCGTCGGGCGGACGACGCGGGGGGCGGACATGAGGGGATGACGTCGACCGACCGCGAAAGGGATCGACCGACCGACCACGAAAGGGACCGATCGATCGGCCGTGATGGGGAACGGCTTCCGGTCGAGGCGGTCCACGTCGGCGACGTCGTGGCGGTCAAGCCGGGCGAGCGGATCCCCGTCGACGGGGTGGTCACGACGGGGACGAGCGCGGTCGACCAGTCGCCGATCACCGGCGAGAGCGTCCCCATCGACAAGACGGCAGGCGACGAGGTGTACGCCGGGACGCTCAACGGGTCGGGCTACGTCGAGATCGAGGTGACGCGTGCCGCCGCGGAGTCGACGCTCGCGCGGGTGATCGACCTCGTGCGGGAGGCGCAGGCGGACCGCACCGAACGGGAGCGGTTCGTCGATCGGTTCGCCGGCTACTACACGCCGATCGTCGTGATCCTCGCGATCCTCACCGCCGCGGTGCCGCCGCTTCTCGTCGACGGCACCCACACCCTGTCGGTTGCCGGATTCACGCACGTCGTCGTCGACGATCCGGTGGTCTGGTTCGTCCGCGGGCTAACTCTCCTGGTCATCGCGTGTCCCTGCGCGTTCGTCATCTCGACGCCGGTCACGGTCGCGTCGGGGCTCACCGCGGCCGCACGGAACGGGGTGTTGATAACGGGTGGCAGCCATCTCGAAGCGATCGGCGAGGTCGACGCGATCGCCTTCGATAAGACCGGGACGCTCACGACCGGCGACCTCGCGGTGACGGACGTGATCCCCTTCGGCGACGCCACCGAAGCCGAGGTGCTCCGATACGCGGGCGCGCTCGAACGACGGAGCGAACACCCGATCGCCGAGGCGATCCTACGGCGGGCCGACGCGGACGCGGTGGCGCTTCCGGAGGTCTCCGCGTTCGAGAGCCTCACCGGACGTGGCGTCCGCGCGACGGTCGACGGCACGACCGCCTACGCTGGACGGCCCGAACTGTTCGCCGAGCTTGGATTCGAGGGGCTCGACGCGGTCGTCGGAAATCACGCCGAAACCGACGGCGGGGCGTTCCGGCCGAACGTCGAGCAGGCGGACGAACCGGCGCCGAACGAGTCGATCGCGTCGCTCCAGCGGGCGGGCAGGACGGCGGTAGTCGTGGGGACCGCCGACCGGCTCGTCGGCGTCGTCGGCATCGCCGACACGGTTCGTCCGGAGGCGAGGGGCGCGATCGAGGCGCTCCGGCGGCTCGGCGTCGGCCCGATCGTGATGCTCACGGGGGACAACGAGGGAACTGCTCGGGCGATAAGCGAGGAACTCGGGATCGACGAGCATCGGGCCGGTCTTCTTCCCGACGAGAAGGTGGCCGCGATCGAAAGGCTGCGGGCCGAGCACGGAACCGTCGCGATGGTCGGGGACGGAATCAACGATGCGCCCGCGCTGGCGACCGCCGACGTCGGCATCGCGATGGGTGCCGCGGGCAGCGACGCGGCCATCGAGACGGCCGACGTCGCGCTGATGGGCGACGATCTCGGCACGGTGCCCTACCTTCACGTGCTGGGGCGGCGGTCGAACGGGATCATCAGACAGAACGTCTGGAGCAGCCTCGGCGTGAAGCTGCTTTTGGTCGGCGGCGTCCCGTTCGGCTACGTCAGCGTCGCGCTCGCGGTCGTCGTCGGCGACATGGGGATGAGCCTCGGCGTGACCGGCAACGCGATGCGGCTCGCTCGGCTGGATCCGGAGGTGGCCGCCGACCCGGCGGAATAAGTATAAGAATTAAATATAGATATTTAAATTGGTATATAGTTACTATAGCTGGGATCAAGTCGTCGAGCGAAGTGGTATAGACCCCTTGTAATAAATCTCTTTTCCCAGTTATTTATATATTATATATCCCAAGCCGATCGATCGTCGATCGGTATGGTGGCTGATAGCCCGGTTGGATCACGGTGATCACCGTCAATATAAACGTCCCTATTTTCTTATAATCACCCAACATGATAGTAGGAATAACTGAATGTCGTGACGAACGTACGCGACTGGAGTCGGCGGCCAAACGAACCGGTCCCGGGCGACGAGACGGTGCGAGCGTGGACGACGACCGATCCCTCGGCGGGCCGCTTACTTACGTTCCTACTGGTGTAACGGACATCGATGATCGATCCGCCGTCATATCGTTCAGTGTGGCCGAACGAGCCGTGTGGCGATCCCTACGCGTGCTGGATGTTGAGCTCGATGACGTTGGCCACGCCGAGGACGCGCTCGGGGAGTTTCGTCTCGAAGCGCTCGCCACGCATCCGATGGGTCGGGCCGGCGACGCTGATCGAGGCGATCACCGATCCGTCGCCGTCGAGGATCGGAGCGGCAACGCTGCGAAGCCCGTTGAGTCGCTCCTCATCGTCGGAGGCGATCCGTTTCTCACGGATCTCGGCGAGCTCCGCTTCGAGGGTCTCCCGGTCGGTGATGGTGTTTGCCGTGATCGCCGGCAGCCCGTGTCGGTCGATGATCGCGTTTCGCCGTTCCGACGGTAGGAACGCGAGGAGGGACTTGCCGAGCGCCGTACAGTGGATCGGGACTCGGTCGCCGACGCAGGTGTCGATCCGGGCGGCCTCCGTTCCGCGGCCACGGTGGACGAAGACCCCCCGTCCGTGTTCCTCGACCATGAGCGCGGATATCTCGCCCGTTCGGTCCGCAAGCTGGTCGACCTCCGACCTGGCGACCTCGTAGATCCGGTGCTGGTTGCGGACGGTCTCGCTGATCTGCAGGAACTTCAGGCCGACGCGATACTCGCCGCCCCGGTGAACGACGTATTCCGCACGTTCGAGCGTCGTGAGGTGGTTGTGGACCGTGCTCTTCGGCAGCCCCGTCTCCCGAGCCAGCTCGGACACGCCGGCCCCGTCGAGCGCGTTTAGCGTTTCGATCACGTCGAACGCCCGATCGACCGACCGTATTCCGTCGAAGCCGTTCTCGCTCATGTTTCACCGTCGGTTTGTCCCCTCATAAGTGTTCATCATCCTCGAACGAATGCGAGCCGTGATGGCCACGGCGAAACCGCCAAACATCGACGGCTGTCGCGGAGTGAAGTCGGCGTTCGTCCACGTCTTCACGCCGGGACGGGTCGAAATCGGACGGGTACGGTCCATCGATTCTCGGGTCGACGACGCAAGCGTTCAGTGATATCGAATGGCATAATATCGAGCGTACGGCGGTGAACCGGCCGCAGCCTCACGCGAAAACGGAGCCATGTGAAACGGGATCGAGATGCTGTGCGGGCGGGGGAGGCGGATCGGGACGATGCGGACGGCTACTCGAGTGCGACCCCCTCGGGGCCGCGCGGGAGGTAGGAGCGTCCGCCGGGCTCCGCCAACAGCTCGCCGTCCTCGACGACGACCTCGCCGCCGACGATGGTGTGGGTCGGCAGCCCGGTGAGCTCCATGCCGTGGAACGTGGAGTATCGCGGCTCCATCGTGTGATAGAAGTCGTCGTCGACGACCGCGCTCCGTTCCAGATCGACGATCACCATGTCGGCGTCGGATCCCTCGGCGATCGCGCCCTTCCGCGGGTAGAGCCCGAACCGCTTCGCGTTGTTACTCGAACAGACCTCGACGAGCCGCTCCATGCCGATCCGGTTTTTGTTGACCCCCTCGCTCATCATGACGGGCAGGAAGTACTCGATCCCGTTGTTGTCGCCCGGGATCGCGTCCCAGACGTCGCCGTGTTTTCCGGCGTCCTTCTCCTTGAACTCGATCCTGTGCGGGCAGTGGTCGGTGCCGACGGTCTCGACGACGCCCGTCCGAAGCCCCTCCCAGAGCCGCGTGCGGCTCTCCTCGCC
>LKMJ01004546.1_pt1 | contig 13070 bp, 18 predicted proteins | sample 643391 | NCBI WGS metagenome assembly LKMJ01 (sample SAMN04112250, study PRJNA286221) | soda lake metagenome | biome: soda lake; feature: Kulunda Steppe; material: water; isolation source: sample PL-Br10 brine of Picturesque Lake | place: Russia: Kulunda steppe | collected 2010-07
CGTCTCTGGGTCTATCAGTATGGTTATCTTGCATGACCAGCAGCACCTAAAAATCAAATTTTAACCACGCATTACCTGCATGAATTTTGGGCCATTTTCCGTCTGCGGTAATACCGGGTTTTGACTGTTTTACTTTAATATCTCCATTATGGAGAGCATTGCGGAAATGGCGTTCTGCGTTCTCTCCGTATGTTTCCTTAAAGAGCGACCACGGGCAATATGGATCGCCGCTGTATGGGCTGGCGTGTTCCAAATATGCGTCGTACAACTCGTTTAAGTCGTATTCTGGTTCGGTCATTGTTACTCTTCTCCTCTGCTAGGTCTATCATCTTCTGGTTGGCTATTTTCTGTTACGTTCAGGCCATTTTCTTTTCTATCGATAGTTACTAGATCTCCAAGGTTTGGTAGCCCCTCTTCGAAGTGGTTTTTGTCGTATTTTTGCATCACTAATCCGTCGTCAAGCACTACTTCTTCGTCGGTGCTGACTACTGTTCCTGTGAAAACTTCAATCTCGATGTCGTTTTCTTGAGCGAGTTCTTGGAATAGGTGCTTTAGTTTCGTTCTTACTTCGACTATTTGTTCTTTGTATTGGTATGTTCCTTTGCTGGCATCGGCCATTTCGTTTGCGTATCGCAGATCATGTAGAGCTGAGGCTAGTGCTAGGAACTGCTCGTTGTCGGTTAGTAGTTCTTCTAATTCTACTCCGAAGTATTCTGCCCCGCTTACTTCGAGTGTCGCTTCTTCTGCTCGTTCGATGTATTCTGAATGGTTCATTTTTGTTTTTCTAGTTGGTGTTTCAATACCTTACTTCAACCCTTCACCCCAACCGGGGTATATAAACATATCTTATAATCACTCTTACTTGCGGAGAATCAGAGAGAGATCTTCACGCTTCAGCGCAGAGGGGTGTCAAAGGTGGTGTTGTAGTCCTGGTCCGTCTGGCCATGCTCTATCGCTCGAAAGGAATTCGCCCCAGTCTATTCTTTCTATTTCGTCTTCAATTTTGATTTTTGGTGCTTCTGGGGTGTGTTTTGCGGCAAAGTCTCCGATGTGGATGATTTGTCCACTACCGCCCGTTCTGTCTTCTACTGGTCGTGTAGTGATTGTTACTGGGTATTTTGTTCCATCAATTTTGAGGTGGTCTACGTGACTAAACCGTGTTGATGGCATAAACACCTCTTCTATTGGATGCCCTTCTTTGATTCGCGTGCTTATATTGAAATGGATGTTTTTATCCAGATTTGGACGAACACCATCTAAGTCACCGTCCATTGCGAGAGTTGCGAATGTGTTTGCTTGGTGTTCTAATTCGTCTCTGAATGATGAGATTTCGATAATATCTACTCTTTCGAAATCTTTTCCAGTAACAAAATCAATAAACTCTTCTTTCGTTAGAGTTACTTCTGAGCATATTTGTTCCAATGTTTTGAATGCTCTTTCGTTTACGTTTTTACTCCGTCCTAGTCTGTGAATTTCTTTGTCCTCTAAAAAGTCGGCTTCTGTTGTTCCTTCTGGTGCTTGATTGAATGTCAGTTTGACTGTATGATCTGATTCTTCATTGATTGGTACTTCTTTTCCGTTTAGTTGGTTTATCTTAGATATTGGTCCGTCTGTAGCTGTCCAGATCAATTCTACTGTGAATATGTCGTTTATTCTGTTAATAGATGATTGTCTGAACGCGATTTCTGCTTCTTCGAAGTTGTTAGCTACCCATCCAATGATTTCTCGTAGAGTTTGTGGGTTTTCTGGAGCCATAGTATATGTGTTTGAAGGTTTTTATTAAACTTTTGCTTCTCGTAGTTTTCTTACTGCGTTATTCACAGCGGCGTTGATTTCGTCGTCTTCGAGGTCGTGTTCGTAGGCGATGCTGACTACTTGTGTTTGGATGTCGTCTTTGGCCCGTTTCGTTCGTGCCTTTTTGTCGTGCTTTTTCTGCTCGTCAACCGCTGTGAGGATTAGACCAGCGATTGGGATGATGATCTCTTTTTGATCTTCCCAGCTGTTTCCATCGATGTCTTTTGTGTCTGGTGTGGCATTTCCGCACCAGTATTTCTCGATGAGCATTCCTTCTGATAGTACGATGTCCGAGCTGTATCGTCGCTCTTTGTCAGGGAGTTTTGTGTTATCGAACCATGTTGGGTATTTTGAGGAGACTGCTTTTACTGCGAGTCTCACTGCTTTGATCTCTGAAATGACTGATGGTACTGAACTATCGCCCACCATGATGCAGTGGTTTTCGATTGCTGCTCCCATGTATGAAATAAGACCGTTAGGGCGGCATTCTTCTTCGCGGTGGCTGAAGTTCCCTTGGTGGAATGTGTCCCATTCGATCTTTTCGTGGAGTCGTTCTGGTGTCACATCTTTCAGATCCTCTTTTTCAACCACTGGTAGGTTATTCTCACTCATCTTCTTTCACCCCCATTCGGAAGATAAAAACAAGACACACAATCATAACCCATATTTTTGAGTAGGGTTTAGTGTGAGTATAAAACTTTTTTTAACGTGGTAATTGATATTAGCCGTGTTGAGTTGACTATTACAGAATTGGACTTTTGAAACTGCGTATTATTCGTTTGTATTGATATTCATCATACATCTTTGGTGTAGATGATGCCTGTACAGGTGCAAGGGTGCCCACAGGGGCATGTGTATCCTTTTTTGATGCTGTCTTCGAACCAATAGTTTTCTATTAGTTCGTGTTTTTCGAACCCTAGTTTTTCGAGAATGCTGTTACTTCCATTTTGGTTTTTGTAGTTCCAAGATACTGCAATGATTTTGGTGACGTTTTTGCTCTTTAGATCGTCAATACGCTTTCTCGTGAGCTCTGTCCCAATACCGTTGTTCTCGAAGCCTTTGGTCACACAGAGTTGATCAAGAAATCCGATGTCTCCGTTATACGATATTGGTTTTTCATTGTGTATTGTGGTGTGTGCTTCTGCTGAGGATAGTACTTCTGAAATGCCGAACCCGAGGATGGTGTTTGTCCTCGAGATGGCTATAAGACACGTCTTTTTGAGTGTATCTTTTGAAATGCAGTTTTCGATTTTGTCTCTGTTTGGGTATTCTTCGCCCATTCGAGACGCCCAGATAGAGATTATAGGCTCAATTTCGTCTCTGTTGGCTTCTCTCACCGACCACTCCATGTGGGGTGGTTCTTTCTTGTCGTGTTAAGTTTAGGGGTTGTGTTCTGGGTCTTTGCTGTCGGTTTCTTCTTTGTCTGGCTGTGCGTTTTCTTCTAATTTCATCCCTATAACTGCCATTGTTGCTAGTATGTTCTCGCTGACTAATGAGTACCCAGAAGCTATGATGAGAATAGTGAATCGCTGTATAGATGAGAATGTTAATACTGGCTCCCAGCCCAGCAGTATTTCGAATAATATCATATCAATAACGATAAGGGCTGATATGAGTACTGTTACGTTAATCGAAATGATTGTTGCTTGAAAAGCTAAGGCGGCTATGTTTCTTTTAGTATGATTTTTCATATTTCGGTTTCTGATTGTAGTCTTTTTGTATCTATTGAAGCTAGGATTTTCGTCGCGATTATGGCTGTGATGACAACCCCTGGTATGAATGGGATCGTTCCGTACAGTGTTAACCCAAGGATTCCGAGAGCGATGATGTACCAAACGAGATCCCACCTTGATACCGGTATGGTCATGCTTTCGCTTCCCCACTTTCCCATTTCTCTAACGTAGTGTCTTGTTTGTTTCTCCTTTCTTCCTTTAGTTTCTGTAATTCTTCCTTACTATATATTAGTTGGTGATCTAGTGGGTCTGGCCGTTTACACCCTGCAAATTCTACAATGTTGTCTGGGAATTCTCCCGTTTCGATTAGCTGTTTAACTGCTTTTTTTAGTGCTTCTGCCCACTCTCTCACAATGTAGGGTCCATCTGGACAATATGCGAGTCCGATGTCTTTCAGTGTGTTTTTGGAAAGTGTGATCGTGTGTGATTTTACTCCGCTGATTGGGTTTTCGGCTGGATTATTGTATCTGACTTCTTCAAGAAAGCCGAAATCTCCACTTACTGCGTTTGTAAGATCTATATCTGGTTCTGCTTTGAGCTCGTATACATAAATCGTGACTTCTCCTTTGGCGTCTTCTGGAATGTCGAAAGAGATGTTTTTCGCTTTCGCGAATGTAGCAGCTTCGGGTGATTCACTGGCGCATAATTGTTCAGTTTTGCTTCGTGCCCATCCAATGTATTCACCCCCAATTCGCCTTTGTACGGGATATCCATCTTCGATTAGTTCGTATATCCCACCTTCGTTGAACGTGAACTCTTCGCCTAGGTCTTGCCCGCTTGCGTGGTAGTATGTTTCTGTCATTGGTCTGGATTCGTGTTTTCTTGATCGGCCATGATCTTTTCAGCTGCTTTTTCTCCTTCTAGCTCTCCTGTTTCTACCATGTATATTGGTGCGCTAACTGTTTCCCTGATGTGTAATGCGTTATATGCTGGTTCTGCGATCCACACATCTAGACGGCTCACAAGATCCTCTCCGATGGGCTCTAAAATCCATTCTTGCTTATTTTCTACTCTTGTTGCGATTTCCTCTCGGAGCTCTAAATGCGATATTTCGCATTGTTCTATGGTTTCATCATTTTCACTTTCTGGAACGCATAGACATATATCGAGGTCAGATTCTCCAATTACCCCTGTACCTGCTGCTACAGATCCAAATACGTAAGAGCTAGATATCCAGAACTTGTTGCTGTCGAAGTTTTCGTATTCTGTATCGAGCTGATCTACGATCTCGTTTGTTGCCTCAACTGTTCGGTTGATCGTTTGGTCAAGCCCAGATAGATTTGCTGCACTCAGGAATGCTTGATTTTCATCCATTGTTCTGTTTACGGTTTTTACTTTGTTGTCTATTGGGCTTTTGGTGACGAGAGTGTTGTCTGAGAGTATTTTTCTTCGCTTTCTTTGTTGCTACTTGTATGTTGAGACATTCGACGGTGTACTTTTGCAGATTCGTCTGTGTTTGTAATTCCTAACTTCTTCTGTACTGTCTTATTGAGTTGGTCTTTTGCGCTTTCCATTTGTTCCTGCACTGTAGGTACGATTGCTGAACAGCGTTTATCACAGTTGTCGCAGAGGGTCTTTTGATTCTTGTCTGCTTCTGACGTAAGGTTTCTGAGTTCTTTTGAGCTCATACCCCCGTGTCCGATGTAGTTGGTGTTGTCTTGCCGACCACGAAGGATTGCTTCTTCTGTTTCGATATCGACGATTTGCTTGTAGATGTTTGGGTAGTGTTTTTTGAGGATAGTCAGCTTCATCGGATTAGGTAGACTTTCTTTTCTGAGTTTGGCTACCTTTTTAGCAATTTCTGGGTAGTGATCCTCTAGGAAGAATTCACGGCCTCGGTATTCTTGGACACGTCTTTCGACATTTTTGATCCAATTAGCGTAGTCTGGATAGTGGGCTTCGACTTCGACTAACTCCGCCATTCGATTTCCATATGCGAAACACCCGCAGTCTCCAGATCGGTTGATTTTCTTGCTTACGGGGTTCTGAGGTAAATCATGTTTTTCTCGGTATTCTGCAACCCATTCGTCTGAACGTTCTGCTAGTGGTGATACCCACCAACCGTCGAAGTTGTGGTTGGCATATTGAATTTCTTCGCTTACGTTTCGGAGGCGTCTGCCCGACTCGTCTTTTCTCACACCGCTAAGAAGCTTCATACTCCCATCATTGAATTTGTTGAGATAGTTCATTTGTCGCCCCTTGAATTGGTTGAATGCGCTAGTATGTTGATCGGGGCCGGGGAATCCGTACCGGGCTGCAAAGACGAATAAATCCATAGGAGCAGAAATGATAAAGTACGGCCATTGGTATTCTTGGCAAATCTCGCGAACGTAATCGACATTTTCTGGGATGGATGAGTTCGTATCGAAATGAACGACGTAATCGCCCCAATCTTGTTCTTCCATCGCAAGGTGGACCAATGCGAGTGAATCATCACCGCCGGAGAATAGAACTCCGTTATCAAAGCCGTTTGTTCCTAGTCCAGGCCCGAAGATGGTGTTCATCTCGTAAATGGGGTCGGGCTCTGTTTCTGGTTCTGGTTTGGCGACTTTTTCTGTCCGAACGGTTTCGTCAGGTGGATGAACGTCAATTTTTGGTAACTCGATCATTGTTTGAACACCGTGTTTCTTTTATCGGTAACTGCTTTGGACCTGGTTTTGTTTGAATCGTCTTTGCACTCCTCACACAGATCACGCCCGTTGACGTGCTCTACTGCTTGCCGCCTCTTACATTTGGAACATGGTGGAGCTTCTGCAATTAGTTCTCCTATGGGTTGTCTTGGTGGATCACCAATTTTTCTTGCCTCTTCAGTGTGGACACTTTCAAACATTATTCTTTCACCCCAAACGAGAAATAAAAACAACACCTCAAATCCCTTCTCTGTGAACTATTTTTCTATCTCACCATTAATTTGTTCTTTACTATTTTACAGCGAATCATTTTTATCTGCTCTATCGTATGAATGGGTATGGTTGACCAATCGGATCGCCGTCTGAATCGTCTTCAGAATTTATTGGAAGTGGCTATCGGGGATGATTTGCGGTTAATATCTGATGGAGAGTACAGTTCTGATTCTCTTGTCGTGGACTTTATCGACATTTATGAATTTGATCGGAATATCGCAAGAGATTGCATTGAGTATCCTGACGATATGACTGAGGCGTTTGAGAAAATTGTTAGTGATAACTATGGTTCGTCTGTTTCTGTTCGCATTGAGAATTTGGCCGAGGATACTGAATTGGGACACTTGAGTTCTGAAAAGGTACATGATCTTGTTCAAGTCCGTGGTGTTGTTTCTGGTATGTCTTCGGTGAAGACTGCATTTGTGAAGACGGTTCATGAATGTGCTTCGTGTGGGTCGATTAATCGGGGTATGCTTTCTGATCCGAAGTTCCTACATGAAATTGATGGTCCACCATTCTGCCGTGAATGTGATTCTTCTGGGCCCTTCTTTATCATCTATGAGTCATCTGAAATGGTTGATACTCAGAGTATAGTTCTTGAGCAGGATCGTTGTGGTCAAGAATCGAAGACAGTTACAATCCGACTACAGGGAGATGTAACGGGTTCAGTTGATATTGGTGATGATGTTGTAGTTACTGGTGTTCTTCGCTTGTCTGATGATCTGTTTGATACTACTGTCAGAGATAAGTATATTGAGTGTATGTCTATATCACAACAAGAGGTTGGTGTTCAGATGGCTTCTAAGCTATCTGACGATACAATTGATGATATTCGTCACATCTCTGAGCGTGAGACATTATATGATGATATGATTGGTAGTGTAGCCCCAGCTGTATCTGGACATGAGCGAGAAAAGCTTTCTCTCATTTTGCAGTTGTTCTCTGGCGTCCGTAAGCAGTTGCCGGATGGGACTGAGGTTAGAGGTGACATCCATATTTTGATGATTGGTGATCCTTCTACAGCCAAATCTGCTTTGCTTCGATCTGCTGCTCGATTGGCTCCAAAATCTGTCGTTGTTTCTGGGACAGACACGACTCAGGCAGGTCTTACTTCATCAGCTACTCCTTCTAGTGGCAATGCAGACCCCTGGGAAATCAAGGGGGGTGCGTTGGTTAAAGCCGATGGTGGCCTTGCTGTTCTTGATAATATGGGCTCTTTTGATTCTGATGAATTTAGTGGGCTTCATTCGACATTGGAGTATCAGGAAGTCAATGCTAGTAAAGCGTCTGTCACAAAAACATTGTCTGCGCAGTCATCTGTTCTTGGTGCTTTGAATCCGAAATATGGCCGATTCAATCTCTATGAGCCTATTGGTGATCAGCTTGATCTAAGCCCACAGATTGTCTCTCAATTTGACCTTGTTTTTACTCTGATAGATGATCCAGATCCATCTCGTGATGGGGATGTTGCTGATGGTGTTCTCTCGAAGACTCAAGCTGGCCGTCCGGTGTTGACTCACTCAGCTGATGATCAGCATGATTCTGATACCCCTGAGAATGCCATTGATATGGTTTCTCCAGAGATTGATTCGGAAATGCTTCGGAAGTACATTGCTTATGCTCAGTCCAATGTCTTTCCGACGTTGACTGATGAGGCAAAAGAAGAGATACGCGATTTTTATATGAATATGCGTGGGTTTCAGGGTGGGTTAGATGATCCTGTACCTGTGACTGCTCGTAAGCTAGAAGCTATAGTCCGTCTTGCTGAGGCAAGTGCTCGTGTTAGGTTGTCGGATACGGTTGAGCTAGTGGATGCTGATCGTGCAATCTCTGTTGTTGGTTCCTGTCTTGACGATATAGGCGTTAATCCTGAAAACGATCAAGATGATCTTGATATAATCGATACTGAACCTTCTGAGGAATTTAAGCATAATGTGACTGCTGTTAAAATGCTTATTCAGAAGTATGAGGGAGATTATGAGTCTGGAGTTCCGTTTGAACTTATTGTTGATAAGCTTACTCTTAGTGAGGAGACCGTTGAGGATGTGATTGAAGCTTTGCGACGAAAGGGCGATGCTTATTCACCGAAATCTGAGCATTATCGAGTAACTTGAAAGGTTGGTGGTTCAGCTGTTGTGGTTGTAATGGATTTCTCTTTCGTGTTCTTCGCATAGGGTTGCCCACCGTTTATAATATGATTCTAGATTTTGTTGTGCTGTTTTTGCACGTTTGGCAAGACTGAATCTCATTGGATCTTTCATCATTGTAGGCTGTCGGGGGTTGATTGTTACCTTTCGTAAATCTCCGCCGCTTGATTTTCCTATTTTTGATAGTAGACTGTTTAGGTTTGCCTCTGTTGATCTGATGTTTCCGGCTACTCTTATTAGGTGCATTTTCGTTTTTGTGTGTTCTAGCTCGGTGAGTTTTTGAGTATCATATGGGCTGATTGGCGTTTCATCTGGGTGTGGTGTTGCTCGTGGTGCAGTATACCCTTTGGATTTCTCAGTGTTTTCTTGGTTGTCGTCTTTTTCTTTTCCCATGTGTATTCTAGGAGTTTGGATTATATTATTTTACGTATTCTGGTTTCGTTTTCAATTCGAAATCAGATAGTAAGTTGTGCTGGTTGATATGGCATTTTGATTTAGATATTTTACATTAGACGGTATCCGCCTTCTTTGCTGTAGTCGTCCCAGAAAGATGGTTCTTTGTTTGCTTTGGCTATCTTTGATAATACGCTGTAGTAGTCGCTTCTTTCGTTGTAGCGTTTGAGACCGTTATCGACCACAAATATTTCTTTATTTTCTTTCTCGAATTTTCTCATTTTTTCGGAGATTGATGATAGCCGACTTACTTCAATTTCAGCTTGTTGTTCCTCCCACAGTTCTACGACCTTGTTTCCAGCTTCAGGGTATTCTTCTTTGAATGCGTAGATCGCTTCTTTGATGTAGTACCAATTAGACATCGGATCGAGCTCGTTTCGGGGCCAAGTGACTGTGACGAGTTCTGAGTCTTCTTGGTCTTGATCGATTCCACTTTGAACAGTTTCGTCTTTATCCCCACTCATATTTTCTTCAATCCAACTCGGAAGATAAAAACACCCCTCTAATACAATATCTTTGTTGTTGGATTCGGTTGCTGTTTGTGGAATGTTGTTGGGATTGGTGATTGTTCGGTTATTTATCACCAAAAGTTTGATTAAGGTTGATAACAATTGTTTACTATGTCGCTGAAAGAGGTTTCAGTCGGTTCAGATGGCGATATAAGCTTTGATGAGCTTATCGCGCCAGTTTCAGCAATTGAGTATTCTGATCAGGTTGAGAAGCGTCGTGTTGAATTGATTGAGAATGTTGTGTCTGCTATTGATCGCCATTTTCCTGTTGATATGACCTTCAGAGAGCCAGTCGTGACATTTTCTGAAATATCGACTGATCGGCCTGATTGTGTTTATAGTTCGTTCAATGATTTCCCAGAAGCTACTCTACAGTTGCTTGCTGGTGTGACTGGGGTTCCGATAAAGACTGTCCAGCGTGAGGCTGATGTGAGCGGTATATACAACATTTCGAATATTGATGGTTTGGTTCATACTCACAAGGATGTTCGGGGTGCATCTGATTACTATGTAGATTATCTCCCTGATTCGCTTCCGCTTTCTGCTGTGTTACAGTCTGTTCAGTATCGGTGGACTGTTGAGTATCGTCGTGTATTTCGACAGGATTTCGAGCAGGACGTGCTAAATATACTTGAGCGGAATGGCATACCTGTGGTTCAGGGTGATTCTTTTGATGGTCGCCCAGATGTTTGTGTTCCGAATATAGATGGCGATCCTGTTGTTGTTGGTGAGGTGAGAAAGATGGCTCGGAACAAGCTGTATACTCGGTTCAGTGAATTCGAGTCAGAAATTTCTTCGTTGAGCACGAAACATCCTGATGCATCTATCGTTATTGTGTTTGACTGTTTCGGTGATGTTGATTACGAGGTTTATGAACCGTATGTTGAGAAGCTGTATCGGAAGACTCCAGAATCCGTTAATTTTGAAGGTGTTTACCACTTTGATGAGATAGATGAGTTGGTAGCTGATCTTAAGTCGGTCTGTCCTGTTGTCCAGCGTACACTGGGTGATGTGTCATGAGTAATGATGGTTCATCTGATGGAGTCGGTACTTCGCTTAATCAGTTCGGCAATATTGATTATACTCCACCTCGTTATCCGAGTGCGTTTGAGGCTGATCATGAGGTGTTCATACAGAGACTTCGGTCTGATGTAGATCAACTGGCGAATAATCTGCTTGCATCTTTTCCTGCTTTTCAGTCCTCGTCTGGAGTGTATATTCAGTTTGGACGATCTACGAGTTCGAATTTTGAGTCATTTATTGAGTCGTCTCCCCGTCTAGCTCTAAAGGCTTTATTGAGTGCTTGTCAGCTTACTCGATCCTCTGTTGAGGATGAGTTCGAGATTTCTTTGTTGAATAGGACGTTTGATGATGAGTTGAAAACTGATATAGATAATCCAGAGTTGCAAGACTTCATCTATCTTTGTATGTCTCAACTTTCCGGTGATCGTCATATTGAGTCTATTTTACTGCCGTATTTCAGACATCGAGAGCGTCATGAGAGATCTAAGGAATTCTATTTGTATTCTGAAGTTCATGATGAACTTTCTGATGATGATTTTTCAATCTCGAGAGGGAGCGATATTGCAGGTTCTCCGAATGTGATTATTTCCGAATCGGGAATAGATCATAGTGAAGGGTTGCCTGATGGGTTCGTTGCTGTTACTGCTGTAGATGCTACTCGACATGAGGTGTTGAAGCGAGCGAAAGTAGCTGTGTCTCGGTTGAAAGATACCCAATCGCAACACCCTGGATGTAGTAGAGTTCTGTTCTTTCGGGTGAGATCGTTCCCGACAAATACTGATGATGAGGTGTACAAGGCTCAGAAGCGCGAAGAGATGTTTGATCTTTCTGGTGATGTTGTTGATCGTATTTTCTTTATGTCTGAGTTTGATGATTTCGAAGCGTATTGCCGTTCTATTGTTTCTGAGTCTTCATGATTTGTTGATTTCGTTCTTGTGTGAATAGAGAAAACATTAAGTAAAAAGAATAGGTAAACGAATTATGGACCTCTCACTCCTTGATCAGCTGAGCGATAGGCCAGTAACGGTTCGTGAATTCTTTGAGTTGATGGAACCACCTAGAGATGGGGTTGGGTTTGTAACTCCTATTCTTCGGTATTCTGATAGCCCCGAGGCATATATTGGTGGGTATGTTGAGTATGAAGGTGAAATCGTTGGTATCTATTTTAATGGCGATACATGGGTTTCTACTGGTTGTACGATTGAAGATATTGATTCTTTTATGTTTGATGAGCAGGTGAATGAAAACTACTTGTCGCGGGTTATTGATGTGATCTCAGAAGAGGTTAATGATGAGGTGGTTACAGTTGATCCTGAGATCCAATTTGATGCACCACCAGGATATCAAACGAAGCTGTGTGTGTTTCATCGTCCTCTGAGTGCTCGTGATTATGAGATGGTGACTCAGTGGCCGCAGTTTGGTGATACTGAGGCTATTTATGGATCACCGGTTCACGGTATTGTTGGGTTGACTACAGTGGAGAATGTTATAGATAATCCTCTCGATGGGCATGTAGTATTTTCTTATTTCCATCCAGAATACGAGACTTGGAGAATAGTTGATTCGATACAACTGCAAATGACTGATCCTTCTACTGCTAATCAAATACATGCTGAGACTGGAAATAAATTACGCCAACATTATGATGAGATTGAGACTATTTGTGGGCCACCTGAAAACTAGCGCATTTGTTATTTGTTAGGCTCTTTGTTTGGGTGGGTGCTAGTTCTTTTTTGCAGTATTGTTTTGTATTAGCGGTATATTCTGTTCTATATGGGTGTTAGAGAGTATGTTTCCGGTGAAGAGATAGTTGAATGTCAGGATGGAGTCGGTAGATTAAGACGGCTTTCGAGATCTGGGTCTGGATGCTTGGTCTGTACTCATAGTCGACTAGTTTACTCTGCAAGTGATTGTGGTTTGATCGATATTCCCTTCGATTCTATAACTAGTGTTGAGTATTCGAGTAACTCTTGTTCACGAAGGGAGTGGGTGTTCGGTCTCACCTTTGTTTATACGGCTACCATGTTTTTCTTGACCTCGTGGAATCTGTGGGTTTCGACCCCTTATGTTCCGTATATTCCTATCTTGTTTGGTGCTGGTGTTGTTCTCTTGTTGGTCGGAGTAGCTCTACTGGTATACGGGCATTATAATCGGCACTCTGAGCTTATTGTGAACACGACGAACGAAACCTACGAATTCGTTTCTCAAGATAATCCTGGTGTGTATCGATTTAATCAGTATATTTCTCTTTCTGCTGACGGATGACTATTTAGGCTTGATTTTTGGTGATGAAGTGGGGTCTGAGTCGACTATTTGTATGTCTGTTGTTGGGTTTCCTCCATATTTTGCTTCCCCCCAAGGTACGTTGTGTCCTCGATAGCTTAGGTTTTTTCTGGTTTTCCCACAATCAGAGCAGTATACGCTAGTACCCATTCCCGTATTTTCACTTACAAATTCATGTTCTCCTTCGGCACATGCTTCTCCTTCCCAATTTGGCTGTAGACCGAG
>LKMJ01004547.1_pt1 | contig 13068 bp, 18 predicted proteins | sample 643391 | NCBI WGS metagenome assembly LKMJ01 (sample SAMN04112250, study PRJNA286221) | soda lake metagenome | biome: soda lake; feature: Kulunda Steppe; material: water; isolation source: sample PL-Br10 brine of Picturesque Lake | place: Russia: Kulunda steppe | collected 2010-07
CACACACACACACACACACACACACACACGCGCGCGCGCGCGCGCACACACACACACACACACAAACACACACACACCTTTACGCAGGTGACCTGGGCCTGGTGGAGTTCCCTGAGCAGGGGGAGCAGCTGGGCATCAGAGTGGACTCCTGGGTCGAGACAGGCACACGGGTGAGGGCTGCAAGGCAATTGATGGGTGGGCGCAGGCTCTGCCCTTTGGAAGGCAGCATACCACATAGAGCACTTTCATCATCGAGCCCCCACACGGCCCAGAGATGCGCGGCCCAGCAAGCTAGCACAGCTCTTGCGTGCGCAGCCCTGCGCACCTTGAGCAGGCAATCCTGATGCCACGGATAGCGCCTGGCTTTTGCTGCGGCTGCAGCTGAGGTACGGCTGTACCCATCCTGATGGCAGCATGTTGTGCCCTGGCCGCACCTGCAGGTCTCCCCGCACTATGACTCCCTGCTGGGCAAACTCATGGTGTGGGCGCCCACCAGGCAGGAGGCGGTGCAGAAGATGGCAGCGGCCCTGCAAGCCACGAAGCTGCAAGGCACCCCCAACAACCTGCCGTTGCTCAAGGTGCGCGTGGAGGAGCAAGCGCCGCCTGCAAGGCTCCTTGCACATTCTCGATGCAGCGCACATACCACCGACGCTCGAGGTGCACCATAGTGCGCAGGATATACGGTGCACGCCATTTGCCACCCTTGCGGGATGCACCCGTTGCTCAAACACCTGTCATTCCTGAAATTGTACAAGCCATGCAAGTGCATTATGTGCACATGGGTGCGTGCACGCTCGTGCCACCATGCTAGAAGCATGCATATGCAGGCGTGTGCGCGTTGCGTTGGTGAGTGTGGTTGTGTGAACCTGCGCCTGCATGCCCATGCACATCCTGCAGCGTTGCCTCCCCAGCGCATGAGCTGTCACAGCCCTGTGAATGTGCTGTCACAGAAAGCCAGTATCCCTGTCGGATGCGCATCTCGGACAAGCATGCTGTGCAGTTTGCCCACGGTGTGTGTGTGTGCCCGCTGTGCTGTGGCCTGCAGGCCATTGTCGCAGACAGCCGCTTCCATGCCGGGATCACGTCCACCAAATTCTTGCAAGGCCTCCAGTTCACCCCTAGGGTCTTGGAGGTGCTCGCCCCGGGTGAGGCGTGTGTGTGTGCCCAACTCCAGTCTGTGCCCTGATCCCCCCCTCCTCCCCCCCCTGTGTGCCCGCCGCATGCCCAGCTTCAGCATGCACCCCGCATCCTCCCCTGCCTGCAAAATGACACCCCACATAAGCCTCTGCGCGCTCAGCAAGACTGCGCCTCGTTCCTGTCCGCGCACTCGCCAGCACAGTGGGGTGCAGCGCGTTGCTTGCGTTCATTGTGAGGTTTGGTATTAGGGTTGATTGTGAGGTTTGTTGTCTGCATTCATTGTGAGGTTCGTTGTTTTGCGTTCATTGTGAGGTCTCAGCCTGCCCTCCCTCTATCTCTTACAACCTATGGCCAAACATGCTTAGAGGCCCATGAGGAGCGGCAGCTTCGCCTTTGGAGTCTTGCCCTGAGGACCAAGCAGAGTGTGCAGAGGGGTCGGGATGAGAGCATGCCATCCTGGTGCACTGCCCTTTTTCGCTGCCCTCCCCTTTGCCCCTGCATGCCCACGCTGCTGCCTGCACGGCGCCTCACCCCTGCGCGCTCGCGCTGCTGCTGCGTGGCACCTCCCCCTCCAGGCACCCAGAGCAGCATCCAGGACTGGCCGGGCCGGACCGGCATGTGGCGCGTGGGTGTGCCGCCCTCAGGTGCGTGCCTCATCAGCAGTGCTGGGGTGGCTCCTGATATTGGTTGGCTGCGTGCCTGCGGGTTCACTTCACCCAACATAGGCGCACACCCACGCACGCACCATCCTCACAGCGAGCGCGCAGCACGCCCACAAAGCACGCCCTGGCATGGAGAGCAGTCGAGGGTGCCTGCAGCTGATGTGTGTGTGGCGCTTAAAGGGCTGGTGGGCCTGTATTGCTTGCACAGCCGTGGGCTGCTTGCAGGGCCACTCAGGGAGGGCCCTCACACACATGGCCGTCTGCTCCTTTGTGCACATGATCACCCTTTGTGCATGCACTACGCGCCCATTAGCCTGCACCAGCAGCCTGTGCACACAGGCAGAGGCAGAGGTGACAAAGCCACGCAGAAGCACATGTGCACATGTACCCACCCTGTGCGCATGTACCCACCCTGTGCACATGTACCCACCCTGTGCACATGTACCCACCCTGTGCACATGTACCCACCCTGTGCACATGTACCCACCCTGTGCGCAGGTCCCATGGACAGCTTGGCACACAGGACCGCAAACGCGCTGGTGGGCAACGACGAGTGCGCCGCGGGTGGGTAGGCGCGCAGCTTCGCCCATGCAGCCTGAAACCGGCGCCCACGACCTCGTACATCATGTCTAACCAAGGGCCTGAGATCTGACCTTGTGTACAATGGCAACCAAGGGCCTGAGATCTGACCTTGTGCACAATGGCAACCAAGGGCCTGAGATCTTCCCTCAGGCACAGTTTCTAGTGAAGGGCACGAGACCCAAAACCTTGTGAGCGCCTGCCATGCCCCTGTGTGCTCTCATATACATCTGCTCTGCAGGTCTGGAGTTCAGTGTGATCGGCCCGACGCTGCGCTTCCACACGCGCACGCTGATTGCGCTCACGGGCGCGCAATGCGGGGGCGCTACCCTCGACGGGCAGCCAGTGGGGTGGTGGCAGAGCATCCAAGTGAGCGATGGGGTGGGCAAGAGCAGGGCTGGGCAAGGGCTAGGCAAGAGCAGGGCAGGGCAAGAGCAGGGCTGGCCAAGAGCAGAGCAATGGGATGGGCAAGAGCACGGCTGCTGCACGGCTTACTGCAAGTTGATGGATGCCACACCGACTGCTCTTCAGGAGCCTGGGCACACTCGTGCTGAGTCTGCGTCTCTGCCTCAAAGCGTGTGTCTCTCTGCTCTCCCGGGTTCAGCACTTCTAGACACTGCAGGATGCTGCAGGCAGCACAAACGCACGGCTCAGTGTGTGACTGCGACACAGCCACACCCTGTTAGTGGCACCCACACCCTGTCGGTGGCGCAGTGCGAGACTGCAACACACCCACACCATGTTGGTGGCCCTCAGAGTAGGCTACACGCGCATTTTTTGAGCATGGCAGGCAGGCTGGACACGCCCGCCCTTGGGCTGGGCTGGACAAGCGCGCCATTGGGTTGTTAGAAGTAAATTGGGGCGCATACCCTTGCATGCCAGACTTGTGGGGAGCCAAGAAGCGTCACCCTCACCCCCGCTGCATGTGTGCGTGTATGTGTGGGTGTGTGCAGGTGGATGCAGGCCAGGTGCTGACCTTGGGCGCCGTGGACTCAAAGGTCGGGCTTCGAGGCTACCTGGCGGTGGGAGGGGGCTTTGATGTCCCGCTGTACCTGGGCTCACGTTCCACGTTCCCCTCTGGGAAGTTTGGTGGCTACCAGGTGGGGGTAGCACACGCTGTGCGTGTGGGGGCAACTTGCTGGCTTGTTGTGCCCGCCTCACCTTTGCAGCCCGCGTGTGCAAAGAAGCTGGCCGGACTGGCACTGCCGCGCACGCGTGCCATCTGCAACCCAAACCTCACTCACCCTTTGGCTTCAGCGCATGGGCGCACGTGTGGGCAGGCGGGCAGGGGGCTCTTGAGAGTTTATGAGGCATGTGTTTTGTACTCTGCCCCAGGCCATTGGCGCCTGCTTAATTGCCCATCACCCTCCCCCTGCCTCTCATTGCCAAGCCAGCCCACATCCTTGTGCACGGTTCTGCCTCCTTGCTTTTGCTCCCATCCCCGCCCTTTTTCTGCATAACTGGAGAAACGCTCGCCTGCGTGGACCCCCGCGTCCAGGATCATCAAGCCTTTTTCCTTGCCTGTATCGTCACTTAGCCCACATCGAGCTCCTGCACATGAACCCTGCAGCACACACGTGTGCTGCCAGGGCTACGACCCGTGCTTGGGATCCCTGTACCTGAAATCAGGGCCTCCATTTGCTGCCAGGGCCGCAACCCCCGCTAAGAACCCCCCTGCGCCTGAGACCCCTGCCCTCCCTCTGCTGGACAGGGCCGCTACCTGCGCATGGGCGACTCCCTCCCCCTGGCAGAACCCCAGGAGGGCACCATCCGCTATGCGCCCCTGCAGCTGCCGCCTGCCGCCTGCCCCCCACCGCCCGCCCCCTGCCCCGGCAGCCCAGCAGGCGGGGCGGTGCAGTGGGAGGTGGGTGTGCTCCCGGGGCCTCATGCTGATCCAGGTGTGTGCGCGTGTGGATGGGTGTGGGGTGGCATGCATTTGCCTGCATGGGGTGTGGGACTGAAGGCGTGCTGGGGCATGGGGGTGTGTGCGCGCGGGCCTGCGCCACAGCGCTGCATGCTAGCACATGCTCTTGTTGAGTGTGCAGGCATGCAACACACAAAGGATGATCTCTCTCGCACCTGGGGCATGTATGCCGGGCATGCTATTTGTGGGCATTCGATGGCAGGCATCATACACCTGGCTAGAAAGCATGGGCACTGCCGGCAAGAGCCTGTTCACACGCAGAGGTCACCTCCTCAAACGTGTGAGGGCAAGCCGTCTCTGCTGCACGCCCACTTGCTTGGCAGCACCCTTGCGCACCCACACGCAATCTGGCTGTGCAACGTGTGCACCGCGCAGATTATATCCAGGCCCAGTTCATGGATGACACCTTCTACACCCAGCCCTACTCCGTCCACTACAGCAGCAACCGCCTTGGTGTAAGGCTGGAGGGACCAAAGCCGGCATGGGTGCGCAGCGACGGCGGCGAGGGCGGCTCTCACCCAAGCAACGTGCACGACCACGTGTACGCAATCGGTGCGTACCACGAGCGGCCAGGGCGAACACGCCCCACGTGCCCCGCGCCTCCCCCTGCCTTTGTATGGCACTGCACGCATTGGCAGGCACCCAAAAAGGAGCGTGCAGCGCCAGGCGCTCAGGCGGCTGTGCCCTGTTGACCGTTCGCAGCATCTGAACGCGTTCCAGAGAAGGTGGGCTGTGGTCTTGCCCCTGCACGCAACTGGCCTGACATGTTTGTCTGACATATTCCATCGGGCTGCGCACTTGCGCAGGTGCCATCAACTTCACTGGTGACCACCCTGTTGTGCTCACCGTGGACGGCCCCTCACTGGGTGGCTTCGTGTGCCCGTGCACCATCATCAGCACAGAGCTTTGGAAGGTCGGCCAGGTGGGTGCGCACGCGCACGGAGGTGGTGGAGAGCAAGCTGGGTGGACATGCATGCGCGAGCAGCGCAGCGACAAGGTGGTGTCAGGGAGTCCTGCTTCTGTTTCTGGAACCGTGCAATTGGATGCGTTTGTGTATGTCCATGTGCACCCGCATGCAGTGCATGTTTTGAGGTAGCAGGAAGCAGCGGAGAAACAGGCCTGGGGTGTGGCCCAATCTGTTGCTGCATGCAGATGCGTCCCGGGGACTCGGTCCTCTTCAAGAAACTGGATTTGGCAGAGGCACACAGGCGGCTGCTTGTGACTGACGCCAAGCTCGCTGCTCTCAGGTGTGCAGCCAGAGACTGTGCAAGCTCTTGCTCCAGCAACACGCTGCTTGATTCCGGCAAGCGTGCAGCTTCAACCTGGCAAGCCCGCTGCTGGCTATGGCTGCTCAATCATGCGCACGCACTCCTGACCAGCAACTTGCTTGAGCTTATGTGATTTGGGAGTACTAATGCTATTGATGCTGGGAGCGGGCCCATATTACAGGCTCTCAACTCGCCCTTTGTGCTGATTGCTAGTGATCTAGGGCTTGCCACAGCAACTGGGGGCAAGTGTAAACGTGCGCACATGTCACACTTCAAAGAAACAGAAGCACAAGACTGTGGGTACAGTGGCAGAGCACTCACTCCAAAGGAACAGAAGCACAGGACTGTGGGTGCAATGGCACGGCACCCACTCCAAAGAAACAGAAGCACCGGACTGCGGGTGCAATGGCACGGCACTCACTCCAAAGTAACAGAAGCACAGGACTGCGGGTGCAATGGCACGGCACCCTCTCACAGGAGCATCGCACGTGGCGAGAGGGGCGCCTGCAGCACCCTGGATGTCTTGAAGCACGTTGCTCGTGCGGAGGCTGACGTGACGGACTGCAACGGCGCTGCCGCCAAGGCCGCCCCCTCCATGCCCCCAACTCGCCCCCTCATCCACCGGCTAGAGCCAACAGACACACACCCAGGAGTTGATTTCAGGTGTGTACGTGCACGCGCGCACGTACCTGCGCACATGTGTGCTGGGGGGGGGGGAGGTGGTTCAGGCGTGGTGTGAGTTGACACGCCAGCAGCAAGGGGTGACAGAGAGATCCTGGTTCTCTCAAAAATGAATCATGCTATTGCCCCTTCCTGGCGATGGCCGTGTAGAAGTGCTCCAGGATTGTTGCAAGTTGTATCCCCTGGTCTGTGGTGCCAGCCTCGTGTACTTTGCGGGAGCATCTCGTCAAAGCAGGCCTTGGTCATATATCCTTCTGCCTGCCACCTGGGCGTGCATGCTGCAGGCTGGCCGGCGACCGGTACATGCAGGTTGAGTACGGGCCCATGGAGCTGGACCTTGCCCTGCGTGTGAGGGTGCACTGCCTCATGGATGCGCTGGCACAGGCCAAGGTGGGTGTGACCCCATCTGGTATGGGCCATCGGGTTGGTCCGGCCCCGTATGGCGCGGGCCTTGCAAGGCAGGCGCCATGCATCGCTCCAGCTCCGGATGCCCACATGCCCTGAGCTTTAGAGTCTGGACCCACAGATTATGAGCGTCCACAGCTCTCTCCTCAGGCCAGGCCAGGCCAGGCTCCCAACTTGGGAGCCTCGGTAAGCTGCGCTGACTGGCAAGTGCTTGGCTGGTGCGTGGCAGAGGCGCCCGACCCTCAGGACACATAGTTGCGCGTTGTCCATTGCTTGGCTGATGTGGGGTGCAGGTCCCTGGGCTGTTGGAGACCTCGCCAGGCGTGCGCTCCTGCATGGTGGAGTACAACATGCGCATCCTGCACCCAGCAAGGTGCGTGCACATGGTTGCATCTACCACACGTCCTCGTGGCACCAGCATTGGGGTGGGTGTTGCGCAGAAGTTGACTGAACCAGTTGTGCATTGCTGCGCTGGGAGATGGGCAGTGCCCGGCTTGGAAAGGGTGGGGCCCTTGCTCCACTCCGCCTAGACACCCTCACTGCTTCTATTTTGCATGCACAAGTACTCTGTTAGCGACTCGGTGGGACAGAGCACTGGCTTACTTCCCCCCCCCCTTCCTCCCACACGCACACAGCAAGCCAAGGTTCTGAGTGCGCATGCCTCAAAGGTCGTCACGCTAAGAAACCGTGCAGATGTGGGCACTGGCACACAAGCACAGGCAACACACAGACTTGCACACTAGCGGCCATAGACTTCTTCTTTCACCTCTTGTCTGACTTGCAGGCTTTTGGAGGTCCTCTTGTCCTTAGATGCTGCCCTGCCGCCATCCCATGACATGACCCTGCCTTCCCGTATTGTCAGACTCCCTATGGCTTTTGATGACAAATGGACGCGTGCAAGCATTGCCAAGTACATGAAGAGGTGTGATGGAAGGAATGAAGCACGCCTGTGTTGCTGTGCGAAAAGCTTATGGTGCGCGTGGATGCTTGCAACAGGTTTGCGCACAGTGATTACTGCACTCACCTTGCTCATGTATGCTCCACTGAAAAGCTACCCTGGTCTTATCACCCCCTAACTCTGTTTTCAGGCATACACCAGACTCATTCTGCTAGCTGAAACTGTCTCAAGTGCTTTGTGGCCATTTCATCACAACTGAACTCGTGCAATGCAGCTGCTACTCAGCACATGTTCTGCATACAAGCAAATCCCTTCTCTTGTTTTGCCTTGTCCCTTGCAGCATCCGGCCTGAGGCACCCTACCTGCCTTCCAACATAGAGTACATCGCCAAGAACAACATGCTGGAGGGAGGGAAAGATGCGGTGAGGCCCTTGGAGTAGGGCCTCCAGATCAATGAATGTAGCACTGGAAAGTGCTCATGAATCATAAATCATGGGTGTAGCGGTGATCATGGCAGTGATCCTGATCACTGCTGCACCCATGATTCATGATTAGGAGCAGCAGCGGACACTGGCATAAGTGGTCTGGCCTATCAGGGTGGACATCTGCAGCCTCTAGGGAAGCCCTCCTTGAAGCCTGACTTGTTTGTCCTTTCTTATTGGATTGGATTGGAATTATTGGGCAGTTTCAGCCCATGGAGGCGAGGAAATGTTTACACCATGCAAATGATCCTTTGCAGGTGCAAGATGTGCTGTTCTCCGCATCGTACCTAGTGCTTGGCCTGGGAGACGTGTATCTGGGTGCTCCCTGCGCCGTGCCTTTGGACCCTCGCCATCGTCTTGTCACCACCAAGTGTGTGCAGCTTAGCTGGAGCGAGAGCGAGGCAGATCTGGCTGATAGGGCTTTAAGTCAATCTAAGAGGGGGGGGCATGTCTCAAAGGGCATGTGGCACTTGATTTGCCATGCATGGGTTTACAGTGACGCACAGTAGGCTGTGCTCATTCCTGTCAGGCTGCGCACCTTGTGCTGGTGCCTCCTCCAGACAGAGAAGCTCCAGCCGCGCCCATGCTGTGCATCATGTGCAGGCAGGACCTCTGAATCCCGTGTGAATCGCGCTGGTGGCATGTGTCTTGCGCAGGTACAACCCAGCTCGCACTTTCACCGAAGAAGGCACTGTGGGCATTGGAGGGTCCTACATGTGCATCTACCCGATGGACTCTCCTGGTGGGTGCAGATGGCTGGAGGATGATGTAGCTCATCGGCAGTTTGAGGTGGATGGCTGGCCTGCGAGAGTGGGCACAGATGGCTGGCTGACTGGGCTGGAGACGGGAGCAGCTGTGGGGGGCTGTGGGATCCAAGGAGGCTTCTGGTCTGGCTGCTAATGAGTGCCCTGTGGGTGCCAGCATGAGTGCCCTGTGGGTGCCAGCATGAGTGCCCTAGGTGCCAGCATGAGTTCCAGACTGCAGCAGTGCCCCTGGTGTGTGTGTTTTCAAGGCTCTATTGCTAGCAGAACGTGCAGATGCTGCCATGCAATTATCTAGCAGCGGCAGGATCAACAGGTGCATCAGCTGGTGATGGGAGTGGCCGCTCGATCAGGTGGTGTAGGTGGCCGCTTTTGGCAGATGGTCTGCCGTGTCCACGAATGTCCTAATTGTGTGGTCCCAAGTTGCAAGAACTTGCACCCTGGCAGCTTACACCCTGGCAGCTTGCACCCTGGCAGCTTGCACCCTAGCAGCTTGCACCCTAGCAGCTTGCACCCTGGCAGCTTGCACCCTGGCAGCTTACACCCTGGCAACTTGTGCACAGCCCCCCTGATAGGAGTTCATGACAGCATACAAAATGCAGCGCTTGATTGCGACATCGCAGGAAGATTTCTTCTTGGTTCTATGATGGATCCGCGTTTTGCTTGCGTCCATCAGGTGGCTATCAGCTTGTGGGTCGCACGCTGCCCATCTGGAACACGTTTGGGAGAGCTGGACCCTTCTCGCCATCTAAGCCGTGGTTGCTGCAATACTTTGACCAGGTGAATGTTCAACTTGCTGTATTGCTTATTTAAGTGATATGTTGTTGGTCTTCGCAGTATAATGGACGGGTGACGGAGTGCACTTCTTTGTAGGTCAAATAAGGAAACAAAACAAAGCCCACATGCGTGCGCACACAGACTGCCTCTGTAAAGTGTGCTTGATTTCTTTAAAGGCGGAGGTGTGGCGCACTCAGCCAGGGTTCTGCACAGCAGTTGCCAAAAGGAGACCATGCGATGATCCAATTTACCAACATAGCCTGTCTTGTGCCAGCATTTAATTCCTAGTTGGCCTCTGAAAAAGTGTGACTTCTTTGCAGTTCCTCCTTGACATTCCCCAGTATTTTCCTGGCCAATTGTTGTAGGTCCAATTCTACAGAGTTACGGAGGAGGAGCTGGAGACAGCAAGGGAGCAATTTGCTGCAGGAAGGCAAGTGGCTCGGGGCTCGGGCTTGGGCTCTCACTTCAGTACATGTGCCTGAATGTGACCGACAAGCTGTGTCAAAAGCTATGCTATGCATCCATTTACACATGAGAAGCTAAGCCTTCACTTTTTCTCTCATTTAACACCGATTCGGCCTATTCTGTATTCTTTGGATGGATGAAGTGCTGCAGCATGATGTATCTTGCCACGCCAATAAGCTTGCTCAGTTACTCGACACATCCCCTCCTACCTCATCCTTCTGCAGCTATCAGATCAGCATCACGCCCGCCATATTTGACGTCGCAGCCCACACAGCGCGATGTGATCTGGTCAAAGATGAAGTCCAAGCTCTCAAGGTAACAGACAAGCATCACCTGTGCTTGCATGGAGCATGCTCACTCAAAATCTGTGCTCAAGCAAGCCAACACTGGAGTGCACTGTGCCTCCAGAGGCTGCAGTACATGCTGTTTGATGATTGCCTTTGCAATCTTTTGTCCTAATTTTGCTCCTTTCATTGTTTGGGCTCCTCTACACAGGCTAGGCAGCGCACAGGCGTAGAAACTCAGCTGGCTGCAGATGAGGCATCCTTGGCACGCCTTGCAGCAAAAAAATCTGAGTCCCCTGGCAATGGAAGCCCAGCCATGGAAGGTGAAAAGCTGTGATGGGCGTTACATGTTTATTTGGCTCTTGTCTGCCTTTGCCTTTGCGGTGTTTTGCCCTCTGTATTTGCTGCTAGGGCCAGGGATTGCCGCGCTGCTAACATTGCTGCTGCCTGTTGAAAATTGCGCAACTGCCTCATGTCTTTCCAGGGAACTGAACAAAGATCACCTGCGCATTATTGTGCTCCACTCATTGCACATTTTCTTTTGACTCAAATTGCAGATGATGAGGATGACAGTGTGTGGGATGCGCGGCCAGGATGCTGCAAAGTCATGGCCCTGTTTACAGCCAACATTTGGGATGTGTGTGTTAAGGTGAGTCGTTTTTGTACCTGGCAGGGCCAAGAAGTCTTGGATGAGCTGTGCCAATGCGCCCGGGGGTTAGCACATGGCTGGTACTGTGGTCTGGTCAAAGCATGCAAACTGGTAACGGTCAATTTTAAGCGCATTTGGATGCACACTCGGATGTGTCTTGAAGTGGGCTCCTGCACTGACCTGTGAGGTGCCAGCCTGACCCGCTCTCCAAAAGCTATTCGCTCTCATATTCGACAATCCAAGTGTTGCTCTCGACTGGGCTTGATCCACATGCATGCTCCACATGGCACTCCATGAATGAAAAGCTAAAACTGTTTTGCTTGTAGGTTGGGTCTAAGGTGGCAGCAGGCGATACACTTGTGGTCCTGGAGGCCATGAAGGTGAGACGGCCCCTGGGACCATCCTTCCAACACTCTTAGCAGTTAGGGTTTTGGTTTAGCACATTCTCTTGCATTGCTTGCCTGTCCATGTCTCTAGTTTGTATTTGAAAAAGAAGTTAGGGTTTTGGTTCAGCACGTTGTCTTGCAGTGCTTGCCTGTCCATGTTCCTAGTTTGCATTTTGAAAAAAAAAGGAAAAATACGCAGGCAGTGGAACCACTCCCTACATCAATTCAGGAAAAAGCCTTGATATGGTTGTGTGCAGTGCATTTCTGTTGAAACCTTGACCCACAATTTCATAAATTGCCATGGGCTGGAACCAAAACATTGACAAAAGCAGACCATTGATTAATATAACTGGACTGTGCTTTTGTTGCAAGGCTGTCAGTGGCTCACTTGTCCATATGCCCTTATGGTCCTGCAGATATGTCCATATGCCCTTATGGTCCATATGCCCTTATGGTCCTGCAGATATGTCCATATGCCCTCATGGTCCTGCAGATATGTCCATATGCCCTTATGGTCCATATGCCCTTATGGTCCTGCAGATATGTCCATATGCCCTTATGGTCCTGCAGATATGTCCATATGCCCTTATGGTCCGTATGCCCTTATGGTCCATATGCCCTTATGGTCCTGCAGATGGAGACTCCCGTTGTCGCGCCCAAGGCGGGCACAGTGGTTGCAATGAAGGCACAAGTATCCAAGCTTGCAGGAGCTGGGACCCTGCTTGCAGTCATCCAAGAGGACTTGTGAGCATGCTTTAGTAGTCTTGACAGGCGTATCTAGCCTGGTCATCAAATCCAGGCTGACTTCAACATGCTCAGCGTACGCTGTAATTGTGAGGTAGCAGAGGTCGTTAGCTATGCCCACACAGAGTTCTAGAACGTTGAAGTATAAAAGTTGGGTGTATTGTCAGCAATTATTAACTGAGGTGCATCAATCAACACTTGTGATTGCATGGAAGAATGAATAAACTTCTTATGTAGCAATGATTTATTTTTTAGAGTGGGAGCTTTCATTTTTGAGCTTGGTAAGGGGCGCACAGCATTAATATGATCTGTGTCAAGGTCAAACATCGCGCAGATTCTACTTCAATCAAAGCAGCTTGGTAATCTTGAGGTTATTGATGCACCAGTTATGGTGATCTTATTTCCTTTGCGATTTGTTTTGGGGGAAGTTCCACACCATTGCCCATTTCATGATGGATGTAAGAAAAGAAAAGACCACGCCAACAAGGTAACCTCTATTTGCGTGAATTAAGGAAGAAGTTTACAGCTGGTGCAAATCTCCACCATCAAACCAGGAGGAAGGTAATTAGTGGGGGTCGGGAGGGTTCTGAAAAGAGCCAAATGTTCTTTCCTTGATTTTTTCAACCTCCTACTTGTATTCATGATCTTTGTTGCATATTGAATAGAATGAGTGTTTAGATCAAGAGTAAGTTTTCTTACTCTACACCGGTCTAGGCCAAGCTTTCTGAGGGGTAGTTCAGTGTGACATTTATAGATGGTCCCCATCACTCCAATCAAGATGGTATGTAGGCTTACTTTGTGGCATTGCTGTGCAAGGGTGTGTTTAAAGTCAGTATGCTGTTCAAGTTTACAAGTTTACAAGTTTAAGTTTGACCTTCAGCCAGGTAGTTTGACTGATCAGGTTGCTGGTGAACACCAGCCATCATATAAACATCCATAAGCTTTGAAATAAAACGATAGGAATCA
>LKMJ01004548.1_pt1 | contig 13068 bp, 9 predicted proteins | sample 643391 | NCBI WGS metagenome assembly LKMJ01 (sample SAMN04112250, study PRJNA286221) | soda lake metagenome | biome: soda lake; feature: Kulunda Steppe; material: water; isolation source: sample PL-Br10 brine of Picturesque Lake | place: Russia: Kulunda steppe | collected 2010-07
TAAAAATCAAGCATTGTTTACTTTTGCATCTGGAGAGTGCATGTTACGCGGCAAACAGGCAGTTTTCAAACGTTTTCAAGCATGCATTCTTTGAACCCTCCGCGTTAGTGCTCTCTCCCTCCGCGCGAGTATCCGCCGCGCCTCCCTCTACCCTCTGCGCGGAGGGGTCCAGCCTACTAGGGACACTTCACTAAGACTGCACGGAATCTCCTGAGTAAGTCATGGTCAGGTCGCTGCACAAAAGTTGTTAATTTAATCTGAAATGATTCGATTCTGTTCAACATGCCGTCAGCACAAGGCAAAAGCCATCCTTAGGTTCAGAACTTGGGCAGGTGAAGTTTTGTACCAGAAGTAACCCAAACTGATACATCCTTGGTAAGAAAGAGAGCAGCCTAAAAGGATAAAACTCATGATCTCTCTTTGGAGGGTTGTCTGGTGCTTGTGCCAAATGCATGGCTCTCCATCAATTGATGCGCATGCACCTCAATTTGTGCTTTCTTTCCTCTCTCTTCCCCTCCCCCCGCTCTCTTTTCCCATCCATCAATGAACTCATAATCATTACACCATTTCTCAACATGGTGCCCCACTTGAATACTTCCCACCAGGTATTTCTTTAGTCAGATCGCACATCCATGCAGGCCAACAGGTTCATCCAAATAACACCGTTTAGTCCTGAGCGCATTTGTATCACACTTGTTTGATTTGCATCATGTTAAATGTTTGCTCAGTCAATAGCACTTAGTGATCCAGGATGCACAAACGGCTGTGAGTTTATAACAAGAACTATTGAAGCTGATGGACATTCAGTAAAGTCAAGCTGTCAAATAGAGGTTGTTGGGCTTTATGGGCAATTGTACAGTAGACAGGCCGCAAACCCACACTTTCAGCATCCGCGCCGAGTCACAAAGGTGCTAAGCCATGCAAAAAGTGTCTACCTAAAAAGTTGCTGAAACCATCACAGAACTGCAGTTTGCCCAGAGAGACAGCACTTCCTCTGGAAAATTATGTTCCTTGGTAGATGAAGGAAACAGAGCATGGCACTCTTCGCAACAGAGCAGCTGCAGCCTCAACCGTACTTGAGTACTTGCACAAGTGCAAAGCTGCCCTCCAAAGCACACCAGCCGCCTCCCTTCAACTGTAAGTATCGTAGCACAAACACAAAAAACACAGTAGCATAAGATCATGCTGGTAGGTGGCATCATGGGACAAAGCTGACTTGTCGCTCAACTGGCCTACGTCTGAGTGTCGTGGGGTGGCTGAAGGTAAAGTGGCTTACATGAGCCCATGCGCACATGCCTCTAGTAAAGCTGGAAAAAGGTGAAAGGGATACTGCTTCCACGCCCTTGCTGCTGCTGCTGCTGCTGCTGCTGCTGCTGCTGCTGCTGCTGCTGCTACTGCTACTGCTACTGATGCTTATCGAAAAGAGCTGGATCAAGGGGGTGTAATAAAGAGAAGGCATTCCAAAATAACATGAGTTTTTCTCGAACTAAGCAAATTCACATCGTGAACGCTACAAATTGGCAGATCTCACACTCACACCAAAAACAAATAATTTACCACTCCAACACTTAAACAGCTACAGCGCCAACAAGAACAGTGCACAATGGCTCTGCACGACACTGGCATGAAGATCGGGATGTCCGTCGTCCTGTTCTTCGTCTTCTGCGGCTGGGTGGTGAGGCAGCGCTCCACGCATTCCTCTCTACGTGCTTGCTGCGTGGGAAGTTAGGGCGCAGCGTGCAGTGCAAGCTTGCACAGTGCAAGCGCGGCCCCTTGGTGTGACCTCGCTGTAACCTGACGTGTAACCGAGTGCGAACTCGCCTCCTCCCCTCCCCTCGTCCAACACTTGCGGCTTGTTGCACACTCACCTCCACGCAGGTGACTCTGGGAGGCACTGCACACGTCACCAACGAGTGTAGGGAGGAAACCAGCGACTGGACGGACAACCCGCGCAGCGCGAACCACCTGCAGCCCTTCCCCAGCGAAAACGCCGACGAGAGCCGAGCTTACGACTGCGGTGTGTGCTCTTACTGTGTTGCCTGCAAGACTCTGCTTCATCTCCGCGCGTGTGGGAGCAGCCAGCCAAAACTTGACCTGTACGAAGGATGAGGAAGTTGAAAGTTCACAACCGTTGGTATACAATCATGCCTCCTTCCTTGGTCCCAACACTGCAGGAACCCACTTCTCCCTGGACTGGTGGATTATTGCCTACCAGTTTTTCCTGATCATCTTTGCCTTCCTCGGCGTGTTTGTTGAGTTCTTCCACACCAAGTACACGTGAGTTGACTTCTCACGTCCATTGCGTGTACATGCATGTATGCATTTATGCGCTTACTGGATATGATTAATTACTTGGACTGAAACGAAATACATTCTGAAGCAAGATGGTGGCGCGTCCCTAGTGGGTCTCCAACTGATCCTGCTCTACATACCTAAATGTTACTTCTTTCAGGATGATGTCCCTGTTTGCCATCTCCACCGTCTACTACACTCTGTACACCTCTGTCCAAGTCAAGACCGCTTACGAGTGAGTGATTTGCCAGGGTATTGCATCAGATGTTCTGTTGATAAAGAGGCGCGCATTGCATGCTGTGTATGTCCTGAAAGGATTAGTTTGCATGTGCAAGGTGATGAAGGATCTAGAAAACAGCTATGGTAGAGATGTATGGACCAACCTTCTTGAAAGATTGCCGATGCACAGCTCTGATTCATTGCACTTGTGCCTGCAGCTTCGAGGGTGGTTCTCACAGTGACAACTCCGTTGGCCAAGGTTTCAAGACTGCTGCTGCTGGTGGCATTATTGTGCTGGTGTGCAACTACATCTTCATGTTCCTGTTTGGCGCGGAAGAGAGCGCTGGCAGCGAGCAGGGTGGGCAGGCAGAGAATAAGGCATAAGCAAATCCTTGATTTTAGACTTAATTGTCTAAGCAAACCTTATTAGACGAATCATACCCATGCTCCCTTGCAATTATGCTGGCTGGAACAATATTGCCTTAACTGTGATACCTAACTTTGCTAATATTTTGTGCTCTCAATCCGTTATGCAGTGATGCAGTGATTGCGAATTTCTTTTCCTGTAGAGAGCATAGTTTTCGCAATCACATTTTTCAATCGTCATGTATCTATGTATGTTTCCTTTGGACAACATCAAGCTTCTTTCTATTTATTGTTTATGCTTGCATAATGCAAACTTTAAGCCTTGTAAAATGAACATGGCCATCACTTAATTAAGCAACTAACTCCCAGCTTCTTGTCTCGACATGCAGCGCATGGGATTGTAACCTGAAGCGTGCCATGTTGCACTGTTTTTGCTTGCCCAAATTCATCAACCACAAGGAATTCCTGACAGGTGCTGTCAGCAACTTTGCTCTCAAAATATTGCCTGCATCCATCATCATGGAGGGCGTGCAATAAAAAATGTGTCTTACATCACAGCAGAACCAGCATATCAGGAAATGAGGAACTTCACTCCTGGAGTGACCTTGGATCGAGGTGTACGCCATCTTTCCAGGGGGTGTAGGAACAAAGCATGCTGGCTGGGCCAACAGTGCACAACTTGGTAGGTTGGGTATGGACTGAAGAAGAGGTGTGAGGAGTGGCTGCTGACTGTGACATTTTACACCAAGCAGGTAACAGGTTGCCTGCAAGAAAGAAAGGCAAAAAACCCATGCAGCTGGCAATGTGCTCCATGCATCTCCAACAGGAGTCACATTGGCCCAAAGTGCTGTGAGTCTACTTCACCCAATGCCCGCAATGCGTCTAAGAGGCTCTCATGCTCCTCCTATCTCTCCCTCCCCACATGTTCTCTCTGGTCAGCCTGTAGACAGGTTTGGGGCCGTTGAGAAGCTTAGGGATGCCTTCTCCCTGGAGTGGGAATTGACTCTGCATGTGCAGGTCCTGTATATATGTCAGCCCAGCTGACTGGACGACAGCTCGGCATGATTTCCGTAAATGGTGCCTACAACAGCTTAAAGGATCGATCCTTTTTATGAAAATGTGCAAATCGGCACTGTAACAGCCCAGTATCAGCTTGCTCTGACTAGTCTTCTATCACTACTGAGCAACATGATGCTGCTCAGCTGCTCTCTGCAATCGTGGTTCCAAATGCGTATCACCACGATGTAACACTTGAGGTGCGCTTCCAGATGGGATGGTAGAAGATGGTAGACCCTAACAGCCGTTAAAACAGAAATCAGCTACTGCCAGTGGCATGGTGGCAGACAGTTGTCTGTATGCACGGTCAGGTCTGGACATGTGTTGAATCATTTGTCTGAAATTTGGGCAGGAACGAGCGGGAAAGAGCTTTCTTAAATACACAAGAGTGCTACAAAATGTTGCTCCGCCATCTGGAGCTCACTGCCAACATCTGTGTGAACTATGTTGCCTCATGGAATTGCCTCTAGGTATAATGCTATTGATAAAGGCTTAGTTGGAGTAAAGGCAATTGTATATCTTCCTGTCAATCCAAGTTGCATGGATAAGCAGCCAGAAAGACAAAAAGGGCAATTGCTGTTGGGAGCCCTGCCACATCTACAAACCAACATATGTGTGGCAAGGCCGTGCTGCGGCCTACGTTCGCTTAATGCGTCTGCTCTCGTACAACTCCAGCGTGTCTTGCTGCGCAACACGCAGCAGCTTGGCAAAGGCGGGCAGGTCCAGGCCCTTGCCCCCCCAGAGGTCAGCACCGCTACGTGCACTGGGCTCTTGCCGGGTGCCAGCCCCCACGCCTCCAGCCATGTCTCTGCCACCCCCCCCGCCCGGCTGGCAGCCGCCTCCACCCAAGCCAGCCTGCCTGGCTACACTGGCGCTGTCCACATTTGTGCTAGCCACGCTGTCCACAGTGGTGAAACTGTCAGCCTCAGCTGCGCGCATTGCAGCGGGCACGGTGTCCTCCACTAGGCAGCCCACTTCTTCATCGCACAGCAGGGACTCCAGCTCCTCCGCCCCAAGGTGCCCTGATGGGGACAATGCCTCAAACCCTCTGCGCACATGGAGCAGCAGCGGGTGTATCAGCAGCATTGCACAGGGCAGGGGGGCTCTGTATAGTCAGCACCGCTGCACCAGACCTAAGTTCCTTCTGCCAGCCACCCTGAAGCACCCCACACGCAGTAAGTTGAGCCATGTGGTGAGGGCAGCGTGCTTGACCACCGTCATGGCTGTGCATGCCTGAGCAGGCTTTGCTGTTCAAGGTTTGAATGGACTATTATTCTAACTGCTGCAGGCACAGCACAGCTTCTGAGCATGCTTTGTGCCAATGTGAATACCCCATCTGGCAGCAGCTGCTGGATGAATTATGCATGCACTCTTGCAGCTAGCGGGCTTGCGTCGGCCTGGCGGGCTTGCATGGGCCATCCCTGATTTCAGCAGCCACTTTGACCGCAAGCACAAAGAAAGGGCATTCTGCAATGGGAGTGTTCTAATTATGCAGTGGCTTACAGCACATGCTCTGCATTGCTTAGGCGCCCCAAGCCCTTAATCACACTCAAGGCATGCCTGTCTGCAGTAAGGTCTAGGCAAGGCGAGGTCATGGAAGCTGAGGCCTACCGAGTGATGAGTGTGTCCCATTGGTCAGAACTCTGGACTTCCTGCCAATCAATCAAGGCTGCCAGCCACTGCAGGGCAAGCAAACAGAGAAGAAGTGTTCTGTGTGCAATAAGACAGGAAGGCACAATTGGCAAGCATGGAGGTGCCAAAGGGCACGGAGCACTGCGCACACGCTGCAAGTGCGAGAGAGTTGAACTTGCCTTTGTAAGGGCTACAGGTGCTCAAGCTGTGCCTCCCTTGGATCAGAACTACGCCTTTCTCTATCGGGGCTTGGGTTACCACGGCTGACATCAGACATGAATCGTGACCAGACTACCCACCTCGTTTATGTCAATGCACCCCTCGGAGTCCAAATGAAAGCTCGAAAGCAACTGCCGTACTTCAATGTCAGACAAGTCAAAGTCTCCGCTCTTCAAAATTCGGACAACCTTCATTCAATTTATACAAGTCAGGAGGAAGCGTTCATGCTGAGTGTGTCCATGTAGTGAGGTACACATGCAGCACTGCTATGGTGGAAGGGCTCGACCCTTAAGATTTCAGAGAGCTTACAGATCATGACAGCACAGAGGAAGCATGCAGCTGCCAACGAGGTGCAAGGCCCCCTGCTTGTGTAAGACTTGACATCATGGGAGTTCTTACCTTGTCATAAGGCACCTTCCCAGTCAAACGCCCTGATTCGTCCTGGCTACTGAAAGCCTCTTTTAGGGCTGCAAGCTTGGGGTTGTCATTGGCTGCCAAAAATGAGGCTAGCTTGGCCAATGCTACCTGCTTCAGCCTGGAATGATCGACATGAAGCACAGGGCTCATGTAACACAGTGGAAAATATGTACACAATGCTGTTGAGCAAGAGACAGCGCAGATGAGTACCAGGACATCCACAGCATAGGTGCAGGCAGAATCGTACCCACCTGTTGTACATACCAAACTGCTGCAAGCGCTGCACCAAGCTATCATCATCGTATGCATGGCTGCTGCTGTCGTTGCCACTCGCGCGCCTCTCTGCAAGCTCCTCCGCTTTTCCTCCTACATCCTCACCACTGCTGCTGCTGCTGCTGCCATCATGTTTTGGTGCGCTGATTGAGTGTTTGAAGGCGGCAGCTTCAAGCCAAGGATGATGCAGGGCTTCCAAAGCTGTTGGACGGGAGTCTGCATGGACAAGCAAACAATTCAAGCGCAGGTGGGGAACCTCTGATGCATGGAAGGATGAAGGCTGCAGGGTTTGCCCCTTGATGGCACCCTGCCTGTCAAGATTGCGTACACCCATTCATAAATATGTATTTCACAAACAACCTTGACAAGCTTTTCTTGATACAAGGGCAACAAGCTCCTGTCTGAAGACAGCCATTGGCCCGACATAAATTCGGTCAGAAGACAAGGCTTTCAAAGCGAAGGGCACATCCTATTTATTGCAAAATAGAGCATACATCCACCAAAACCCTGTGAAGGTGCATATCGTGAACAGGACCTTATGGCATGTAAAAGACTCTTGCAATTAAACTAATGAGTATTGTATGCTCATTTTTCACAAGTGAAGTGCCTCAAGCGGTAGAGGACACTACACTCAAAAGTGTTATTGCTCATGCCAAGTACAAAATGATGAACTTTACATTTAAGCCATTCAGAACTAGAATACAACAATATTGCAAGCTCAGCCTTTCAGGGGCTTGCAATGGCTTTGCACTGCTCCATTCTTGTTGGCAACAAATGCAAACGCAAGAAAAGCATTCATGGCTGTGCAGCCTCCAAATCCATATTAATCTCTCTCACATTGCTACACATATGCATCCCTTTTATATAGGTTGATCATTGTACAACTCACAAAAGATATTGCCACATAGGCTTAGGCTTTCATCCAAAACCCTTGCCACATTCCAGGTGCACTATGTTACATGCTGCGCATGAATAGTTGCCGGTACATGTAGAAATTGCCGGTACATGTGGAAAATTTTCTATGCCCTGGCAACCCACTTAAGGCAAATGAAGATTTTAAGGAGCAGTCTGCAGCTTTGAAGGCAGCGGCTCACAACCAAGCATTTTTAGGGTGTGTATTGCTGCTGAGAGCAGAGGGGCATACTTTTGAGGGCTTATTAAAGCTTACCATGTGCACACATGGAGGAGCATGCCCGCCACGCCTTTCAACCCCACCCTCAGAGCGCACACCTAAGAGGTGCACACTTTCACAAGCATGTGCCCCCACCTGCGTCCCGCGTGAGCAAGCGCTGCACCAAGTCCTTGGCTGGCTCAGAAATTGAAGGCCAGGGCGGGCGCTCAAAGTCCAAGGGGTGGTAAAGAATGGCATGGAATATCTCCTTGTTGCTCAGGTTGCGGCGAGTAGTGCGCAAGCTGTCCACCAGCATCTCACCATCCTCACTGCACGGCAAAGGTGAGGCATCTCAAGTTCCTGGATTTAGATAACCAACAAGAGCCTGTGTTGCTTTTGATATGCGCCATAACTCTTCACACGTAATGAAAATGTCAAGGGTGCTGCTCTAGGGCAGTAAAGTCACCTAGCCTTGCAGGCTGGCATAGTGAGCAATTAAAATTGTACTAATTGTACTAATTCACGCCAGATACATCAGCTGTGAATGACCCCCATCCCAATGTGAGATTTTCCCCAGCATAAGGCCCTTCTCTCTCTCAATGTAAGGCTACCCAACATGAGACCTATCCCAATGTGAGACAATGTGAGACCCACCAACATTTAATGTTAAGCAGTCTAACTTTGCACATCCACCTCACATTCTACACCTGTGTGCGGCTCCCACAATATGAGTCTTGCTTAACAACCTTGTCTCCCAGCGTTATCAAGATGATCCATGTCTTTTGATGCATAGCAGAAGCACGAGCCTGCTCCTCACTCCCTCCTTCCTTCATCTCTTCAGTTGTACTGTCCTCTCAAGTTTGGAAACACATCATGCCAGATCTCAGTTGCATCATAACACAACTTGCGATTGCGATCATTAGACAAAGCATCATCATCATCATCATCATTATTGCCATCATCATCACAACCACCATCACCATCATCATCAAGAGAAACTTCAAGCGCTCCACGAGGATTGCGCTCATAAACAGTAGAGCAGCTGGTGAATAGGCACGCACACACACATAAACATGCGCGTGCAACATATAATATACACGCCCCCGCCATTCCCTGGATCAGCAGCACTGATCTAGTGAATTCGAGGAACGGCAGGATAAGAGCAGCAGCGCTGCTCGTTGTCAATGTTCCAAACAGCAGCTTCTGTTCAGAGCAGCAGCTTCTGTTTAGGCTGTACAGCTGGCCATTGCTTAGCATGTCCAGAGCACTAAGACCAATCATTTGCTACATCACCTCTTGAGACTCGAGGCCCTCATTTGATGACAGAGACGGCCATTTAACAATGCCACAATGACAAAGGAAGGATTGCTTCCCTGCTCCGCCACAACCATTCCCTAAAATATAATCTTACTGCAGCAGGCACATGCCAGCCAACCACTGCTGCCTACGATTAACTTACTCTTGGAAAGGCAGCCGGTCAGCAAGCAGCTCATAAGCCTGAGTTCACAAATACACATGCAGGCACGTAGAGAAACGTTTTTTTATGGCTCCACAGGAAAGACGGGAGAACAAGGGAGCATCAGGCAATTGAGGGACAGATGTCAGCTTAAATGCGCAAGAATTGCATGACCACCGAACAGGCACGTGCAAAAAGCAAGCTTGTGGCCAGCAACCAGTACCGGCTTCAAGGCCAGTACTTTGGTACTGACGAGCAGAAACATCAGCTCACACCAATCCCTTTCACGCATATGTAGTCCAAGCAAAATGCTGCTGCAGGGAGACACTTCTACGATGCCCATAACATCTGTCGGCTTGGTCATTGTTATATAATTGGGCATGCAGCAAGTTAAAGAGTGATGATTGTTGCAGGTGGCACTTACAATGACCCCGGCGCTCCATACATCTGCCTTGAAGCTGTACTTGCATCTCAAGAGCTCTGGCGCGCAGTAAATCGCAGTGCCTTTGCACATTGACAGGATGGGCAGAGGGTCAAGGCAGCATCAACGAACACTCATTTGGATAAATGTGCAGCTCACACATTATTCTGATTATTAGCATACATTACCTATGCTTGTGTGGTGAGCAATAATTGCTGAAAAAAAGAAGCATGGGGGAAGCAGAGGAGTCTTTTAAGTATTGCTAAGAACTTTTGGCAAGTAACAACCTTGCGCATAAATCGCTATCAAGATCACCTGCTTTGTGATCACACCTTACATTACAAAATTACTAGGCCTCTTTAACTTGCACAGGTCAGGTTTCAGGCACTCTACCTTCTTCTGCTCCCGAATAAGTCATGTTGTGATAGAAGTGCAAAATTTCCATTCACATTATGCAGCAGATTATAACCAGCTTCACATCAACTACAAAGCCAAACATATAAAAGCAGATGATCAGTTGAGCCTGGCTGGTGTTTGTGCTTACCTAATTTGGGTCATGATTCAACTTGACTCTTTCCTGGTTCAATTGAGCACAAACACAAGAGACAGCAGCCTGGCATCGGCTGCATGCACTTCCTCTATTAGCCCTTGTCCCACCTGCTCTGTCCTCTAGCTGCTGCTGAGGTGCGCAGTACTCAGCAATCCCAAAGTCAATCATCTTTAAAGGGCTGTGTGGAGACTTATCGAGGAATAAAAAGTTCTCAGGCTTAACATCCCTCACCACAACACCACGTGCATGGCACTGCGTGCAATAGGTGACAATACAAGGCCGGAGAGCACTTGAGTGGCAGATGCAAACAGGGCAACAGCACAGTGAGCTAGTGACTCATGCAGTGACAATTGTGTTAAAGTTGACAATATGGGTTATCAAAACAGGCATGCCAGCCATAGAGAATCAGGTCGGGTGTTGAAAGGCACTGCTCGTGGTTGCTGGCTCTGGACATGCAGATGAATGAAAATACCAAAGCATAGTTAGTTGCAAGGATAGTTAGAGTAGGTGTTCTTTATAGACTTGAGCCTAAGGAGCCTTTCTTTTTGGTATCCTGGCTCATGCTGATGCTGTCTGGTAGATAAGAAGGAGCTCCTTGCCTTCAGATTTTGGATTTCTATGCTTGGCTTTTGTTGCTGTGTCCCTGGTGCAAGGACGTACATGTTGTCAATGTAAGTGAATAAGCTCAGAACTCCAGCAGCCCCCATATTCTTCCATGATGCATTAGAAGCATATGGCTAGCTTCACTTCAAGTGTGAGCTGGCAACGTGGCCCTTCCATGATGTGTCCTTGCAGAGTAGTGTCAATCTTAAGAAGTCTTAGCCAGATAGCCCATGCTTTGCACAGCTTTGCCACAAACATGAAAGATTACGATTCAATCACACCTCGGCCCAGCCACCACCAAGGTCGCATTTGTCTTCTTCGTTTCTCTTGAAGCAGACTTACAAATCACTTCTTTCTCTTTCTGAGACTATGGATGTTTTTTGTCGGGCTGGCAGTGACCAGCAAGCCCAGCAATCAACCCATCAGGCTGAAGATCTTAACCCATTGTAACCTTGTAACCAATCACACCTCGGCCCAGCCACTACCGGGGTCGCATTTTACTTCTTTGTATTTCTTCCTTGTTTTGTTAAACAAATCACGTATCGCTATTTGTCTGCCCCAACACAACAGGTTTCCTGCTTGTAATGCCAAGACCAAAGTATTGCATGTGTAGCAGAAGTTGCATCTTTTGAGTCTGGGTGTTGCACAGATTTGTTATGAAAATAGCTAGAGAAGTGTTAAGCAGAACTTTTGTCTGCAACAATACTCACAGCTTTCCTATTCCAATATCTTGTACTCTGCAGCCTCATAGGTCTGGTACCTTATGCTGGATTTGAGAAAATCAGCGGATCCTTAAAACCATCATTTCTGGAATTAATACAATCAGCTAATAGAATGAGCTTATCCCTGAAGCCCTCAACTTAGCAGGACCAGGCTAGTCTCCATGCACTTGGCACAATATGCGTAGCTGATGGCATCATTCACTCGTGCCCACCTGTGCTAGCGTGCGCAAGATCTCAGCAATAATGCGCGCAGCGTCTTGCTCACTCATGTGCCCACGTTTGATGCGGTGCCTGCATCACACAAATCCGAATGCCACAGGGACAGGCATGGCATATTCCAGGAACTCAGCACAAACAAGTTCTTGTGGTGCAGTCAGTCAGCAAGGCGACTACAGTACCACCAAAGGATGTGCAGGCATACTGTGCAGGAGGAAAGACCAAGGGCCCCCGTCCTGCAAGCTACAGCAGCAGAGGGTGGCAAGAAGTTGCTTACCACAACTCCCCTCCTGTGCAAAGGTCCATCACTAGGTAGACATTCTTGTCATCTTCAAACACATCGTACATGTGCACTATGTTCAGGGACCTGGGAACAACAAGCACAAAGGCACATTAAAGCCCGACTAGCATCATTTTTAGGAAGAGATTTTGATTGCACAAATGAAATTAGTGCTGCTGTAAATGGATGAAGCTCCGTGCGTGAGATTGCTGTAGAACGTGCCAATTCAATGGATTCAAATATGCCTGCCATTATCAGCTTATTCATGATCTGGCATCAACAATGCATCAATACATTGCACACTAAGGCATAAATTGGCAGCAAATAACTTTGAGGCTCAACAATAAGACTGCTGCCTTGATCGTGGAGGACCGCACACGTACTTGCCCAGGTGATTGTACATGTCCACCTCATGCTGGATGCGCTTGACAAAGTCATGCTGTAAATAGTTGCCCATTTTACGCTTGACGGCAGACTTGACTGCAAACCTGCATATGGCAAACGGGCACAAACGCGCGTTTGTATCGAAAACGCCTCTGCTTCTACATCTGTAGATGCTAAGGGGTCTTGATCTTAAAGGCCTGAAAAATTGCTGTCTAGACTCCGGAACCCTGCTGCGAAATTGACTTCTCCAATGCTGATGCTTTGATGCAGTCCACAAGAGGAATAAGTCGATGAAAGTGGCCCGTGCTCTTTTCAGCTGCCTAGAATATTTAGGACTCACTTCTCTCCAGTGTTCTTGTGGGTGGCTACATGCACAGATCCAAATGTCCCACTTCCCAGGTATTCATCAACCTCGTAATGGTCATGAAAACCTTGCGCAAAACTGCACATGTGGGAGGGTACACAATATCATGGTGACCACATTGACGAGTTCACCAAGCAGAATTGCTCAATGCCAAACCAAGTAGAGCCCTTTGAGGCACACCCACCCAAAGTGATCCATCCGAAATGTGTTGTGAACATTTCCTCCAGAGCTACACCTGAGGCCATCAAGTCTGACTGACTTCCATTTTCTTGAAGCTAAACTCAGCCTGAACCATGCTAGGCTTCCGCTGTGGAGCCTGTGTGCCCTGATACTTTGAGGTTGCAAATTTTGACAGGGAGCTTCGCGTGCGATCATGTAATCAATTCAAAATTGATTTAATAATATGTTTGCGTCTTTAAGACCGAAAGTACAAACTGAAGCATCACACACACACACACACACACACACACACACACACACACACACA
>LKMJ01004549.1_pt1 | contig 13067 bp, 9 predicted proteins | sample 643391 | NCBI WGS metagenome assembly LKMJ01 (sample SAMN04112250, study PRJNA286221) | soda lake metagenome | biome: soda lake; feature: Kulunda Steppe; material: water; isolation source: sample PL-Br10 brine of Picturesque Lake | place: Russia: Kulunda steppe | collected 2010-07
AAATCTGTGCTGTCCTCCCCTTGCCTCCCCTGTGCAAGCAGCTGTCATTCAAGCCCTGTCTTGTGATCGAGTTGCTCTCTGCAAGAACAGCCTATCATCTGCACACTGCAGCAGCTCTGGGGCGCCCGTGCCTTGTTTTAAAATATGCACTTGGTGCACGCATGTGGGTGGACTCTTGCAGGGTGGGGTACCACGAGTACCACTCAGCAGACATCGCGGATGACGTGCAGAATGACAAAATGGGGAGTGCACACACAGCCCCACACCCTGCGCTCCTTTGCCTGCTGCTTGCACCGCGCACCGGCCTGCTTTACTCACTCCCAGTGCTTGAAAGCACGCCACGCAGTACATTCAGGCACACACCAGCTCCACACCCTGCCCTCCTTTGCCTGCTGCTTGTGCCGCGCACTGGCCTGCTTTACTCACTCCCAGTGCTTGAGAGCACGCCACGCAGTACATTCAGGCACGCACCAGCCCCACACCCTGCGCTCCTTTCCCTGCTGCTTGCACCGCGCACTGGCCTGCTTTACTCACTCCCAGTGCTTGAAAGCACGCCACACAGTACATTCAGGCCCGCACCAGCCCCGCACCTTGCGCTTCTTCAGCTGCTGCTTGCGCCGCACGTTGGCCCACTCATCCAGCTTCTGGTGCTTGTAAAAGAACGCCACGCAGTCGCCCTGGCTGCGGTTGCCTGGCAGCGCAGAGGAGATGGTGCGAAACTCCTTGGGGTGTTGCAGAAAGAGCTCCATGAAGGCCTTGCGCTCCGCCTCGCTCCACTGCTTGCTGGACTGCCGTGCCTGCAACTGCAGCGCGTCACGCGCACGCGCGCAGGGAACAGCTTGTTCAGCGCAGTCGACTTGCACAGCCAGGGGCACATCTGCGGGGTGTGTGGCAGGGCCTGCCTTGTGCACGCAAGGAGCATGTGGCAGGCCACTCAAGAGCGAGAATCAGGCAGGGGCAGGGGTTTTTTACTGATGCGTGCATGCACTGTATGGCATTGAGGTACCAAATATGCTAACAGTGCTGACATGCACAATGACATGCAGCTTTTGCACGCTGCAGAGAATCTGATTTTATGGGCACTGGCACATCAAATGTGGCGGCTTGCGGGCTCTGCAGGGGGGGTCCAGGAGCATTAGAGGTGCCCAATGCAGCATGCAGCTCCCCCACACGCTGCACAGTGACAGCCCAGCATACGCTGCTGGCTCACATGACCAGCACTCCTGAAGAACACCTCGCCTTCCAGTGGTCTTTGCTGCTGCTGCCCATCCCTTTTGCTGCCAAGTAGACACGCCACCCGCTTGACCCAATGCCCAATCCACTCGTAGCCCAGGGAGATGCCAACCCCTGTGCACTCTTGAAGTGGCAAGCACCCGCTGATTTGCCCTAGGAGAGCTACCTGCCCCCTTGCCTGCCCGCCGCACGCCATTCTCTGGCCTCTGTCGCTGCATTGCTGTCGCTCCCAGCCCGTGAGCCCACCAGCTTTGTCCTCGTCTCGCCTTCCTTCCTGCCTTCTGCCCCTCTCTCTCCCCCGTCTCCTGTTACTGTGCCTGCTGCAGACAGGTCTTCTGCAGCCTGTCGGCAGATGACAGGCCTGCCCGGACTGGCCTGCCCCTCTGGACGGATACCATCTGCCGACCCACCCTTACCCAGCCCCTCTCTGTCCGACCCTGTGAGCCGCACAGCCTGTCACACCCCAGCACAACCTTATGCTGTCACACCCCAGCACAACCTTATGCTCACACCCCAGCACAACCTTATGCTGTCACACCCCAGCACAACCTTATGCTGTCACACCCCAGCACAACCTTATGCTGTCACACCCCAGCACAACCTTATGCCCTCCCTCCCCCTCCAAAGCCCTCCGTGCCACTCACCGCTGCCCAGGCCCACATGCACACACCAGCCTACATGCACGAACACCTCACGCCTCTGTGCCACTCACAGCTGCCTAGGCCCACATGCATACACACCTCACACCTCACACCTCGCGCCTCACCTCAGCCACCGGGTCAGGGTTGAGGCCGTTTCGATTGTCAAAGGCCTGCCACCGGGCCTGCCAGGGGTCCAGCTCCATGTCCGGCAGTACCACATTGTCCTTTAGCAGCTCGACAGCCTGTTGCACGCAGCCAAGCAGCCCCACGTCAGCATCCACTTGTTGCCATTGTAACATTGGCGGCCTGGATCTTTTGGCGGCCGGCCCAGGGCGCAGCCGGCCAAGTCCACCGCTAGGGAGGCGACCCTTTTGGGTAAGTGGACGAACCTTTTGGGAAGTGAACAACCCTATTGGGTAAGTGAATGCGAGCACTGCCGGCCGGCCAAGTGCACTGCCAGGGAGGCCACCGTCACAGGTAAGTGAGCGTGCCCACAGCCGGTCAAGCGCGTTGCTGACCAAGGGGCGCCTTGCTGGCAACCAGTTGGCACTGCAGAATACGCGCAGCACTGCTTGGGTCCAGCAAAGTGTGCAGTGTGCAGCGATCATGTGAATCCTTGTTGGGGGGCATGTGCCAGACGCATGTGCAGCTGGCCAGCACACCTCTTGCTGGCAGACAAGGTCACTGCCCGAAGAACGTGCAGATGCCCCCAAGGGTCATTTTGTTTGCATAAGGGGTGGCATGGCTGACTACTGTTGCGCAACCATCTGGCGGCGGCACGCAGACGGCGCAGGCTGCCCAGCCCATCTGTCCAAGGAACAAACATGGGGCAGAGGCATCCTGCAGCCATCGCGCACAGCATCCCCCCGACCGACTGAAAGCAGTCACCCAGCCCTCCAAGCCCATCTGGATCATCCACACAGCCCTGGAGCCATCACACACAGCATCTGCTCAACCAAATGGAAGCAGTCATCCAGCCCTCCAAGCCCATCTACATCACTCACCTGATGCCGTTCTCACACAGTGCACCCCAGCCGCCATCGCGCACAGCACCCTTACATGTTCCACCCCTACCCACCCCTGCCGCCATTGCGCACAGCAGCCTCACATGCTCCACCCCTACCCTCCCCTGCCGCCATCGCGCACAGCACCCTTACATGTTCCACCCCTACCCACCCCTGCCGCCATCGCGCACAGAACCCTTACATGCTCCAACGCTACCCTCCCCTGCCGCCATCGCGCACAGCACCCTTAAATGCTCCACCCCTACCCACCCCTGCCGCCATCGCGCACAGCACCCTTATATGCTCCACCGCTACCCACCCCTGTGTGCTCTGAGTCTCACTGCAAGGCCACTCACTCAGGGCTCTTGTCCTAACCCCCCATTGATACACACAAGTCCACCCTCCAAAAGCTTACTCCAACCGTTCTCCCAAAAGCATACACCAGCCATTCCCCTAAAAGCATGCACTGGCCAATCTCCCAACTGCTCACACTGGCCAGTCTCCCACAATCACACACAAATGCGTGCAACAGCATGTGACCCAGCCGCATCCACACACCTGTAGATTGCTGATGATGCGCTGCTCATCGAAGTCAGAGCGCGCGACGCCAAACAGGCCTGCCAGGCTGCCGACGCTGCACAGCCGGCTGGAGCTGCGCGTAGCACTGGTGGGCGTATGCGCCACCGCCTGGGCTGCGCCTGCACGAGCAGTACCAGGGCAGAGCTAGGGGTGTAAGTGGGGGGGCTTGCAAGCGCAGCACACGAGAGTGGGTGGCCGTGCCAGGGAGTGCTGCGCAACCTGTTTGGCGCAGGGAGGTGTGCGTGTGCACATGCCTGTGTGAACATGTTTGGTCTGGTAAGCTTGGCCAGGGGCCCCTGCGGAATGAGAGCGCTGTGCAAGAAGCAGCATGTTTGGTGCGGCCAGATCACTCCTGCAGCACTCTCTGTGCTGCGCCTTTTGCCTAAGGGGGAAAGTTGGTACGCTGCATGAGAAGCGGTTGGGCGGCCGCGCTGCACAGCAACTGTGCAGTGCGCTTACAGGGTGTGGTTGCGTGGTGTGTTGTGTGAGGAGCAGCGAGGGGCTGCACTGCAACACAACGGTGCAGCATGAGTGTTGGAAGGCCAGATGCGCCATGATGCACTAAGACCCCGCCTCATCAATTTGTATTATGCGCATCATCACCTTGCAAGTCTGTGCACTGACCCCTTACCATCACCTTGCTTCAAGTCTATGCACTGTGACCCCTAACCATCACCTTCACCAAGTCTGTGCACTGTGACCCCGTACCATCACCTTCACCAAGTCTGTGCAGCAGCACAGCAACTTGTTGCAGGGATACCAGGCCCAGCACTATTTCAGATGCTGCTGCACCAGCAGCAGGCCTGCTTGTACACCAAAACATGAGCTCATCAAGCAAAGCCTATTCCTAGCGTACTTACGGGGCTGCATAGCGCATTCCTTGCTGGTAGCCAAGTACAACACACATTCGCCGTCTCTGCCAACCTACCAGGCGCAAGTGCTTGCCCATGGCTACCGTCATCACCACCACCAGGCTTACTCGCCGCCAGCATGCGCTTCAAAGTAGCCACGTGCTCCGCATACTGGGCCGCCAATGCATCCTGCGTCCGTATGTACATGCATGCACCCAGGCAAGGAATAAGCGCCCAGAGAACTCCTTCACCGCCATCAATCATAGATGTGTGGCCCTTTCCTAAATCGTGGTGGGGCCCAAACCAATTTGTCAGCTGAACTAAGGGCATTCCCTTCGCGCACACTGCCAGTTGTCACTTTTACGACAACTTCTGATTTTAGACGGCAGCATGGAAAAGGCTGCAAAACAGCACAACTTCGCCATGAGAATACGCACACGTGTGGGCTTCCTGTACACTGCCAGGTAACTTAACTCGAGTCCCAATTTTCCGACTGGCAATCTTGTACAAGGAATAAAGGAACACTTGGTACCTTGCTTGCTTGTGTGCACCTTGATGTACAGTGAGTGATCACTTTTCTAAATCTCCCTGTCGATGACCGTCAAAGCACCGCTCCCTATGGCATGCATCAGCATTTACTGGACAATTCCCTGTGTTCAGATCATGCACCCGCGGAGACAGGAACAGCCAAAAACTCAAGCATCGTTATTTTATGCTAACAAAAAAGATAATAAAAACCTGAACCTCATGTATACAGCAGCAGCAGCAGCAGCAGCGGCTCCTGCTCCTGTTTGTTTGACAAAGGGCAGGCAAAGAGGCAGGCAGGCATGGTGAGCCTTACCTGCTTGGCGCGGACAGCAGCTGTGCGCATCGCCAGGTGCGCAGCCATGGCAGGCGCGCTCGTTTCATGGGAGGCCTCGTTTGCCTCCCAAGCGGGCGCGGTCTGGGGCTGGGTGTACAGTGGGGTGAAGGGCTTGCCACTGTCCATGGCCTCACGCACCTGGGAAGCGCAAAAGCCCACATGCGTCCATGAGTCTGCAAGCCTACATCTGTCCATGCACCTGGGGGGCGCAAAAGCCCACATGCGTCCATGAGCAGCGAGCACAGATGCCGGCAGTTGCAGGACGTGCATCCACTGCTTTGCCAGGCGCGTCTGCCAGGGGCAACAAGTCGTTAATGATGAGCTCCTCACAAGGGAGAGGCATACACCATGTGCAACACCAGGATAATTGCTTGGCAAGCTTACACATGGAACATCGATGACACGGCCTGTAGGTTTGGGTGACATGTGCACCTACCAACCCACAAGCTCAGCAGCACAGCGTGCAGCTCACTTCTTCTCACCCAAATCCTAAGGCTCAGACCACCTTCACACATTTTCGAGGTGGCAGTGTCACACATTTTCAAGGTGGTACACGTTTTCAAGTGTGTGTTGTGTGTGTGTGTGTGTGTGTGTGAGCATTCCAGCTTACAACTCACACACAGTAAAACGACGATGCCAAGACGTGCAGTCTACTGCATCGCCCCCCTACCACGTGAACGCACTGTTGTGTACACGCATACGCCAGAGAGCACGCGCACGTAGGCAAGCGCACACACCCACACAACACGTATGCTTACAAACCTGCCCAGCCATGCCATCAGGCAGCAGCGCCAGTACCCTGTCCCTGGCAGCGCGCGCTGTCTCCTTGCTGGCCTCCAACAGCTGTGGCTCGGTGCGCGTGCTGCTGAGCTGCATGTGGGATGCGGCCTCAATCTGCGTAGAGGGTGGGTAAGGGCGCAGGCGGAGGGAAGCGTGAAGGTGCAGGCAGAAAGGGGCATGAGGGCGCAGACAGTGCAGGTTGTGGGATTGCAGGTAGTAAGGGGCATGATGGCGCAGCAACACAGGGCGTGAGGGCACAGGCAAGGAGAGGGACGTTAGGGCGCAGGCAGGAAGGGGCTTTTGGGGGCGTAGCCTTCATGCAGCGAGGGGCGCGAGGCCACGGGCATAAGGAGGGGCATAAGGAAACAGGCAGGTAGGAATGAGACAGCAAGGGGAGAACGGAGCAGTGAGGGCACAGGGGCCTATGAGCCAGGATGGGCAGGGGGCATCAGGTGAGATCAGCCAGAGGCTGGGAGAAGCGAGCTCGTACCAAGCAACCACAGCCGCAGCAGCACCCTATTATCGCACCTTGGCCTGCATGAAGCTGCGCGCCGCGCTCCACGCATGACGCTTGGGCAGCAACCGCGCCGCCGAAGTGGCGCGCCCGCCCCTGCGCGCACCCCTGCCCCTGGCCCCCCTGCCGCGCCCCCTCCCTCTGCCCTCCTGCACCACCCCACGCTCTGGCGCCGCCGCCTCCTGCTGCTCACTAGCTGCTTCATCGGAGGAGCTGGACGGAGATGGCAACGACTCTGCAGACGAAGGTGCACTCTCTCTATCCTCCTGACCCTCGCTGCTGCGGCCGCTCCTGCTGCTGCTACAGCTGCCGCCCGCGGTCCCACTGCTCTCACTGCACCCCGCGCTGCTGGCACTGGCGCTACTCTGGCCATAGGGCTTGAGCATCCCAGCAGCGCCCGCCTCGTGCAGCTCCTCTAACTGGGAGCCCAGGCGCGCATGCTCGTGCTGCATGGATGAAAGGTCACGGTCCAGACAGGACACCTCGGCTTCCAGCAGCTCAATACGTGCATTGAGCTCAAACGCAGAATCCTGCTGCTGCTGCTGTTGCTGCTGCTGCTGCTGCTGCTGCTGCTGCTGCCGCTGCTGCTGCTGGGCAGCAGATAATTCCACGTTTTTCTGTTCCTGCTGCTGCTGCTTTCTCTGCTGTTGCTGCTGCTGTTGCTGCTTCACTTGCTGCTGCCGCCGTGCTTCTTTACTTTCCTCTTCTTTCTGCAGTCTCTGTTCCTCTACCCTCTGCCGCTCCACTTCCTTCTGTTCCTCTTCCCTCTGCCGTTGCTGCTTCAGCCTACGCCCCTCCTCCTCCTCAGCTTCTTGGCGCTGCTGCCTCTGCTTGAGCTCCTCCTCTCGCTGCTGCTGCTGGCGCCCTTGCTCCTCTTCTTGTAGCTGCTGTTGGCGCTTCTCTTCTTCTTGCTGCCGCTGCTGCTGCTGCTGCCGCTGCTGCTGCTGCTGCTGCTGCTGCTGCTGCTTGCCCTGTTGCAGCAGCTGCCGCTGTTGCTGGAGGCCCCCTGCATCACCCGTTCCCTGCATGCACTGCTCCTGTTTTATCGCTGGACTAGGCACATGCCCGGCAGCGCAACCCACCCCAGCCCCTTGGGACAGCTCCTCTTTGAACGGCTGCTGCGCCACGCGCGGAGCTTCACACGTGCCCTGAAGGCTGCCCTTGCAAGGCGGGTGCAGCACACCATGCTCCACCACCCCTGCCACACACGGTGAGTGCGGCGGCTGTGCCTGCGGCGGCGCTGCTGTTGCTATCTGCGCGTTCGGCGCTACTGCTTGTACGCTGGATGCGCCACCGCTGGCTGCTGCGGTCTCCCCTGCTGTGCCCGATGCTTCGCTGGCTTTGGCCAGAGTGGAGCCCCGGCGGGAGATGCCGAAGCCAAACCTGCGGTTGTTCTGCTGCGGGACGGGGGTTGGCTGCGGCTGCAGTGACGGCTGCCGCGGCAGCAGGCTGGCCGGCAGCAGGCTGCTTGCTGACTCCCAGATGCTCTGGCCCGCCCCTTGTGTAGGGGGCGCGCTGTCGGGTCCTTGCGCCCGCCCGCCTGCCGGTTGCAGCAGCTGCAGCTGCTGAGGCGGCGGGGGCGGCAGCAGATGCTCTACCACGCCCACTGCAGCAATGCTGTGCGGGGGAGTGGGATGAGGGGGGTACTGATGATGCGGGGGCAGGGGCGGCTGGTGGGACTGCATCCCCAGCCAGGCCTTCTGGGGGTCTTTGGGCAGGCCAGGCGGCCCGGGCAGGAGCCCATCAGCAGGTGGGGGAGGCGGCAGCGCCTCATGCCTGCCCAAGAGCGCCTCCACCGCCGGCGTGTCCCACACCTGCGCTGATGCTGCAGCAGCCGCTGACACACCTGCGTCAGGCAAGACCTCTCCCGGGCTGCGCACCGCCCATGCGGTTGATGCGCTCAGAGGGACGGCATGCGCATCAGAGGGGCTGAGAGGGCGGTCTGTGTGCTGCTGGTGGTGCGGGTGAGCACGTGGGGGGGGCGAGGTAAGAGCATGCTGAGCTTGCTGTGACATGCAGGGGCTGGTAGGCGCGGCGGCAACGGACTTGCTGTGGCTGCTGCTTGGGGGCTGCTGGGGCCGAGCAGACAGCCTCACGGGTGGGGGTGGGGGCAGCGGCAGCGCCGTTGGGGAAACGGGAGGACTGTGGGGTCTGCGAGGCGGGGCCGAGGGCTCGCGCCGCCCACTGATGCCCAGCATGTGGGGGGGCAGCGGCAGCGTGTGTGCAGGGCCAGTCGCAGTGGCAGGGTCGCCGTTCTCCGATAGAGGTGTGTGCGCTGTTGCCGTGGCGAGCGCAAAGGGGGCTGGGGGCTTGCTGGCTGGGGGCACGTCCAGCTGCTGGGATGAGGGAGGGGCTGGCGCAGGCAGGCTGTGCTTGCTGCTGCTGGCGGGCAGCGTGCTGGGCTTGGGGTCCCATGCACTCAAGCGCTCTCGCACACCGCTCATTGTCGGCAGTGGCGGCGGAGAGGCCGCTCCAGCCTGAGCTGCTGCAGCCTTTTGACTGTTGCTGCTGCTGCTGCTCTTTCTGCTGCTGCCAGTCGGGAACGGGGCGGCTGGCAGCAGCTCGCCTGCCTCAGCTGGCTCGTCGCTGCGTGAGGGTGAGTGCAGGCGTGAGTGTTGGTGGTGGTGATGGCTTCCATCTGTGTGGGCGCGGCTGCTGTACAGGCTGCTTGGACGGGAACGGCCCCCCTCCCCAGCACGAGAGGAGGCAGCCAGATCACGGTCACGTGAGCGCTCACGCTTGCGCTCCCGCTCCCTTTCCCTCTCTCGCAATCGCTCCCGCTCGCTGAAGCTGCTTCCTCCCACCCTGCTGCCCGCCAGAGGGGGCTGCAGACGTGGGGGAGGGTGCAACAGCTCTGAGGCAGGGTATGGCGGCGAAGGCTCTCGCGAGCGGGGGCGCATGAGCATGGCGCTGCGGCTGCGCTCTTGGTAGGAGCTGGAGCCCCCGCTAAGCCCCCAGCCACCCCCAGGCCCCATCCCAGGGCCGCCCCTGCCCATGCGCGCCTCAAAAGGGGGCGCATAATCGCGCAGGTGTAGAGGGGGCTCCTCCCTGCCCATGAAGCGTCTCCCTCTCTCGTCAAAGTCACGCCTGAAGTTCATTGGCATTCCCTGGGGACAGGTGCGGGCAGGTTTGGGTAAATAGCGAGGGGAAAACAGAATCCCCTAAATGCACATCCCCTTCGCCTGCACCCGCGTGCGTTCAAAAGCAAGGGACTCACATTGCCGGGAGGTCCATAGCGGCCGGGAGGAGAGAAGGCGCGGGGACACTCGCGCTCAGGCGGGGGGAAAGTGAGGAAGGGGGGGGGCTGGCCTGCAGGCAAAAGGAGCACGGCAGCGATGGGAAGCCTGAGGAGGCACGGCAGGGCTAGAAGTGCAGTCCAGCGCACTGGACTGCAGGCACCTCACCACCAGTGTGTCTGCAGAGGAGAGATTTAAGAAGGCACAGCTTAATGGAGCAGGAGGCGCCTAGCAGGCAACAGCACGTGACACTGTGCAGGACCTTCGTGCTGCTGGTGACTTGTGCCCCAGTGATGTGCAGGCAGTGCATCTTGAGTGTGAGTGGATGACTGGACATCCTCTGGGCCATATGCCCCCTCCAGCCCTACTCAGAGCCCACAACTACCGTTCTGGCATTGCTCTTCACGCGCTTGCCCTTGTGTGGGGGGGCTGACACACAGGCAACCTGGACTGGTCACGTTAGACATGCATGCCATCGCCTTCTCCTCGCACAGGATTCATCCTACTCGTCTTAACGATGCTTGCAGCTAAAAACACTAAAACTGGTCAAGAAGGGGGTTGTTCCCTCATAAAATCAGCGTCATGCAGAAAGGCTTCTTTGGCAGTGCCATGGGTATTGGGGATGCAACTGCTTCGGCGGACAAGGGTGAAATGAAAAGGGCCTTAATGGTTAAAGTGCTATGGCCTTCCTCCATTACTGACCTCCTCCTGTCAGGTTCGCCAGTTAGATGCAAAACAAAACACTCCTAGGCTGTGCACATGTGCCCGACACCCTTGCCTGACTGGTTTGCCCCATGCTGCTTACCAAAACGTCCCAAGGGCGGGCCAAAGTCCGGCTCATGTCTCCAAGACCCTCCGCGGCCTCCACCCACACCCCCCTCCCTTAGCCCGGGAGGCGGTCCATGAAAGCCCCCACCCCTGGTGCCGAAGCGCCTGCTGTCCTGGACCATACACCTCCTCTAATGGATATGCCACAGGACATAACACAGGTGGGCCATGCACATGGGTGACACAAGGTTTTGGTTTGACCGCGTCTTTTAGTCTGAAATTTTCAGGGGCCAATTGTTAAATACTTAATTAATTTTTGAGGACAGCGGAGACGGCTTTCCAATCCAAGTTCGTCCTTTGCTTTGCATGCCTGTCTAGTGCATGAGCAGATCCCTCACATAAATGACCTTGTGGCAAGCCGCATGGATAATTCATACCTGTTTTGGGCATACCCTCAACTGTTTTGGGCATACTCAAACTCAATGTGAGACAAAGGGTCGTCTGCTGCAAGTTTGCGGCAGGTGAGCGCCAGGCATACCTGGGGGTCGTCAGTGAGGATCAGCAGCTGTGAGTGGTCATTATTCTGGTATTGTAGTTTTTTCGCTCACATAGGCGTGTGCGCACCGTGCAAGCATAGCGGGCTTGCAGACAGGGCTATAATGGAACCTGTGGCCCTCCTGGACTCTCTCTCTCTCTCTCTCTCTCTCTCTCTCTCTCTTTTTTCAGCGGCACTTTGACTGAAGGCTTGTCCTCACGCTCCACTTATCATCAATGGTCCGCCCTCCCTACAAAGAGGGCCTTGGTCACACACTCGCCATACATCCTTCCCAGATTCATGTGTCTTGACCTTCCTCAGGACGATATTTCGCAGCGTGGTATGCTTCAGAGTTTGTCCCCACACGTTACGAGTTGAAACAGTGGTCTGGACTCACAATGCCTCCCCTACTTGTGGCTTGTGCAATGCTGATGATGTACAAGATGAGCAGCACGCCCTTTTCCAATGCACCCATCCACACATGGTCTCTCTCAGCAGGACTTATGTGTCTGTTTCATCCTGCAGGTTTCCACAATGTGTCTGCTTTTCTGTGCCAGAACACAATAAGCTCTATTTCATCCCTCATGCACTAATAGCTTTTTGTGAGCAGGCTAGCAGTCGCACTTCTTGACTGAACTTCATCCTTGAAGGCCTTTTCTTGGAACCCTTTGAGGCTTTCCCTAAAATATCCTTGTAAAACCTTTCTCAGTGGCACAACAACATTGTTTCATATCAGACATTATGGACCATTTTTTGGCAGGCTATGACCAGCCACTGAGTGGCACTCTTAAGCACTGCTTCAGCCTGGCAGGCCCTTCTTGCAGACCTTAAGCTGGTGTCTCTGGCTAAAACACATTGGGCTTCGGTCATTTTATGCGCCTTGGAGGGATTGCGGGGCTGTGACACAAATACATAAGCTTTCTTGCAGGGGCACCCTATTTTTTACTCAAACTTCACTGCCAACCAGAGATTTAGGATGAGGAAAGTGTGACGGAAAGCGACAAAAATCTCAAAAATTTGGTGACTTATCATATCTTCTTAATGTGTCTGCCCCATCCTAGATCTTCAAGCTGCCCTCGTTCGGCGGATACAGCCTTGAAACCTTACCTAACCTTACCTAGATCTTCAAGCTGATTCACGCGCTCGTGTGTGGAATGGGTGTGCCCCTCTGCTGCCACCTAGCTTTCTGCACCTCCCCAAGCATGTTATGAGGAATGCCACTCACAGTGTGAGCAGGATATTTTTTGTTTGTGTGCACATACTCTCGCGGTGGAATCCTCCATCTGGCGCGGTGGAAGTGGCCATTGTGACAAGTGCTCCTCAGGCTGTGCTGCCGTTCAAAATGAGGTGCATGTTCTCTTTCACTGTCAGACTTGTTTGTGTGCGCTCTTAGAGAGGAGTGCTCGTTCCTTTTTTCCCTTTCTGCCATATTTTGCATACCTTGCCTTGTCAGAATGTCTTTCAAAGACAATCAAATTGCTTTCCTTTCTCAACTTCTTGTAACTCTTTCTCAACGACACAACAAACTCTGCCATTTCATCTCAGACATCTTGGACTATTATTTTGCTGGCGAGGACCAGCTACAAACCAATCAGCCTAATGGCCAGGCTGCAGCTAACCCTCACTTGTAAACTTGCTCATGGACCTCCTTTACTGTTTGTTTAACAAGCAGGCCTAAAGTCGAACTTCTTGACTAAGGCCTTATCCTTGTGACCTTGTGAACACCCTCATTGTATGCAGGCTGGTGTAGGCTCATTTTGTTGTGGATTTGTGCCCTCAGGGGACCCCGGGCCAGCTCAAGGGGGGAATAATCTGAGTCCTGAAAATCAATTCAAGCAATGCTTGCTCAACTTTATTCTACTTCACAGTCATTCAAGTGTTCTTCCACATGTTTTTTAACCGACCCACCTGTGCAATACTGCCACAGAAGTCAATACATACACATCCTGAACAAGTGCAACTGTCTCAACAACAGTTGATGAATAACCCACCTTCACATACTCAAACTGCGACACAAACCCATACTTTGAGCCTGTGGTCAGCTGAACATAAGAGTGGCTCAGA
>LKMJ01004551.1_pt1 | contig 13066 bp, 12 predicted proteins | sample 643391 | NCBI WGS metagenome assembly LKMJ01 (sample SAMN04112250, study PRJNA286221) | soda lake metagenome | biome: soda lake; feature: Kulunda Steppe; material: water; isolation source: sample PL-Br10 brine of Picturesque Lake | place: Russia: Kulunda steppe | collected 2010-07
ACCGGCTCGCGCTGCTGGAACGTCTTGCGCAGTCCCAGGCCCCGGTGGAAACGCTGGCAAACACGACAGAGCTGACGGTGGGTAATGCCTCGGCGCACCTGCAACAGTTGCGCAAGGCCGGGCTCGTCACCGCAACCCGCTCGGGCAAGCAGATAATCTACCGGCTTACCGACGAACGGATCGTGACTGTCATGAGCCTGCTCAGAGATGTCGCTGAAACCAACCTGGCGGAAATGGAGCGTCTGGTGAGCCGGTTGTTCGGCTCTGACGATCCGGGCGGCAGCCTGGAGGCGGTTTCCCGGGACGATCTGCTGGCCGGAGTGCGGGAAGGATCGGTCGCGTTGCTGGATGTCCGGCCTCGCGAGGAATTCCAGGCGGGCCACCTCCCGGATGCCATCAATATCCCCCTGGACGAACTGGACACCATGCTGGATGCGTTACCCAGGAACAGGGAAATCGTCGCCTACTGTCGTGGCCCTTACTGTGTGATGTCCCATGAAGCGGTAGAACGCCTTCGCAGCCTTGGCTTTCAGGTGCGCCGGTTTGATGAGGGATTCCCGGAATGGAAGGCGGCGGGTTTGCCCGTCCACTGAGGAGAACGAGTCATGTCCGATTTCATCCTTTCCAGTGAGATGGCTACCCGGATCGCCCATGAGTGATCTGCATCAGCACTGGAACAGCATCTTCACAGGGAAAAGTGATCAGGAGCTTGGCTGGTACGAAAGCAGCCCTTCCCAGACCCTGAAGTACCTGGACAAGGCCGGGCTCGACAACCCCAGCCGCATCATGCTTCCGGGAGCAGGCACCTCGAATGTGGTGGAGGCGCTTCTTGAGCGGGGGCATGAGCTCATACTCAATGACATCAGCGACCTGGCACTGGAGAAACTGAAAAAGCGCACCGGTGGGCCGGAGAGCGTGACCTGGCTTCACCACGATATGGCGCAGCCCTTACCAGAGGGGACTGCGCCGGTCCATATGTGGGTCGACCGGGCCGTGTTGCATTTCATAACGGATGAGTCCGGTATCCAGCGCTATTTCGACAACCTCCGCTCGCTGGTCCAGGCGGATGGGTATGTGCTGCTGGCGGAGTTTTCAGCCAGCGGTGCCACTGAATGCGCCGGCCTGAAGGTCCATCGTTATTCCCTGGAAGAAATGCAGGAGAGGCTGGGACCGGAGTTTAGGCTTCAGGCACACGAGTCCTATACGTACACCACCCCCAACGAGCAATCCAGGCCCTATCTCTACGCCCTTTTCCAGCGGTGCTGACCCAGCTCGGTGAGGAGCGCGACCGGCCATACATTCAGGCGCGTCCTGCAACATCGATGGTGTAACCGGCCAGCTCGTCAAGAAGGGGAGCTGGCAGATCATGCCCCATGCCCTGAACCCAGTTGAGCCCGGCCTCCGGGATCAGCTCGCTCAGCTGATGTGCAGCGGCCGGGCGCACCAGCGGATCCGCAGTCCCATGCACCACAGCCGTGGGCACCCGGATTTCACGACTCACAGGGGTAAGGTCGCCTGTAGCCAGAATGCCGCGCATCTGGCGCATGATGCCCCTGGGCCGGTAACTGCGCCGGTAATTGCTGCGGATGGAGGCTTCCAGCTCCGCCATGTCCCTGGGATAGTCCGGGCTCTGGATGAGTCGCCACAGATTCATGCTCCGGGCCACAGCGCTGTCCTCATCATTGCCACGCACGGATCCGCCCTGCAGTGCCCAGACAACTCTTGGATGTGGCGTGGGCAGCTTCGGGCTGTTGGTTGAGGACATGATCAGGGTCAGACTGCGGACACGGTCCGGAAAACGCGCTGCGAGAAGCTGGCCGATCATGCCGCCCATGGAAACACCCACGATATGGGCGCTGTCCAGTCCCAGCGCATCCATGAGCCCCACCGCGTCCTGGGCGTGATCCATCAGCGTATAGGGGGCCAGCACCTTCAGGCCAAGCTTGTAGCGGCCCATGGCGACCAGAGGCTTGCCGCGCAGAGGCGCATTGATTTCCGAAGACAGGCCGATATCACGGTTATCGTAACGGATGACCCGGAATCCGGCCTCAACGTACTGATCCAGAAGAGCGTCCGGCCAGACCGTCATCTGCGCGGCCAGCCCCATGATCAGCAGCAGCGGCTCCCCGGAGGGATCCCCACGTTCTTCCACGCACAATTCCAGGCCATTTGCCGTTACCCTGTACGGGGCCATCCGGCCGTGTCCGCTGTTGTCTGTATTGGGATTGGGATTCATGACGCTTTCACCTCCGGTGATTATCATCATTCTGTTTATAGGGATTGTGGCACTGGGTGTCTACATCTTTGCCTGGCCACAGTGGCGGCGCCGGCTGGCGTTGCGGCATCCCTTCCCGCAGCAGTGGCGCCGGATCCTGGAGCAACAGGTCCCGCTTTACCGGCATCTGCCCTGGCCGCTTCAGAGCCAGCTGGAGCAGCACGTCCAGCTGTTTGTGGCGGAAAAACCCATGTACGGCTGCGATGGATTCCGTGTAACCGATCCGGTTCGCCTGACCATCGCCGGTCATGCCTGTCTGTTGATTGCCGCGCGCTCGTTTTCTGACTTCGATGCCGTGCGCGCCGTGCTCGTTTATCCGGGCGTTTACCGCGTCCGTGAATCGGTGTCCGACGGTTTCGTCCAATGGCAGGACGAAGAATTCAGGGCCGGAGAGTCCTGGGATGGTGGCCGGGTGGTGCTGTCCTGGGAAGACTGTCAGGCTGCGGCCGAGAACCCGGATGGGCCACATAACGTGATCCTTCACGAGTTTGCCCATCAGCTTGATCACGCCGGTGGCGAAACCAACGGCGCCCCCGGGCTGGGCCGCGAAGCGGCCGTGCGCTGGCAACGCGTCATGCGCGACGCCTACGAACGCCTGGGCGCGCGCCTGGAGCAGGGCGAACCCAGCTGGCTGGACCCCTATGGCATGACCCACCCTGCTGAGTTCTTTGCCGTGCTCAGTGAAGCCTTTTTCCAGCAGCCGCATACCCTGCAGCGGGAGGAGCCGGCCGTTTACGCCGAGCTGTGCGGTTTCTACCGCATCAGCCCGGCCGAGGGCTATCGTCCGGTACGGTAGCCTGAAGGCAGCCCCAGCCGCTCACCCAGGCGTTCGCCCAGCACCAGCAGCACCGGCGTCACCAGCAGCGTCAGTACGGTGGCGAAGGCCAGTCCGCCGGCAATGGCACTGGAGAGCTGGGTCCACCACTGGGTCGAGGGCGCATCAATCCCCAGCGAGGGCGTGATCAGATCCACATTGACGCCAAGCACCATGGGCATCAGCCCCAGAATGGTGGTGATGGCTGTCAGCAGCACCGGGCGCATCCTCAGACAGCCGGTCTCCAGGGCGGCGTCACGGGCCTGCAGGCCCTCCCGTCGCATCACATTGTAGGTATCGATCAGAACGATGTTGTTGTTCACCACAATACCTGCCAGGGCGATGATCCCCATCCCCACCATCACAATGCCGAAGGGCTGGCCGTTGACCAGAAGCCCGAGCAGTACGCCGGCGGTGGACAGCACAATCGCCGAGAGCACCAGCACCGCCTGATAGAGACTGTTGAACTGGGTAACGAGGATCAGAAACATGAGGAAGATCGCCACCATGAACGCGGATGAGAGAAACGCCGCTGCCTCCTGTTGCTCCTCATCCTCTCCGGCAAACTGCACCTGAACGCCATCCGGCAGTTCCGGCATTCGCTCACGCAGCGCCGAGAGCCGTTCATCCACCTGTTCACCCGTATCAACATCGGCTTTGAGAGTGATGGTGCGCTGGCCATCCACCCGGTGAACGGTGCCGGTCTTCGGTTCCGCTTCGCGGGTGACGAAGTGGCTGATTGGGATCTGCCCGCGCTCGGTGTTGATGGTCAATCGCTCAAACTGATCCAGATCCCTCCAGACGGTAGGCATGCGAACCAGAATGTCCACCTCCTCACGCACATCCTCCGGTCGGTAGGTGGCCAGCGTCAGGCCATTGGTGACCAGCCGGACCGCATTGCCGATACTGACCACGTCCGCACCAAAGCGCGCGGCCGCCTCCCGGTCCACATCCAGCTGCCATTCGATGCCGGGCAGGCTCCTGTTGTCCTCTATATCCACAAAGCCACCGAGATCCCGCATGAGCGCGTCAAGCTGATCGACCACGCCGGGTAACTGAGCCGGCTGGTCGCCCTGGACCTGAAGTTCAATGGGCTTGCCAGCCCCCGGTCCCTGCTCCTGTTCCCTGAACTCAAGGCGGATGCCGGGCAGATCCTCGGTTCGTGAGGCGAGTTCATCCAGGATCATCTGCGCCGGTCGTCGCTCATCCCAGTCCTCGAACTGGAACTGGAGCACGCCAATCACATCCGGTGCCATCCGGTCGCCCGGCTGGATCATGGAGCGCCCGTAAAGGGCCCTGACTTCACTCATGCCCTGCAGGCGCTGCTCCACTTCACGCACGACGGCGTCGCGCTCCTGGATGGACATATCGCCCCGGGCCCGCACGGCGACCTGGGCCGAGTCGGGCTCTACATTGGGGAAAAACTCTACCCCATGGTGGAAACGTCCATAGGTCGTGTAGATCACGGCAATCACCGCCACCATCAGCAGCAGGGTCACGCCCGGACGCCCGAGAGCCCGGTCCAGACTCCAGCGGTAGAACAGACCAAAGCGCGATGGGGTGCGATCGGCCCGTTCCCGGCGCCGGGTGGCCACGCCCCCCAGGACCGGTAGAAAAATCAGCGCCATGGCCAGGGACATGAGCAGACAGAGAATCACAGTAATCGGGAGAAACTTCATGAACTCGCCAACCACACCCGGCCAGAACAGCAGCGGCAGAAAAACCGCGAGTGTGGTGGCGACCGAGGCAATGACCGGCCAGCTCATACGCGCGGCGGCTTCACCCCAGGCCTTGCGCGGGGGCAGACCGTCAGACAGATTCCGATCAGCAAGCTCGGACACGACAATGGCCCCGTCCACCAGCATCCCGGCGACCAGGATCAGACTGAACAGCACCACAATGTTGAGGGTGTAGCCCAGCCCCCAGATCAGCAGTATGCCCGCCAGAAAGGCCCCGGGAATGGTCAGTCCGACCATGATGGCGGGCCTTGGACCCATGACCGCAATAATGACGATGATGACCAGGACAATGGCGGTAAGAACGTTGTTGAGCAGGTCATCCAGGATGTCGCGCACGTCCGAGGACTGATCCATGATGTACTGGACCTGGACCGCATCCGGAAGCATCGGCCCGGCCTGCTCCATCAGGTACTGAACCTTCTCCACGGTCTCGATGATGTTGGCACCGGCGCGCTTGGACACCTCGAGCACGACCGCCGGCTCACCGTTGATCCGGGCATAGCCGCTGGGATCCTTGAACCCACGCTGCAGGGTGGCCACGTCCTCGAAGGTCACCACATTGTCATCAGCGACCTTAAGCGGCATGCTCATGACGTCTTCCAGGGTCTCAATCACCCCGGGCACCTTCATGGTCATGCGTCCGGCGCCGGTATCCAGACTCCCGGCGGCAACCAGCCGGTTGTTACGCGCCACCATATTGCCCAGTTCGTCGTAATTGATGCCGTAGCTCTCCAGAACCTGCGGCTCGGCAACAATCTCCATCATGTCCTCGCGCTCACCGCGGATATCCACTTCCAGAACTTCCGGGATACCCTCAATCCCCTCCTGGAGTTCCCGCGCCATGCCGATCAGTTCCTGCTCCGACAACGGACCGGAAAGCCCGATCGACAGAACAGGGAAGAGCGCGACATTGACCTCATTGACACGCGGTTCATCCGCCTCCTGAGGCAGTTCATTCCGGGCAATGTCCACCTTGTCCCGGACATCCTGCAGAGCGATGTCCGGATCAAAACCGGCGTCAAACTCGAGCATTACCGATGCGTGGCCTTCACTGGCACTGCTGGTCATTTCAGTGACACCTTCCAGCGAACGCAGTTCCTGCTCCATGGGCCGCACCAGAAGCCGTTCCCCGTCTTCCGGGCTGACCCCTTCCAGATGCAGAGAGACATAGATCATCGGTATGGTGATGTCGGGGTTGGCTTCCTTGGGGATTTCCTGAAAAGCCACGACGCCGCCAATGATCAGGAACAGAAGCGTCAGCAGGGTGGTGCGGCTGCGGTGGATTGCCGCGTAGATGAGCGATCGCATAGCCGTCAGCCTCCGCGTGCATCAGCCGGTGGTACCGGCTCGACCTGCTGGCCCGGATTGACGAAGCCGGCACCACGGGTGATGAGCCGGGTGCGCAGAGGCAGGCCATCCACCCAGGCCCCTTCGGTGTCGGCACTGAGCAGGCGCACCGGAGTGAACTGTACCTGGTCATCGTTGTCCACGTGCTTGACGCCCAGTCGCCCCTCATCGTTCAGGCTGAGATAGGCCGGTGAGATGCGCGAGGCCAGGCGGGGCTCCAGGGCGATGCGCAATGTAGCACTTGAGCCGGCCACGCGCAGACGCTCGGGATTATCAACCTGAGCCTCCACCCGGAAACTGCGGGTTTCAGGATTGGCGGCACCGGCGATAAAACTCAGTTCGCCACTCATGCGCCCCCCATCGAGCAGTTCCACACTCACCTGCTGCCCTTCGTGCAGGTCTGTGGCTTTCTGTTGCGGAACCCGGCCCGTCACTTTCAGGCGATCAATAGCCACCACCTGGATCATGGGTTCACCGGGCTGGAGCTGGTCACCCTGTTCAATCTCACGGTGATTGACCAGACCGGCAAAGGGCGCCTCAGGCCGGGTGTACTCCATATGAAGCTGGGCTTCACGCAGAGCCGCCTGGGCGGCGGAGACCTCGGCACGACGGCTCAGGTATTCCGACTGGGACGCCAGATCCTCACCGCGCAGGCGCTCGGCAGCGCGCAGGTCAGCTTCTGCGCGCTCCAGGTCGGATTCGGCGCGATCAAGCTCCTGGGGACGACTTTCCCGCGAGAGCTCAACCAGCACATCCCCGGGCTCAACATCCTGCCCCAGACGCGCCGGAAGCGCCTCCACCGTGGCGTTGATGCGCGCGCGGAGCGTAACCTGCTTCCAGGGTTCAACCTGGCCCTGCACGACAACCTGGGGCTGGAAGATGGTTGCATCCAGGTTTTCCACCTGAACGCGCGCCAGTTCCTCGGCCTGTTCCTCCCAGTGGTCCTCCCGATCGCTCTGGCTCCGACGCACATCGCCACTGGCCAGCCAGAGAGCCAGCACCAACGCCCCTGTCACGGCGATGGTGACGGGACCCCAGGTGATTCGCTTGAGCATCACAGATTCTCCCTGTTGGCGTCAGCGGCCACGCTGGGTGCACCCAGCATGCCCGCCAGAATGAAGTCAGCCACATGATCAAAATACTGCTGGGGATCCATGGGTTCATGGCGCCCCCCGACGCCGTTGGCCGCAATACGGGCCATCACCCCGAGAAACACCGTATCGACACCCCAATAGAGGATGCCGGTGGGCTTCCGGGACATCTCGCCAAAGCTGACCGCCTCATCCAGAAGCTGGTGGAAAAGTGCCTGATATTGCTCATCGAGGTGATGGAATTCCGCGCGTTCGGCCTCACTGAGTCGGTGCTGGAACTCAGGTCGTTCACAGTGCAACCAAAGCTGCACTTCGGTCGGATGAGCGTGCATCAGATCAAAGGCCAGGCGGATGATGGTGCGCATGGTGGCAAGCGGGCTTGCTGCGCCGGAAACCGCCTTGTAACGGACCAGACAGCTGGCTGAGAACTCAAGCGCCAGTCGGGCGTATATGGATTCCTTGGAGGTGAAATGCTTGTAGACGGTGCCTTTGGCCACCCCGGCACGAGCGGCTACCTGGGCAACCGTGACCTGCTCCCAGCCCCTTTCTCGGAAAAGGGCCAGGGCCGTATCAAGCAGCAGGCGTTCTCGGTTGCTGAATGCTTCGTTCTGAAAACCCATGCAGGCGCTCCGCCGTGACCAGCAGTCATTGTATGACCTTCGGTCACACCTCACAACGCCCGCATAGGCTCGGGGAGTGACGCAGCACTCAGCCTGGGGCTGTCAGCGCGCGGGGATCCAGTCGTGGACGGCTTCGTACACGCTCACCACAGCTTCCGCGTTATGGGGCGGCTGAATGATGCCGACAAGCTGTCCGTGGGGTGAGATCAGCGCCAGATGGGAACTGTGGTCCACCGCTTTCTGGCCATCGGCGTCGTCGTTGTGCATGAAAACGGCATTGAGATCCCGGGCCAGACGCTCAAGCCCCGCGTAATCCCCGGTCACGCCGCGGAATCCATCCCCGAAGAAGGTGACGTACTGGTTGAGCTGCTCCGGCGTATCGCGCTCAGGATCCGCACTGACAAGCAGGACCTGAGGCTCCGGAACCTCATTCGGGATCTGTTTCGCCGCCTGGGAGAGCGTCGCCATGGTGGCCGGACAGATATCCGGACAATAGGTAAAGCCCACAAAGGCGATGGTCCACTGTCCTTCAAACATGCTGCTGTCGACGGAATCCCCCTGTTCATCCGTCAGGCTGAAATCCCGGATGTCCCGGGGCTCGTCATAGATATAGGCATTGTATTCGGACACATCCGGTGGCTCCTCCATACCCAGCTCGCCCTGACTGACCCGCCACTGCTGATAGATGGCCAGCCCCATGACACCGGCCACGAGCATGACCAGAATGACCGCCGTTATGTAGATATTGCGATTACGGGACATGGACAACTCCTAGAAACGGATAAAGTGATCAAGCAGAAGGAAGCCGAAAAGCAGCATCAGGTAGGTAATGGAATACTTGAAGGTCGCCAGTGCGACTCGACGATCATCTCCACGCCACAGGCGCACCGAATACTGCAGGAAACGCAGACCGAGAACGGTTGCGCCAACCAGATAGATCAGGCCGGACATGCCGGTTGCCACCGGCATCAGACTGGCTGCGATCATCATCAGGGTGTAAAGAAGAATATGCAGCTCTGTGAACTGGTTGCCATGGGTGACGGGCAGCATGGGGATGTCCGCCTTGGCGTACTCCTCCTTGCGGTGGATGGCCAGCGCCCAGAAATGGGGCGGCGTCCAGGCAAAGATGATCAGCACCAGCAACAGCGCGTTTGGATCAACGGTACCGGTGACCGCCGTCCAGCCCAGAAGTGGGGGCATGGCGCCGGCAAGACCGCCGATGACAATGTTCTGGGGCGTGGCACGCTTGAGGAAAAGCGTGTAGACGACAGCGTAGCCGACCAACGACGCAAGGGTCAGCCAGGCCGTAATCAGATTGACCTGCCAGACCAGCACAACCATCCCGGCCAGACCCAGGGTTGCGGCAAAGCCCAGAGCATCCGCCGTACCCACACGCCCGGTGGCAACCGGGCGGCGCTGGGTGCGGGCCATTTTCAGATCCACTTTATGATCGACCACGTGATTGACCACGGCGGCCGCCCCGGCCAGCAGCCCAATGCCCAGGTTGCCGTAGACAAGCACGCCCAGGGAAGGCAGACCGGGCTCGGCCAGCAGCATGCCGATGATGGCCGTCAACAGCATCAGCGCGACCACTTTGGGCTTGGTCAGCTCAAAATAGTCGTTCCAGGTCAGGTATTGGCGTCCGGCCGTGGCGGTGTTGTTCTCGTTGCTCATGGGACTGGTCTTCTAACGGAAATGACTGGGTTCAGCGTCGGTGGCGTTCAGCAGTCGCAGCCGCAACGCCAGGTTGATCAGCGCGATCAGCAGGAAGGCACCAAAGGCATTGTGGGCGACCGCAATGGCCACCGGGATGTGCAGAAGCACGTTCACAATGCCAAGCAGTACCTGGGCGGCCAGCACAACAGCAGACAGGATAACCCATGGATGCAGGTCTGAGCCACGGGCCCGCCTGGCCATGATGACGAGCAGCAGCGCCAGGAAGCCGGTGACAACAATGGCGCCCACCCGGTGAGCCTTATGAATGGCGACGCGCGCCTCATTGCCAAGCTGCCCGCCAAGGTAGTTCGGGCCGATGGTCTGCAGGACATTGAAGCCTTCCTGCCACTCCATTTCCGGCCACCACTGACCCTGACAGGTGGGGAAGTCCGGGCAGGCCACAGCGGCATAGTTGGCAGCCGTCCAGGCACCCAGTGCAATCTGAAGGACCACCAGTGCGACGCCACCGTACAGCCAGGGCCGCAACCGGCCCAGCTGCTGCCGCGCGGCATTACTGAGCCCACCGAGTTTCAGGCGGTGCTGACTGAGCTTCATGGCGAGCACAAAAAGCAGACAGAGGGTTGTGAAGCCGCCCAGCAGGTGGGCAGCGACCACCTGGGGCCACAGGGCCAGGGTCACTGTCCAGGCACCGAAGGCCGCCTGCAGCACCACGAATCCGGCTGTGAACAGCGACAAGCGCACCGGGGCACCCTGTTCACGCAGACGCCAGCTGGCAATGGCGATCCCGAAAATCACCAGACCGAGCAGACCGGCCGCATAGCGATGGATCATTTCGGGCCAGCCCTTGCTGGCATCCACCGGCGTTTCAGGGAATCGCGCCTCTGCCAGGGCGATGTTGTCAGCTCCAGAGGGAACTGTCAGAAACCCGTAACACCCCGGCCAGTCCGGACACCCCAGGCCTGCATCCACTAGCCGGGTCCAGGCGCCCAGTGCAATCACCACAGTGGTGAGGAGAAACCCGCCGATGGCGGCAAGACGGAGACGGTTGATGCCCGCATTGTCTGGGTTGGGAACCGGGGACTGAGTCATGATGCTACCGCCGTGTTTCGTTAACCAAGAGGAGAAGTGTCAAGGAGGTGTTCGATGTCATCCAGCACATCATCCGCTCCATGTCGATCGTCGTAACGCAGCACCAGGTTGCCCATCGGGTCGACGATGAAAACAAAAGGGCCGTCAGAGGGTGCCTGTCCATCGGGCAGTGTTACAGGCCTGCCATCCTCGGACTGGAAGATTTCGATCAGCGGATGGGTATCGCGGTCAAGCACATCAGGGTTGGCGGCGTAGAAGGCCCGCTGGACCCGATCCGCATCGCGATTGAGCAGGATATGGACCTGACGTGTCATGTAGAGCCATTCCTGACAGGCCTCCCGGCACTGATCGGCCACCACGAGGATCCACCATTTGGCGTCCTGATTCTCCGGGAGAAAACGCGCTTCCAGTCCTTCTCCCTCCGATCCAAGCAGCGCGGTATCGGTCACCTGGGGGTTACCCTCAAGCAGCTCGCCCTTGTTGGTGGTACTGGCGGGAATGCCCCAGCCGGTGTAGAACATCAGTGTGGCAAGCAGGATGGGCGTAAAGGCAATCGCAAAAAGCGCACCTGCCTTGAGCCGACCGCGTCGGATCGCTTCCGGATCATGCTCCGGGGGCGTGGCATTCTGGTTCATTCGTCGTCTCTGGATTCATCAACTTTGCGAAAACTGGCCGCGATCGTCAGCGTCACCAGGACCACTGACAGCGCAAACCACTGCAGGGCGTACCCCCTGTGGGTTGCGGCATCCATGCGCCCGGGTTCCCAGTCAACCTGCAGCGCGCCCCCCTGCTGTTCGTCCACCAGGCGCACCATGGCTGGGGCAACATGCATTCCTTCATCGGCCAGTTCCTCCGGCGTCAAGCCGGGAACACGTCGGGGCCAGCCTTCCCGGTCCGCGGGATCAAACTCCCCCAGCCGCATCGGGTCCGGCCAGGCGGCAACACGCCCTTCAATGGTCACAGCCGAATCCGGCATTTCATGCTCAGGCAGTTCACTGCGACTCGCTGGCGCCTCTATCCAGCCGCGGTTGACGACAACCGGCTCCGAACTCGAATCCGGGTGGAAAAGCTGCAGCAGTTCATAGCCCCGCCGTCCATCCCGGGTCCGGTTATCGAGAAACCAGCGTGCCTGGTCATCGTAGCGACCCTCAAGCAGCACTGGCTCCCCCTGAACGGGCTCTTCAACGGGCCAGTCCCGTGGACCCTCTGCCGATTCCCACCGATCGCGCTCCGCTGTTTTTTCCTGGGCACGATCCACCTGCCAGAAGCCCAGTCCAACCAGGACGGGAAACAGTGCGATGGCCAGCAGCCAGAGTCGCCAATCCGGCTGCCACTGCCATTGAGTCCGAGGTTTGGTCATGGTCTGTTATAGTGATGCTCTGGTTCAGCCGTCAAGAGGCCCCCCATTATGCTGAAAGCCCTGATCGTACTGGTCATGCTTGCGATTGTCGCGAGCCTTGCCAGCAGCTTCTTTTTCCTGATGAAGGACGATGGCAGCAGTCACCGAAGCGTCAATGGCCTGGTGGTGCGCGTCACCCTGTCCGCCCTGTTGATTGTTCTTATTGGAGTAGCATTCGTGACGGGAAATCTGGACCTGAACCCTCCGCCCTACTGATCGGGTGAGCCCATCAGCCCCCTGGATTCCACAGGTCGGGGCCTATACGAGAGGAATCCGGAGCGTCGGCTGACACCCCGGATCCATCTTTCCTGGCTTGTGCGCTGACGCGCTCAGATCACGTACACAAACACGAACACGAGAATCCAGACCACGTCAACAAAGTGCCAGTACCAGGCGCCGGCCTCGTAACCGAAATGGTCCTTCCCCGTGAAATGACCTTTCATCAGTCGTATCAGTATGACACCCAGGATGATGGCCCCAAGCAGCACGTGTATCCCATGGAAACCGGTCATCATGAAGAAGAGACTGCCGTAGATACCGGAATCAAAGGTCAGGTTGTAGTCCCGATACGCTTCCACGTACTCATAACCCTGAAGGCCGAGGAAGATGACACCCAGGGCGACCGTGATCGCCATCCACATGATGGTGGGCTGGCGCTTATCGTACTTGAGCGCCTTGTGGGAGAGCGTCAGTGTGATGGAAGACGCAATCAGGATCATGGTGTTGATGAACGGCAGGCCCCAGGGACTGAATACCGCATCCGGACCGGAGAAGGCCGAAGGGTCCGGATTGTTGAGCAGCGGCCACGAGGCTTCAAAACCTTCCCACAGCATGTTGGCCGAGCCTTTCGCGCCTTCGCCGCCCAGCCAGGGAACCGCGAACATACGTACATAGAAGAGCGCGCCAAAGAGGGCAGCGAAAAACGCCACTTCGGAGAAGATGAACCAGCTCATACCCTGGCGGAAGGAGCGGTCCATCTGGGCATCGTAGAGCCCGGCACGACTCTCACGGATGA
>LKMJ01004552.1_pt1 | contig 13065 bp, 14 predicted proteins | sample 643391 | NCBI WGS metagenome assembly LKMJ01 (sample SAMN04112250, study PRJNA286221) | soda lake metagenome | biome: soda lake; feature: Kulunda Steppe; material: water; isolation source: sample PL-Br10 brine of Picturesque Lake | place: Russia: Kulunda steppe | collected 2010-07
CAAGCGTGCAAATCTTTGAGCGGGCCGGCCAAAATCGAAAACAGGTTTTCAGGTATATGAGCAAACAGACTGCTCTCTGACCAGTTATTAGATGTTCTAAAGTTTGGATCATTCGTCATTTGAGTCATTTGGACCACCTGGATAAACTAAGTGAACATAGCTGCGCAGCAATAAAACTCCGTGCCACATTCATAATCCGATTATAACACGGTTCTATAATAGAAATTAGCCCTTAATTGCTTTATCGGCCTCCCAAACCCGCTTTCTTGCCTGCAGGCTTCAATAATGTCATAATTAAAAATAGAGAGTTCTGTAAGCAGGCAGAGCACCTGCTTTACTCAAACCGGACAACCAGCTGCATTTACTATATTTAAGGGAGGCCGATCACATATGGAAAAAGCCGGGGAATTGACAAAGGTAACCCTGGTTAAATCTGACCAGAGGCATGAAGCCCTGCGGCAAAGTATTGAACTGTTAAACTTTAACCCCGTCCGGGGAAAAGAAGTGGTTTTAAAACCGAATTTCAACACCGCCGATCTCTACCCCGGATCAACCCACCCGGAATCGCTCAGGGAGATGATTGTTTACCTCAAAGAAATGGGGGCTAAGAAGATTACCATCGGCGAAAGAAGCGGGCCGGTGGACAGCGCTGAAGTAATGGAAACCTTAGGGGTTAACCGCATGGCCGAAGAACTGGGCGTAGAAGTGGTCAATTTTGATCAACTCCAGCCCGATGAACTGGTTAAAGTTGATCCGCCGGGAAGTCACTGGCAGGACGGCTTCCTGGTGCCGCGGATGATCAAGGAAGCCCAATGTGTGGTAGCCATGCCCTGCCTGAAAACCCACCAGTTCGGGGGTATTTTCACCATGACCCTGAAGCTGGCGGTGGGCATCGTCCCCAAAGCGGGTTATAATTACATGGGTGAACTGCACCGCTCGCCCCACATGGGCACCCTGATTGCCGAGATCAATACCGGTTATCACCCCGACCTGATCGTCATGGACGCCATGGAGGCTTTTGTGGAGCAGGGGCCGATGACCGGGAAAAGGAAGCAGGCCGGCCTGTTTGTTGCCGGGACCGACCGTATCGCCATCGATGCAGTGGGCCTGGCGATTTTAAAAGAGCTGGGCTCGACCCCGGAGGTCATGAACAAAGCCATCTTTGAGCAGGAACAGATCGCAAGGGCGGTCGAGCTGGGCCTCGGGGTCGATTCAGCCGAAAAGATCGAGCTGGTAACCGGTGATGCCGAGAGCGCTTCCTATGCTGAAAAAATCCGCAGCATCCTTGATTCTTAAAAATTAGCGGGCAGGACAGCCGGCGACAAAAGTCTGATTTAACAGCTGCAAACCAAAGAATTACCTAAAATACGCTTTTTAAAGGCGGAAGACTTTAAAAAGCGTATTTTTATCTGAATGGCGGTATTTTTTGCAGGATTAGCCGGGCAGTTGAAGAAATAAGAGTTGTAGTTTTAAACTGACCTTAACCCGATTTGATGGACACTGAGAATGGCTGACCAGTGAACCTGGTATAATAAACTGGACCTTAAGTTAAGAGAAAAAGGTTTTCACTTCGCAACCTGAGTATTCAAAAGCTTCTTTGGCCAAAAGATGAGCATCTTTACGGCTTTTTTTAACCCTACAATCAAAGGATAGTGAGTAGAATTAGTTTTGATTATTCTTCAAATATTCTTTAATTCTTTCACGATTTTCGTTTTCTTTCTCTCCTTTAAAATAAAGCTCAATAAATTCAATTCGTTGATTCTGCTCAAAATAGGAATAGATAATACGTAAAGAATCTCCTTTTAAATATCTGCAAAATAGCCGAGCTTTTATGATACAAAAAATCTCATTTTGAACAATAAATTTAAAATGTTTACTATTACCAAAAGGAATAATAGAAACCACATTGCAAAATTCTTGCAAGTCTTCCGGCAAAGATTTGTATTTTTTGCCAAGTCGTTTGAGCTCTTTTTGGAATTCTGGCAGTTCATTAAAGTTCATCTTCATAGTTTCTTACGGAATATCGTTCATCACGGTAAAAAACACTTTCATAAGAAAGCGGTTTGCCGTCCTCCGCAGCTTTCCAGGGGATATCTTCGTGCGAATAATTCTCTATCGCTGTGGCATTCTTGTCGGAAAGACGTGCCAACACGTCATTAATGTGGTCAATTTCACGTGCAGATAAAATACTAAGATCTGGACGTTTTCGAGGTAAATACTTTTTTTGCTGGTATTTAAAATACTGACTATTTACAGATTCAATCTCTCCCTGCTCTTGCATTTCTTTGATTATTGAACAGAGTTCAATAGAAGTGGGACCGTGATAATTCTTGATATAGGTCGCACCCATCAAGTTTTCTTCAAATTTCTCATAGTAATCAAAATCAATAAAATAAAGAAGCTTGTGCAAAACAGTTTCGCCAACATTCGGCTTACCACCAACTTTATTCAAGATATAAAGCAGAACTTGTTTGAATTTATCAAGATCTTTTTTTGTTACACGAATTTGCAGATCGTCTGACTTATTTACAGATTCTTTCTCAATAGTAACGCTATGCTTTGTCTCATTTAAAGCAAGAAAATTTTCCAGAGACATATCAAAAAGACCTGCGATCTTCTTGGCTTCGGATATTGTAATATCTCGCTCCCCGCGTTCGATTTGCAGGTAGGTAGGACGAGAAATGCCAAGTTCTGACGCAAGATATTTCTGCGTCATATTTCGCTTGATCCGCTGTTGTTGTATAAATTTACCAAACATGATTAAATTTTACCTCGCTTCCTTCGGTTTGCATGTATTTGCTGATGTTTTTCTTTATTGATAACACGAATATTCTTGGGCGTATCTTTGCCTCCCTCAGAAAGTGGCTTACTATGATGTACTTAGTACCCACGCGGAGGCTTGCCGTTTTATAACCACGACTCTCTAAAATTATCTTTATTTTTTCTTGATATGCTTTTTGTTTTCTAGGCAATATAAGAGATCCTTAGTTGGTATTGATATCAAGTTCTCAATAGTGTTTTCCAGTGCCACTTACCTTTTGTTCGTTGCAGGCTTTCTTTTATCCACTACGGTTTTTCTTCTAAAGGTAACTTTTTAAAATAAGGCATTAACTAACTTCACATTATGATTATAAGTAATGTAAAATATTTTGTCAATAGCTATGTAAAGAAAATTATACATATCCTAAATATGTTAGCCATTTCAAAAATTTTGGCTTGGGTTTCATCTATACAATAGCAAAGCATGCCCCGCAATTTGTATAAATTCGTATCAAGGGGACGTGTCAAGGGGACGGGGGTTTGACATCTTCAATGTCAAGGGGACGGGGTATGACAACTCTAGGTTGCCTTGGTGTTCTTTCCCCGAGGCGATAAAATGCCGAGACAAGCCAGAAAGAAAAGTGGGAGAGGGATATATCATGTCTTGTTAAGAGGTATCAACCGCCAGGCGTTTTTTGAAGACCAAGAAGACAGTGATAAATTATTAAAGATTTTAGGCATATATAAAGCAGAACTTAACTGTTCTATATATGCCTATTGTTTTATGCATAACCATGTTCATCTGCTCATCCGCAATGCAGAGGCTATAATTGAGGCTGTCAGCCGGTGCAGTAATGCAGCCGAGTTCCAGGCATTGACACGCGAAAAGAGGGACTGGTATTTGGTGCAGTTAAAAGAGAAGGGGTTATCGGTGCGCCAGATTGAAAGATTGACGGGAATAAACAGGGGGTTGTGCAAAAGGCATAAATGGGTTGCCAAACCCCCGTCCCTTCGACACGAAATCGACAAATAGTATCTTTCCAAGATAAACTTTCACTTTAAAGTTCCCTTGCGTTATCATTGTTTTGTGGTGGCGGGGGAAGCACTTGCTCAATGAAGCGGTTTGCCAGTTTAAGCCAGGTGCAAACTGCCTATTCCCCGGAAATAAATGAAAAAAAGCTGACAATGTCTCCTTCTTTGAACCTTATATCCAGGTCTGCCTTTTCGTAGTTTGCCCTGCAAAAGTGAACAGCTACTGCAGGGAAAGGGGCCTTTAACAAACGAAAGATTTCTCTTAAGGTGGCGCCCTCCTTGAGTTGAATTTATCCATTTTCGTCTGAGTGGTCCCGGTTTAAATGTGGAGGCAGGTATACTTTTACATGCATTATTTATGTTCAACTCTTTCTGTTAAGTTGATTTTAGAGAAAATTATACTATTAAGAAGTGGTATCAAACAAGGCAAGAAGACATTGCTTGAGATCTTGTTAAGGCAAAAAGATTATTCTGGCTAAAAGAGGAAAAAAACAGGGTAGGGTGAATATCTAAAGCTTGAGGTAGTTGATAGACTGAGCAAACCATAAAGAAGGTGGGTCAAGAAAATGAGCCTGGTTAAACTGGTGAAGGCGGATATGGGAGAAAGCAAGCATTTGATTGAACGGCACATTGATACACTGGTATTTCCACTGGAGTCCTGGGTTGAAGATAATCTTTTTAAATCCGAGCTCAATTTACTAAAGTCCGGGGGAAAGCATATTGGGTATGCTGCAAAAAATAATAACATCCTGGAGGCTTTTCACGTTTTAAAAGAACATTTTCGTGATGCTCCGGCAGCGTTGGCGCAGGTAATCAGTGATAAGAAAATTGAACGGGTTAGGGTTATGAGCCACGATTACCTTTTATCTGCGGTGCTGGCAGAATGGGAATATGACAAGGAGAAGGAGGCTTGCTTTTTTGTTGATGCCGGTAACCCTAACGATTTGGATAAAGAGCCTTCTGAAGGTTTCAGGGTGGCAGCAACGGGTGACCTTGATGCCATCCGTTCAGTTTCCGGTGATTTTTTTGAGGAACCGGGTGGTGGGTTTGCTACGCTGGAGGAAAGAGTCACTGCAGAAACAGTTTTCGTGATCGAAGACGGGCAGGACCTGCTCGGTTGCGGACTTTTTGAAAAGGGGCGTTTATGCCCGGGGTGTGCTTCGATCGGTATGTTTACCAACCCTGAGTTCCGCCATCGGGGCGTAGCGAAAAAGATGCTGCTTAACCTTAAAAAACATGTTTACCGTCTGGGGCTTATACCGGTAGCCGGGTGCTGGTATTATAACACCCTTTCCCGGAGGAGCCTTGAAGCAGCGGGAATGGTGGCCGTTTCGATCGGTTATGATGCTGTTTTGAAGGGCAGAGAAGAAGTGCCTCTGCAAACTATTCTTCCACCTCGCGAGAATTAAAGCTTCAATGTAAATGGGGTAGAAATACCGGCATGACAGATTAGGAATTTGCTTTTCTGTTGGGAATATACTACTACGCTACCCAGTTGTGCATTAAGCTAACCTGACCCTAAAAAAGCAGAGTTCCGGCCAAATTCGCACGAGTAGAGGTTAGGCAGAGGGTAATGAAGGTTCAATTTGGGGTTTTACGCTTAAGAGCGTACAAGTTGAACAAAGAGGCAGGCTAAAGGGTCCCATTTTTGGCATAACGAAACCAGGGGTGACCCTAAACCGGTTTACCTGGAGGAAGCATGTTTCTGCATCGCTTGGGTATCTTTCTATCTTAAATAGTTTTATTAATGGCAACCTTTTACGGTTCCCCATATTCGTTATCATGCCGGTAATAAGTAATAAATATATTGACAAATATATTAATATATATTACGATATCCCCACAACACAGCCATCTAAATGCTGCTGTGTTTAGGAGGGGATTGCTATGGGAGGCTATATTGTAACCAGGAACTTTGTAAAAGCAATGGTGCCCATTTCTCGTTTTAACAAAGGGGAAGCAGGGAAAATATTCAACGAGGTTAGTGATGAGGGAATCAAAATAGTGTTGAAAAACAATGCACCTGCCGGCGTAATATTATCCCCTGAAGTTTATGAAGAAATACAGGAAACTCTGGAGAACTACCGTCTCCTGGTTGAAGCAGAAAAGCGGATGGAAAAAGCACAGGATGATGATATTGTCTCCAGTGAAGAAGCAATGCGGGAACTTGGCATCAGCGAAGATGACCTTAAAGAAGAAAACGCGGAATTTTAACCATGTGGAAAGTAGAATACCTAAAAGAAGCTCTTGCAGACCTGAAAAAGCTGGATCACAGCCAGCGTGTAGAAGTCGTTAAAAAAATCAACCGGGTGGCTTCCAACCCTTTGCCTAACAGTGAGGGCGGTTATGGTGAGCCCCTTGGTAGCAAAAGCAGAACCAGGCTAAGCGGTTACTGTAAAATTAAGCTGCAAAAACAGGGGCTCAGGGTTGTTTATTACCTGGTCAGGGCTGCTGAAATTTTAAGAGTTGTCGTAGTCTCAGCCAGGGCAGACGATGAGGTTTATCTGATAGCCCAGAAACGCAAGCAGAAAGGCTCTTAAGACTAACTAATCTTCTTCGACTGCAAGTGCACGTATGCTGTCTAATCTGTCTGTTAACCTCTCCATTCAAATACCTGTAATTCTGCTGGTAGCTTTTGGATGTCAAAGGAACTTGTCAAGTCCCCTGGACATGCCCTGTTTTTCATTCGCTATTACCTCTCATTCTGCAACTGAAGTATAATGGCAAGGTAAAAACCGCAATAACCCCAATTCGGCCCATCATTTACGAACCGGCTCCTTTTAATTCAGAAGGTATTCATGAAAACAATTTCCATTTACGGGCAAGAGTTACTGCTTCAACCCGGTTCCTAACCCCCATTTTCCCGTAAATATTGCTGGTGTGCCACTTGACGGTACCTACGGAAAGAAAAAGCTTTTGCGATATTTCCTGGTTGGAATATCCCTCGGAAATCATTTGCAAGATTTCCAGTTCCCGCGGGTTTAGTTCCTCCACCATTAAACGGCTATAGCTTTTATCATATGTATCTGTATCCCGGTCAGATGCTGGTGGTTCCGCTTTCTCCGGAGCAATTGCCCGGTATATGTCACGGGCAAACCCGCTTAAAGTGGGGGTCAAAAGCTGTCTTCCATAGCTGCGGTTACTTTCAAGAATGCGGGAATAAACAGGGGCCAAAGATTTCCCCTCATCGATAAAAACTTGATAATACCCTGCCTCCTGGCTGAGCTTAAGGGTATCTATCAGCACCTGTTCGGCTGCTTTACTATTGCCGGCCTGTTCTTCAAGACACGCTTTGGCCAGCTGGGCTTCAATGGTGGTTTTCCGGTCTTTACTTGCTGTGGCGAACTTACCGGCACGGTTGATAATTTGCCGGGCCCGCTCCGCGTTATTTTCCCAGGACAGGATCCGGGCCAGGGCCAGGTAACCGCGTTCCTGGGTGGCCTGCACCCTGCCGTCTTCTTTAATTCCTGCCCGGTCAAGGACTTGCTTGGCCCTGGAGACCTCTCCTACCTCAAGAAGGTTTGATCGGCGGAAAAGTCTCCCCATGCGCCTGTTGCGCGCAAGTTCTCCATGGTTCCTTTCCCCAGATGGCAATCAAAGGCTTGCAGAGCCGAGATAAAGTAAGTCCAGAAGCGTTTCGGGTCGTTGTCCCCTTGATCGAGGGTCAGCCAGGTGGTGCTGTTTTCGCGGCTGTTCAGCCACATCCTTACGGCGGTAGTTTTGCCTGAACCGGCCGGTGCTGAGACCAGGGTTAAGGGATGGGTGAATTCTGCCCCCCCGGTCAAACCTTTGTCCAGTTGGGCCATGAGGTGGGTGCGTTCCAGGACGCTCTTGCCAAGGGGAGGAATACTGGTTTTTACTTTGAGCATGGTTTCGCTCATTTTGTTCAACTCCCGTTGTACTTATTCGTTGCTGCCAGTATTATTCCTTCCATAATATTAAAGGAGTTTTGGGCCATTTATAGCAGGTGTTTTAGTCCATCCAGGGCAATGTCTATTTCCACTGCCCAAGTTTGTGTAACCAAATTTAAAGGAGGGATAACTCATCTATTCTCCGGAAGCTTCATTTCAAGACTTAAAGCAGAAAGTCCTGGAATGGTTGTGGGAAAGGCATCCGGACGAAGCCACCTTGATGGGAATTCACAGGTACGACCACCGGATGTCCGACACCGTCTTAAAGTTTCTCGGTAGCATCATTTTGTTACTTGTGTTCACTTGACAGTAATTGTGTACAGTTGTATAATGGCCAGGGAGTTGGTCGTATGGGAAAGCTGCTCACAGCCCATGAACTGGCGGAAGCTTTGAGTTTATCGGTGGAAACTGTTTGGCGCTACACCCGGCAGAAAAAGATACCCTTTATAGAGCTGGGTAAAAAACAGTACCGCTACGATAAAGAGGTGGTGCTGGACGCTCTGGCAGGAAAGGGTGTGCATGTAAAGGAAGATCACCTGGAATACGGGAAGGGTGGTTATACATACGACGATTACCTGGAGCTACCTGAAGAACCGGGTTTCCGCTTTGAGATCCTGGAAGGGATCCTGGTTAAAGAACCGTCACCTTCGACGCAGCATCAGCGAGTATGCTCAGTGCTGTACCGCCAGCTGGCAAACTTCTTTGATGATTTTGACCCACAGGGGGAGCTCTTTTTCGCCCCGCTGGATATCACCCTTACAACCTTTAATGTGCTGCAGCCGGATATTTTATTTGTCTCCGGCGAGCACAGGGATATAATGCTAGAGGAGCGTATAGACGGCCCCTGTGACCTGGTGGTGGAAGTCATGTCACCGGCAAACCGCCGCAAAGACCGCCTGCAGAAGATGGAAATCTACCGCAAGGCGGAAATTCCCCACTACTGGCTGGCAGATCCCGAGGAAAACACCCTGGAAGCATTTGAGCTCAGAGAGGGCAGTTATGCCCTGGCCGCAGCGGGCGGCCCCGGCGACAAATTCACTCACCCCGGATTCCCAGGCCTTGAACTGGACCTGGACAAGATATTTTACCGTCCTTAAATTAAGGAAGCAAAGGTGAAGTAAACGGACGAAAGGAAGGGACGGTTTATATGTTTTTTTGGTTATTCAAAATGCTCTGGTGAAATCAAATGTTAGAGGCAAAATGCCCCTGTCCCTGCTATATTCGGTAACACCAGTATGGAAACAGTGGACCAGCCAGTAGTGCTGCACTTCGTATTTCCGGTAGATGTTTCGCTTTTGGATCCGGTCTTTGCGGCTGGTGGAAGGGGAGATGATTTCTACCACCAGGCTGGTAGGTCCATCGATGCAAGGTACGCTCCTGCCGGGGGAGGAATGCTGGTTTTCACCTTGAGTATGTTTTCACTCATATGTGCTCAACTCCCGGGGTACTTATTCGTTGTTGCCAGTACTATTCCTTACATAACATGAAAATGTGAATTTTACGGCTTTCCGGTCATTACAGCAATTAACTTGCTGTTTTTTTTATTTTTCCGGGAACCGGAACCATAAAAGATGGCCAAAAACAAACCTTTGTCAGGGTTATTTTTCAAAAAGCCATGTTAGGGTAAAAGTGACCGACAAAATAACGCAAAGGAGGTAGACAATGAGTAAGGCCACACTGGTAGAAGGCAGTAACTTGAAGAAAACTTACCGGATGGGAGAAGTAAGCGTCCACGCCCTTAGAGGAGTGAACGTAAAATTCTACGACGGAGAGTTGGTGGTGGTTCTGGGAGCCAGCGGTTCGGGAAAGAGCACCCTGGTCAACATCGTGGGTGGCATGGACCGGCCCAGCGAAGGGGAACTCTATATCAACGGGAACAACACGATCAGTTTGCACGGGGCCGGGGAAGACGAACTCACCCGGTACCGCCGCAACGAAGTTGGTTTCATCTTCCAGTTCTACAACCTGATGCCCAACCTCACCGCCCGCGAAAACATAGAGCTGTCGGTGCAAATATCGCAGGCCCCGCTGGAAACGGACCGGGTGCTGGAACTGGTTGGATTGGGCGACCGGGGGGATCACTTTCCTTCCCAGCTATCCGGTGGAGAGCAGCAGCGGGTAGCTATAAGCCGCGCCCTGGCCAAGAACCCCCGGCTGCTGTTGTGCGATGAGCCCACCGGTGCGCTGGATCTCCCCCGGGGTCGTCAGGTCCTGAAGCTGCTGCGTGACTTTTGCGATGATTACCGGAAAACGGTAATTATAATTACCCACAACACCAACATAAGCAAGATGGCGGAGCGGGTGATCTATTTAAAAGACGGGCAGGTGGAATGGGTACAAGAAAATGAGGCTCCCATAGCCGCGGAAGAGGTGAGCTGGTGATGTTGTGGAGAAAAATGCGCCGGGATATCCTTAGCAACAAGGGCTCTTATTTGGCCTGCATAATTCTTGTAGTTCTTGGTTTAGCGTTCTTCACTTCCTTCTCTACTGCCGTGGAGAATATGCAGCTGGGTAAAGAGAGTCTCTATGATGAACAAAACTTTGCCCAAGGTTTTGCAGAAATATCCGCCATGCCCAAAAGAGATGTGGCCGGCCTGGCAGAAGATGTAGAAGGGGTGAAGCAGGTAAGCGGCAGGCTGGTGCAGGAAGTAAGGGTTCACATGCCCGATAGAGACGAAAGCACATACCTACACTTGATCTCTCAAAACCTGGAGGATCCCGACAGGCTGAACAGTTACCTGGTCGATGAAGGCGAAGACCTGGTGGAAGGTGAGGCCTGCGCCCTGCTCGATACGTACTTCACCGAGGCGCATCAGCTAAAAAGGGGGGATACCCTGGAGATAATCCACCAGGGCCGACTCGAAGAGATCACTTTTAACGGGGTAGCCATGGCCCCTGAAACCGTCTACCTGCTGCGATCACCTGAAGCACAGCTCTATCCCAATCCCGAACAGTTCGGTGCGGCATTCATGCCCCTAAAAGCCATGTGGGATATGTTCCCGGAAAACCGGGACCGGGTTAACAACCTGGTGTTTACCCTGGAAGACGGCGCCAGTTACCACCGGGTAGAAGAAAGAATGGAGCAAGAACTGGAACCGTACGGACTGACCGAGATTTATCCCCGGGAAGATCACCTAAGCCATTTTCTTCTTGACGACCAGATGGAAATGATGGAGTTAATGGGGACTTTCTTCCCTGTTCTTATCCCGGTTATCCTGAATTCGGGATAACACAGACAAAATCAAGGTAGAAGACGGCCAGTTGGTGGAAGAAGGAGACACACTGGCAGTTTTGAAAGAACAAATCGGGAACATCCTGGACGTGCTGGGCGACTTCGACGCAGAGCTCGAGCTGAAGGCCCCCCTTGATGGGAAAGTAGTTAAATTGAACGCCGTAGCAGGCGGCGCTGCCGGGCCGGAAATGCCCCTCTTTAAAGTATTCGAGCCGGGCAAATACGAAGTAGAAGCCATGGTACCCGTCCGCGACGTCCATGATATCGAAAAGGGGATGCTGGTGGAACTGACCAAGGAAAGGAGGGGTGAAGATAGAGTATTTCCCGGTGAGGTAACCGCCATCGCGCCGCGGGCTGAAAAAGGGGTCTCGCCCCTGGGTTTGGACGAAAAATTGGTCAGGGTCACCGTGGAACCCGATTTGCCGGGAGACATAAACCTTGCCCCCGGCTACGGGCTGGAGGTGAAGTTCATCACTGAAGAGCAAAGCAATGAACTGGTTATTCCCCGTGCCGCCATCTACACTTATAACGATGAAGATTACGTTTTTGTGGTAGAAGATAACCGCGCCAGAGAACAAAAGGTAACCACAGGCCTGGAGAGCAGCCGGAAAGTGGTAATCACCGAAGGGCTGTCAGAAGGGGATAAGGTTATCCTGGACCCTGACCAGGATGGCCTGAATGATGGCACCAGGGTGGATCCGCGGGTAGTGGAGTAAAAGGCAGCATACCTCTTTGCAAAATGTGACAGATAACGGAAAACGGCGGCCGGCAGTGGCCGGGAGCCAGCTGTAGGCCAGGGTGCCGGCCGCCGAAACAGGAAAGGTGATACCCTTGGAAAGAGGAAAAGAAACACCAGAACAAAGGGATGAAATTCAGGCAAACCCTCCAGGGAAAGATCATTCTCTGCAGGTTGAGTTGTTAATAAAAGGGCATCTGGGCGACTGGCTAGGTGATTATTTGGGAGACTTGAACTTGAAACGAGAAAAAGACGGCAACTCCACCATTACCGGAGTGGTCCCCGATGCGCCGGCCTTCTACGGTTTAATGCTTAAGCTCAGAGATTTCGGTATGGAGGTGCTCTTTTTAAAGGCAGAGAAAATTATGAAGAGATAATCGGGGACAGCAGCTTGACAAATAATAACCAGCTTAAAGGGACTGTATCGGTAAATAGCTCCTCCTCTTTTTTTCATCATCAAGCTGGATGTGAAACTGCTAGCAGAAATGGTATTATGAGGCCAGGCAGCCCATTTTAACGAGCCATGTGAAGTGTCTATTCCCCAGGCTAAAACAAGCCAGTAGGACACAGCAAGCTCATCAAGATGTAAAGCCTGGCTAATTTAATTAGACAAAGCTAATAAAAGCGGTGGACATATGAATAAAATCGAGATAATCAATATGATTCCTAAATTCCTGTCGTTCTACAACGAAGCAAATAAAGAGTCAACTGGTCCTGACCGAAGATGGGAGCTTTGGAAGGAACGATACCGGTTTGCTGCCGTTCCCCCGGGTGATGAAGGTATGAAAATGGCCAGAACACTATTAGATAATGCATGGAACCAGTATCATGAACACATTGATTGGATTAAACAATGGCAGCCAAACAGTGAAAAAGTCCATGCAATTCTATCAGACATTCAAGTAAAACTAGGCTGCCAAGAAGATATCGATATTGACTTAATCTATTTTGTCGGTGCATTTGAGAATAATGCCTTTGTAGCACCTTATAGTCAAAATCGACTGGCCTTATGTCTCCCTGTTGAAAATGGAGATAGTGATATTCTACTGGCTCATGAACTAACCCATATTGTTCATGCCACCACTGCGCAGTTATCAGGTGCATGGGAGCGAACAATCGCCACGGTGATCATTCAAGAAGGTTTAGCGGCCCATATGAGTAAAGAGATTGTTCCTGATCAACAAGATGCAGCCTATATTGAATATAAGGCTGGATGGTTACAAGAATGCCATACTGACAGGAAGCAGATTATAAAGGGAATCATTCCTTACTTACAGCAATCCTCATCTGAAGTCGTGGCTAAGTTTACGGTTGGGAAAGGAACAACCAATCATGAACGTGAAGCATATTATGTTGGTTTGGTCTTAGTGCAATACCTGTTAGAAAGGGGAAGC
>LKMJ01004553.1_pt1 | contig 13065 bp, 17 predicted proteins | sample 643391 | NCBI WGS metagenome assembly LKMJ01 (sample SAMN04112250, study PRJNA286221) | soda lake metagenome | biome: soda lake; feature: Kulunda Steppe; material: water; isolation source: sample PL-Br10 brine of Picturesque Lake | place: Russia: Kulunda steppe | collected 2010-07
AACACATGTATTATAAAAGTTTTGGACCTCGCTGGACTGGCGATGTCTACCACTCCGCCTTGCACTTCCCTGCAAGATCAACGACCACCTCCCAGAACCCAGAGCCCCGCGTCAAAACTTTTCAACAGCCGCGTTGGGACACAGAAGCGCAGTCGTTCTGTCAAAAAAGTAGCCCGAATGGTGCAATGGGTGCCGGGTCCGTCAGGTTGCCCCACCTGGAAAATGCGCGGTCGAATTTCTCCGCACCCACTGGCCCGACTGGAATAATTTTTGCATGAGCACGACGACACAAACAAGCTCAGGCCAACAAAATATAAATCATCCAAAGCGGTGAGGTGTGTGCCGAGATATGGTGTTGCGAGCTTAAGCAAAAGAAATATGGCCGAAAGAAATATATGCCGAAATATGGCCGAAAGAAATATATGCCGAAATATGGTGTTGCGAGCAAAAGTGGTCAGCAAGCTTGCTGACCACTTTTGCATAGGAATGGGGTGACCCAGTGGTGGGGACGACCCTCTGCAATTCCTCGTTTGCCCTTGTCTCACTTTTAGCTAGACCAGCCACGCCTATCATAGGCTCAAGAAAAACTAACTAACCTGATCTCTAAAGCATCTGACAACTGTAGCCGCACGTCCTCCAGCTCCCGCTGCAGCCCCTGTGCATGGAGCTGTAAGCTTTCATGCTCCTGTGAGGGAGCAAGGAACAGGATACAAAGCGCCTTTGGTTCAGGCGCAGTGCCTCATTTAGATTTCTCCAAGGCATTCTATCTCGAGGCCAGCAGCCTGCCATCCCTGCTCCTGCTTGCAGGCCTATGTTGATGGCTCTTCGCTTGTGATGAGCTCCATCATCTCGAATTATCACTCGGCAAAAGCATGCTCTCTTTCAAGCACCTGTATAAACCAGACTTGCGACCAATGACTCCTCTTGTTCTGTCTTTGGCTGCCGCTCAAGCCCACCCTGCACACCTGTATTGCCCTGGCTGCTGCCACTGCTTTATCCTTTACTAGAGGTAGGTCCGTCTCTAGAAGTTCAGCTGAGAGGTTTGCAGCATTTCCTGATGACCCGACCACGCCAGTACATCCATTCCCAGCGGCTGCATCTTCCAGGGATGCCAACTCCTGCACACATTCCTGGTCACATGTGCTTTTAGAGCATGTCCTGAGCCGGTGCAAAAAGATCTTGGGTGCTGGAAACTTGGACGAGCAAAAACTGATAAGCTTTCCTTGCACCATGCTCAGGATAACAAGCTTAGGGCAGTACCATAAAGCCAGCCTGTAACAGCCCTTGACAACAGCTGGCGCACAAGCTTGCCTTCAGGCAGGCAAACAAGGTTTAAAAGGGGTTGAGCACCTGAGTCAGAGCTGCATGCTTCTCTTTGATGAAATTGAGCTCCTCGGTCAGCCCCGCGCACTTGATGTGCAAAGCACGGTTGTCCCTCTCCTGCTGTGCCTTCTCACTTTGAAATGCGCAGCACAAGTGCAAGCAAGCTGCAGTTATACACACTGTGTTGTGGTCCATCAACATGCACAGGCCTTCTTTTACAGTGAGTTCTTAGCTTGATCTTGCTCACCTGTGAACAGCCATCAACGTGGCATATTCACCTTTAGGCACCGGCACACACTCATCCTTCACTGCAGACAAGAGCACAAAAGAGGATGCTAAAAGGCCATGATCTTACAAGTCTGCCATCCAAAGCAAAGCGGTGGATCATGCGGCCCCTCATGTGCACACATAAAGGGATGACATAGGTAGCAAAAACACTCCCTGTTTCAAGCGTGCGTTTCCTTGAGCAGGCTTTGAAAAACGCCAGCACATTACCTTATCAAAGTGATGGATTGAGGGGAATTGCCGGGGCCTTGTTGGAAGATTGGAGACCGGTCTTTTCCACAGCCAATTCCTCAATTCCCCTTAGTTGATGTAGGGGGTGTTTCACCGCTAAATAGCTTTTTCTTTCTTTCTTTCTTTCTTGGATCCCCAGCAGATAACTTACCAATAAAGAGCTCAGCAGACAGCCTGGTGACCTCAGCAGCAAGCCTAGACTCAGCCCCAGACTCAACAACTGCCGCTTGGATGGCAACCGCAAGAGGCGTAGTAGAGGTCGAACCTGAAGTCAACGATAGCAAAGAGTCTTTTCTTTGACAAAGACAGAATATTGCTCCTTGATTAGTTTGTAAGTTAGCAAAGCATGTCAGCCGGCCACATGCAAACCGTGCTCTGTGTGTTTGCAGGTCACCCAGAGCAAGCATCAGCAAAAACGATTGACCCAGTTCAGGTCATGTTGCAGGCCTGAAAAGTGCTGGCACAGCATTAGATTATTTGACGCACCTTCTGCTCCTTCAAAAGCATCTGTGTTAATGCCAGCATTGACTGCTCGGGACTTTGCTGGAATGCCTGCTCAGTCATCATGTCAATTGACAAACATTGGGGAAATGCCAGAAAAGGCTCGGAGGCGTCTGAATACGTCCAAACAAAGAATTCCAGGGAAAGAGGCTAGGGTGGATGAACAACTCTGGTGGCTTTTTCGGCTGTTGTGCCTTTCATCCTATGATCCTACTATCCTATTATTTTACCTTAAGGGCATTGGATGGCATAGTACCAAAATGCATATGGAGCATTGTGACATGCACAGGGCAGCCGCACATGTGTTATAAAATGAGCACATTCTGACTACACGTGAGCAGCTGTCCAGTGCCGACAAGTTCACCCAGAGGCATTGATTGGACAGAGATATGACCTTGAATAAGATGAAAATCCACTTCGGTACTCCAGCAGGCCCCCTGACAAGATGCTCCAAATCAAGCAAGACAACCTGTGCGAGGTCTCTGCTTACTGCACGGTACACAGGTGCTGCACCAAGCTCACCTTTGTAAAGAGAGCGTGGAATCACAACACACTCTGCAATACATGTCTTGATCTGGTCAAGTTCACTCTGTAGGTGTGCCAAGATAGAGAACCGTCAGCTCTGAACAATCGGCCACCACTCAATCAGATCACTGAGTGAAACAGTCGTCAGTTGCTGTACCAGACCAGCATCACGCCACAACTGATTTGAATCCCTATCTCTTGCAGTGAGAAGTAGCTTCGAAATACCTGCAGTGCTGCATTTGTTTCTTCCAGCTCTGTCAAGGCATTTTGTGTGACCTGCTGCGGATGCAGAGGTGATCCCATGGAGACTTGGATCTGGACATGCTTCTTGTCTACTTTTGATAGTGATCCTGATGAACTGCATGCATCTCCATCTCCATCTCCATCCGCTGCATCATTTTTAAGTCAGGATTGAGAGTGAGGAGAGGCAAGAGGCATGCCGAGAGGCTTGTGCGAAACATGGTGTCCTGAGGTTTTGCCTCACCTGTGTGTAGCTGCTTCTCTCTAAACCACTGCTGCTTCTCTCTCAGGAACTTCTGGCGCTGTCCAAAAACTTCCCCTGCCAACGTGCGGACGGCATTTTGCAGCAACGCAACTTCTGCCTGCGTAGAGGCGTGCCCCTCATCCTCATCCTCAAGACTCCAGACCCCAAGGCCCTCCAATTCCTGAATTTGCACAATGAGTTGGTATCCCTAAGCGCACATGCATCGGAGGGTGCGCAATGTGCAGGGGTTGATTCCCCGAGGCATGGACATCTTTGATCTCAATCGCAAGGCGCACCTCTACATCTGTCAAGCCTACATGGCTTGTGAAATTCATCTTATTTAATTTCTTTGAACGTTCCAGACCGGAGCGGAGATGTATCCAAGAGGCAGTGGAGTGCTAGTTGGGAGCGGAGTTGCAGGCTGAATTGCAATCAAATGAGTGTCTGAAAACACTCAATAGTGAAATATTCATCTGGCCATTGTCGCTCTCGCCTTTTTACAAGAGGCTTCCACAGGTGCAACACAATTTTCTTTGACTAAGACAAGAAAGAATGAAGCGCCCTGCAGATGACGGGCCTCTTGAGGAGGCAGACAGGCGCTACGGGGGCCGTGGTCCGCCCTACGAGCGCGGTGGGGGCTACGAGGGGGGTGGCAGAGGCCGAGGTGGTCGCCGTGGAGGAAGAGGCTATGGAGGCGGCGGGAGGGGGTGAGTGCAGGCTGTCCTCCTGTGGCGATGGGCATGAGGGTGCACCCCTGCTGTAAGGTCATCGACAGGGCGCATCCTGCCTGATGTGGGGCGATGTTGTCCCGGAGGACGTCCGGCAGGACCGCGGCGCATTACATGCAAGCTTGCGCTCGCTCCTCCTGCAAGGGTGCCCCCTGGCTGATGCTCGCGTCGAGGAACCATGGGAGAAGCAGCACTGAGGTCCTGGACGCCTCCTAGTTTTCGCAGCCCCAGCCCCAGGCTTGCGAATTGTGGAGAATCCTGTGATCGCTGCCATCCTGGACTTGCCTAGCCTCTCACATGCCCATGGCACAGCAGTCCTTACTTCTGTGTTCTGCCCATGCAGCTTATGGTCAAGGTCCTGAACCTGCGCTGATTTTACGGAGTTGCATGCCTTTACCGTCTGTATCAGCGTATCTGTTTGCCTTGTCATACGTCCGCCATGGCCACTCCCAGGGCACATCCGGGGTGCAAGGTTGTGCTGTTCACAGAGCTGAGTGTTATGATGCCCTCTGGGCATCCCAGGCTCTGCCTTGCTGGACCCACATCCACAGCTTTCCGGCAGTGGCACGACATGGGCTACGCATGCCTTAAGTTGCCCAGATGCACAAGTGCACGCACTCCTGCACCCGCTCCGTTTGTGCGCACATACACGCGCTCTCTTGACCAGCACGTCCCATCATCACCTGCAGGCGTGGCCCACGTGGCCCTCCCATGCCGCTGGACGGCCCCTTGCCCCTCGACGCTGGACCCATGGGCCCCCCCCCTCCCATGTACGCCCCCGGGCCCAGAGGGGGCCCCTCCCTTGGCCCGCGCGGACCGCCCCCGGGCCTGCCCATTGACCTGCAGAAAGAGCCCAACATCACGCAGGTAGGCCGCCATGCTCCTGCCCCCCTCTGACCCCACCTCTTGCCGGCGATCATGCCCCTTACAATATGGGGAGTGTAATGCACGCGGGTAATGCACGAGGGCACGTTCAGGTACCCTAGCCCAAAACCCAAGGGTGCCCTTCCCACCCGCGTGCGTGTGCCCCTGCAGTGCTTGCATGCCTCACGAGCCCCGGCTGCCAGCCGCAAAGCCTTGCATGTCCCGCCATATGCTCCACTTGCAGGAAATCATCGTGCCCCGTAAGCGCACTGGCGTGGTCCTCGGGCCAGGCGGGCAGACCGCTTCGGAGATCCGCCGGCACTGCCGCTGCCAGCTGCATGTGCGCAAGGACACGCGGCCAGATGACACTCAGACTGTGGAGATCTCAGGCTCGCTCATGCAGGTCGGTGTGCTGGCACGTGCCCAGCTCTCATGCGTGTGTGTGTGTGCGTGCATGTGTCCTAGTGCTGCTGGGGCATGGAGATGTATGCTTTAGTGGGCGCGTGCACGTGTGTATGTTTGGGTGTCAGTATGTACAAGCACCCATGTGCATGCATCTGTGCACGTGCAACTGTTCTTCAGCAGTGCCCTTACGGTGGTCTGTGTGCTGCTTGTCTGCTCAAGGTGGCGTGCATGCCGTTAATTTCAGCTCGGCAGCCACGCTGGCCATGTGCATGCATGCCCCTGCGCAGGTGCGGGCAGGCGTGGAGCGGGTGCGGGACATTTTGCTGTCGGAGGACAAGGACATGCCCATCAGCATACCCCCTGACGCCTTCTCGTACATCGACGTGCTGCCGGAGATGGTTGGCTACGTACTGGGCTCCAGGTGTGCGTAATGCGCGGCTACTTGCGCGGCACTTGGCGCCGCTTGCTTCTGCGCATCCAGCAGCAGCAGCGAGCACAGCCTGCCTGTCCTGCCCGCCCATCCTGTCGCATCTGCCGGTGCACCACCCACACCACGCGCGCGCACAACACTGGCCACGCAGGGGCTCGACCGTGAAGACCTTGAAGGAGAAGACCGGCACCCAGATCCAGATCACAGGTGGGGCAGCGCCAGCATGAGTGGCCAGCTGTGTGCCTCCTGCGCGCCTCTCCCAGCTGCTTCCCCCAGCCGCACCTGTGTGTTGGTATAAGGCCTGTCCTATGCATGTGCTGCATGCTCCTGCAGGTCGCCGACCAGGACCATCTCGCACGTGTTAATGCTCGCCTGCGTTGCGCATTCCGCTGAGTAGTGCTCTTCCTGCCCACCAACGCGCCCGTGTGTGCTGTGTGTGTCTTGTGCGCGCAGACATCAATCCGGACACAGGGCTGCAGGCCATTCTGATCAAGGGCAAGCCTGAGAATATTACCGAGGTTTGTGCGGGGTTGGAGCACGCCTGGATGCCTTAACCCATGTCTAGCATGTGCTTCCACTGCTTCAGCAAGCGCTCGCACACCATTACCCCTTCCTGGTGCTAAGCCCATATTTTCTCAGCTGGTGCAGCGCTGCGCTGCGTGCAGCCTGTCCATGGGGCCTCTGCAGTAAATGCACCTCGTCTCTGGCCAGGCCAACAGGCCGTGCACACTGCGGTAGAGACAGCGCAAACCCTCCAGTCGCGCTATGCTGTCTAGCAGGGCACAGCGCCCATTACCTTCCCCTGTGGTTATGCCTGCTGGCTGTTGCTGATGCCATGTCCCCCTCCCTGCTCATCGCTCTGGCTCCCCAATTGAGGACAGTGCGCCTCCTTGCTTTGCCCCCAGTCTCGGGGCTGAAAGCGGCAAATGTCTCTCGCGCTGGCCGCCCCTTTTAAGAGCGGCAAACCGTTGTAAAGGATGTGGTGTTGAAGAGCAGGGCAAGAAGGGTCATGCGCAACGCTGCATGCACTCGCAGGCACACCACACGGTAGTGAAGATGCTTGAGCGCTACGACCCGCGCCGTACGCGGCCGCCCCCCATCGGCGGCCCCCCTGCGCCCCTGATGGGCCCTGGCGGCTATGGCCCCCCACCCGGCTACGGCCCCGACCCATATGGTGCGCACACATGCGCACCAGTGTGTGTAGGGCGTGTGGTGTGCCTTTCTGTGATCATGTTCTATTCAGCGTGTGCTTGTGTGTGTCTTGTTGAGTTGAGGCCTGTTAGCCTGTGCGGAAGTGCGCGGCGCGAATGGAGAATTTGGCTTGTGCGGCTGTGCCCCAAATCCTTGTGGTAGGCAAGCGCATGCTGTGCCCCTCGTGCAGGTAGGCAGGCAGGGTGGAGCAGAACAGAGCAGCTGCTGAGTCGGGCAGGGTGCGCATGTTGCGGCGTCGCAAGGTGGCACATAGGTGCCGACTCATGCCTCCTTCCTGTGACGCACACGCACACGCAAGCAGGGCTTTGCCCGCTTCACATCTGGGGCGCACCCCCTGGCTGCCTGTTTAGCTGCTGTGCCAGCCACCATACGCCTGGCATGCGCACATGCACGTTGGGCTGAGGCTGCGTCAGTATGCGTCTGGCATGCAGCGCAGCCCGTGACCTGCACGCTTGCCCGCGCTTTGCAATGGAGGCACCGATGCATGCATGCGCCTGCATTTGCGCGCAGGCCCCCCCGACCTGGATGGCCCCATGGGCCCCCCCGGCTATGGCCCCCCCCCCTACGGCTACCCGGATGACTTGGATCCTTACGGGCCCCCACCGCCCGCCCTGGACGCGCCCCCGCCATACGCGCGGGGAGGCCGTGACAGGTGAGGCGCATGCGTGTGTGCACGCGCATGCTTGTGGGGGGTCAATGTGGACAGGGGCGCATGGAGAGCGCGCAGGCCCCTCGCCCACGCGCGCAACGCCGGCTGTCCCCTGGAACGGGGGCCTGCGGATGTGGCGCGCGCCGTCAGCGTGCTGCATGGCCCCAGTGACCCCAGGCTCAGCTCTGTGCGCAGAGGCTACCAGGGGAAGCCAAACCAAAGCTGGGCTTTGTAAGGGTGTGTAGCGGATAATTGCTAGCAGGGGGACCTGGCGTTGCCTGCGAGGCCCTGGCGATGACGTAGGAGGGAAGCTTGTTCCAATGTGGAGCGTGAGGGTGGCACATAAGCGCCAGGCAGGGAGGTTGGGCTGAGGGCTTGCCTGCACTGCGATGACGTAGGAGGGGGGGAAGGGGAGGCAGCTGCAGGATATTGCTCACTGCTTGTGCTGCTTCACACGAGTGCTGCCTTCAGCCAAGCCCTGCAGTCTCCCCTCCCTTCCCTCCTGGGCGCGTGGCCCGATGAATTCTCACAGCTGTGACTCACCTGCGCGTGCTTGCATGCTACTGGTGCAGGTATGCCCCCCCAGAGGAACCCTGGATGCCTCCTCCCCGCGGAGGAGCCCCGCAATACCCCAGCCCCTCCCCCGCATACAGCGCGCCGCCGGCTGCAACCCCTGCTGCAGCCGCCCCCGCTGCAGCGCCCGTGGCGGCTGCAGCCCCTGCAGACCCCAACGCCCCGCCAGGCTCCACGCCGCAGATCCTCATCCTGCAGGCGGATGGCACGTACCGCGCAGCGCAGGTGCGTGCTGGCATGCCCGTGCACGAACGCATGCGTGTGTGTAAGTGTGTCATCGTGGGCGGCACAGCACACACGGGGCCATGAGAACCTGGGCAGCTGGCGGCACCAGGCCATCCAAGGGGGGAAGGGTGTTTCGTGGAAAACTCTCATGCCCTCCCCCGTTCTCAGACAAACACCTGGACACCCTGTTGTGAGCCATGTGCCTCCCTTTGTCCTTGCCCCCCGTCGCCTCGCTCGAAAGCTGCACCCGCCCGTGGCCGCGGGGACGCTGCCATGCCCAGCCCTGTGTGATACCGACCCTCCGTCTCCTCGTTGCACTGCGTGCCTGCAGCTCATGCTGCCTAACTACCAGCAGCCCGCAGGCGCCGCCCAGCCTGTGGCCACAGGCTCCCAGCCCCTGGCAGCGCTGCAGGCCGCTGCCGCGGCGGTGCAGCCGGCCGCGCAGCCCCTGGCGTACACCTCTGCCGCCATGCAGCAGCCGCAGTACCAGCAGCCTGCGCCCCAACAGTACCTGCAGCAGCCGGCAGCCCAGCAGCCCGCTGTGGCCCAGCCGCAGGCATCGCCCGCGCCGGTGCAGCCGCAGCCCGCGCCCGCAGTCGCCCTGCCCGCAGCCAATGGCGCGGCCGCCGCGCCCGCAGCCTCCGCGGCCCCGCCCGCCAGCGGTGCGATGACGCTGCAGCAGATGCAGCAGTACTACAGCATGTACGCACAGATGTACCAGCAAGCGCAGCAGCAGATGCAGCAGCAGCCAGCGCCGCAGCAGCAGTGAGCACCACGCACGCATGTGCGATCCAGCGTGCTGCAGGTGCGGTGCAGCCCCGTGTGACAGACATGCCAGAGGACACATATAGTGCCTGCATGCTGTCGCCCTCGCCCAAGACAAGAGCCTGTCCTCTCTCTGCCTAGGGAGCATGGCACTGAGAATTTCATGCGAAGGACAGAACTTATTGGTCTTGCATCCACTGCTAGGTCACCAGAGCCCTGCCCCACAAATGACATGTTGTCTGGGGCCCCCATGATCAAGGTCGCTATGCGCGGGTGGATGAAAGGGGGGCGCTCACATGTGGGAGCTTTTAGGCAGCCAAGGGACAAAACATCAGCAGGGTTGTCTTGTGCGTGCTTGCGCAGACCGCAGGCGCATCACACGCTCCCCCCTCCTCCGCTCCTGTAGCCTGGCTCGCGGGCAACTGTTGCTCGCACGGAAGCATGCTGGGTTGGGCTTGTGCGTGCGTGCGTGCGTGTGTGTGTGTCCGGCACACAGCCTGGTCGCAGGCCCTGGGGGTGCCAGCAGGCCTGCCTGACTCTGGGAGGCACAGGCAGCTCTTTGTGACACCCTGCCCCATGCTTGCCTTACAGGCAATCCCACCTGGCGCGCCGTCGTCCATGGACTGTGCAGCCCTGCGTGCGCCCAGGGCGTGCTGGTTTCAGGTATGGATGGCCCTCTGCCTGCTGCCCCCCAGCCTTGCCCGCTGTTTCAGGCGCCAGGGCGGCCCCCCCCCCCGAAAAGGCTGCGCAGAGGGAAGAGGCGGGGGGGGCGCTGAAAAAGCCCAGCAAGCCCGGGTGCACGCGCTGTGGCATGGCACCAGGGGCGCGCAGTGCAAGCAGTGAAGCAGCGCAAAGCCAGTTTTGTCAGGCAGGCGAGCATCGGACCCTCCCTTCGGACAGCAGGCACTGCCCTCGTCCAGAAATACGTTCTTTGCAATCGGCTGGGGCAGCGTCAGGCAGACATGCATAGGCTTGAAGCCTGCAACTAACGCACTAATGTGTCGCGACTCTCCCAGCGGCACCCAGTTTTTCACACCAGCGCACAGGCTTGGCAAGGCGCCCTCTGCTACTGTGAACAGCGATCCAAGGCTTAAGCTCTCGGCGCCCTCATTCACAAGGCCAACAAAGCAGCTCCAACCAACAATTATTGTGACCGCCGCGCGAGAAGCACCGTGCTGATGCTCAGTCAGCATCATGCAGGACAGCCTTCCTGCATGGGATGCTGCCTATGAATCTGGAACCGCGCGACTATGCAGCTTTTCAGGGGATGGGCGGTGGGCACGAGCAAGAAGTTGAACAAATGTTTTTTTTACAGTCAAGAGATCCTTGTTTGTAGGCTACATGGCAAGATAGTGGCATGATCTTGAAAGGAATGTGAAAGGCCACAAACGCAAGAGCTTTCTGGTCAAGGCTGCTCCCGACTAGGGCCTCAAAACAGTATTTTCTGAGCCGTGGGCTCGGCTTGCGTGCGGACTCTCGGGAGTGGTGTGTGCTGTCAGGAAGGCCGTAAGTGTAGGTTACACAACGCTTCTTCTCTATCTTATGTTTCCTCAAAGCTTCAAAATGGCTTGGGCTATGCCTTAAGTTTTTGGGCGCGAGCCTTGTGTTTCCAATCATCAATGGCTCATGCCCTTGACCAATCTAATGGACATAGGCGAGCAAGATGGCATACAATTACAAATGCTGACTGAGTCAAACATCAAAGTCAATCACAGCATGACACATGTGTAAAGTTGGCCTACTACTCTGCCTGCAATGTGCGGGCATGTCTGTTAAAGCCTTCTGTAAGTTACAGCAGGTCAACCATGCAGTGGCTTGATTTTTTAGAATAGGTGAAGAGCTAGTTCATCACAATAGATAAGAGCACACGCCGAAGTGGAAAGTCATACTGTGATCAGAAGGTAAGCTGGCGCCTAAGTTTGACCCTGGGTCCAAGAAGTGCAAGTTGTTGGATTAAATTGAAGGCACCGAAGGCTTTGTAAGATGGACAAATCGTCCATTTATTCAAGAAAAAGGTGCGGCCATCAATAATATTTGTGCTGAATGCCTGAAAATTAATCACCAGCATGCACTACCGTCTGCCTTGCATATGTACGGCGCAGTATTACAATATTAACGCGTCATTTACAGGTGTATTCTGCTCAAATTTTCACTCTCACTGCTGAATCTTGTCGCAAGCCAGGCACAAGCTAGGGGGCCAAGGTTTACCTTTTTTCAAGCAAATGCTCTCACATTTTTTTCCGGCAACTGCAAGAACTTAAATAAAAATGATTGCGCTCTGTAGATGTTGCCAGGACCGCAGTGAGTTCAGGTGCCTCTGGCGCCTCATGTGCTTCTCTGCCTCTGTATGGTTTTGCCTTGGATCTGTCATGATCCAGTTTTGACTTGTAACCAGGAAAAAGGTGCGGCATGAAGAGGGAAATTTGTCCATGATGCTTGCTTCAAGGGGGAATCACCACCTTGCTTTGCTGCCTTCTGCACCTTGAAATGAGTGAGCTGTTGCTCAGGATATCATACAATATCCACACAAGTGTCCAAAACTCGAAATTTGACTTTTGTTGCAGCATTTGTTGCAAGCCGTCTAGGCGTCCAGGGGGCCAAGCTTTTCCCACGCTTTTGTTTATTCAAATGAAAGCATGCAAAACGGGCTGTGAGAAAAGGAAAATTTTAAATGATGCCAGAAATGCAGTGAGTGCAGTAAGTGCATTGGTTCAAAACGATTCTTCTTAATTGCTTCTTGTCTGCCTTGCATGGAAGATGTTCCATGATCCATTATAACCATACGTGCATACTTGCATGCAAGATGACGCCTTGCTGCCATCCTGTGTTGTTATAGTTGAGGCTCTGCCGTGCACTGACAGAAGCTTCAGGGCAGCCAGACTAGGCTGCGCTTGCCATGTACATGTTGTTAGAAATATAGCTGTTTCAATTACCTTGAGCACTGCCTCATGCCCTTACTTGTGCCTGATCACAGTTCTTCACTTGGATTATGCGGAGATATGAGCCTTGTATGGCCATCTGTGCCTGGGTGCCAGAGTCAGCCTGGGCATGCCCTCTATGAGTGAAAAGTATCTCACCAGGTGTGCGATCAAGCTGGCAGCTCTTGTGAAATTATGCTACTCTTGGGGCTAGCTTGTCTCCGTGTCTGCATGTGATTACATATGTTTTGCCTACTTACGGCAATGTTTGCTGTGCTGATCTTTCCTTTTTGCAGGTACCAGAAACATGAGAAAAGCTTGGTGAATGAGTGAATGTTTCCTCATTAAAAAAGAAAAGTGGTTTCTGTAGAAAATTAAATGATTCTTCCACTCCAAGCACCAGTGCTGTCGTCTCCGTTTACTCCTACATTCCTCCTCCCTGTACCTACATTTAATCAAGTGCTGTTGAATGGGTAGATGCCTTCGTGCTGAATGAGGCCAAATTAGTCGGCATGGTTCCACTTATGTACCCGCTGAACAAGGGCAGCTAAGCTGGTGGTTACAAGGCTGTACCTGCCAAATGAGAAGGCAGTCAAGCTGACGCCTAACAGGCCTGCAACCTGAGCCTAAGTTTTGTAAGAATCTGAACCTGTATCATGAAAGATTTTGGTATTTACAAGGATAGTTTGCTGGTAGAAATTAAACCGCCAGCCTGGTCATAAAGCTGATTGGCTTGTGCCACACCTGGTCATCGCCAGCCGAAAAGTAGTCCATAGTGTCTGAGATGAAATAGCCAGCAAGTTAAGATTAGGTGACAAGGTAAGTTTAAGTTTAAAAGGGTTAACCGCCAGCCAGATCGTTAGGCTGATTGGTTTGTTGCTGGTCTTCGCCAGCCAAAAAATAGTCCATAATGTCCGAAATGAAATGGCAGAGTCTATTGTGCCGTT
>LKMJ01004554.1_pt1 | contig 13063 bp, 14 predicted proteins | sample 643391 | NCBI WGS metagenome assembly LKMJ01 (sample SAMN04112250, study PRJNA286221) | soda lake metagenome | biome: soda lake; feature: Kulunda Steppe; material: water; isolation source: sample PL-Br10 brine of Picturesque Lake | place: Russia: Kulunda steppe | collected 2010-07
ACACACACACACACACACACACACACACACACACACACACACACACACACACACGCGCGCGCGCGCGCGCATACACATGCACGCATGCACGCACGCACACGAACATGCATGCACGTACGCACGTAGGTGCACCCATGCATGCACACATACACACTGATTAATGCACGTGCTTGCAGACTCGTGAATAGCCTGACATGTATGAACCCATGGATGCACACATTTGCACATGTATGCATGTAAGCGCTTTGCGAAGGCACGTTCATGCTAAATTTCACGATCTCTTTTACCTGTGTGATAGCTGTGTGCCATCTTGACATACGTATGTTTTTTTCTCAATAACATAGATGCGTCATGAAGAATTATACAAATGTGTCTGTTGACATGAATAAGAACAAAAATGTGTTTGCTGCATTATATTCATAGATTATGAGCATGCACACACCTATAATTTTAAGACGTACACATTACAGTCCTTTTTTGTGTTGTGCTGCAGACGGGAGGGTTGCCACACCTGCAGAGGCAGTTCAGCCACAGCTTGCCTTTGCCCAGGCGCACACAATCCCTGATAGCAGGTAGAGAATTATTTGCTATGTCCGGTAGCGCTCAGTGTGTTGCGCCTTGCAGTAATTTCGTCACATGCTATGTATTTGGATGTACTCTGCACGGAGGCCTGTATTCCTGCTATGGTGTAATCTTTCGACAAACAGCCTTTTTTGAAATAGGCTCTGAATTCCTGGAAATTCTCCGGTTTTGCCATTGGCTTTTAAGGCATTGCCTTGTCTGTTGACCTGGTTCGTCTGTCCCGCCTTTTCTGTTGTCATATTTTATGTAAAATACCCCCAGCTCAATAAAGCTGTTATTGTTGTTCCATGCGCTTCTGCCTTCTTTGAAATGCAAAAGGTCACTTTAAGCCCTTTGGCCATGCTGGGAAAGGGAAAAAGAGGCTCTCTTTCCCCATAAGCACCTGAGGGAATCCCAAGAAGGCAATGCTTCCCTGACCTCTTAAAAATGTTTTTTTCTTTCTCAGTTATTTTGTGCTGGCGTTTCCAAACATATGGTAGAGTGCATGCAGGCTTGTGCTTTGGAAATGCTCAACATGTAAGACCTTGGTGCAAGTGTTCATTGTGTGTCTGGACCTTGGTGCAAACACCTGCATTTGGCTGCAGGTCTCAAAAGCTGAGTGTGGCAGGCTTTGAGCTGGAGGGATGCTCGATTGCGGGTCAGGTGGGGCGAGAAGCGCATGTATGAGTGTATCTGTGCATATGCTCACGCATAAATGTGCACGTCGCATCGTGATGTGTGTTTATGTGCATGTGCTTTAGTAGGAAGGGTGAGGATCCAGATATGTAGGCGAGGGTGGCTCGGGTTGATGTGGTGCTGATGTTGCAGCTTGTAATTACTTGTGTATGAAGGCGGCTGTGTAGAAGATGGCTGAGATGGCCGATTGATCTGGTGATGATTTAAAGCTCTAGGCAGACCTTAACTTTGTTTTCCATGTACCTACATGCAACAAATTGCGGCTAGCCTGTTACCAACCTGCATCATTTCTCAAATTCTGCGCAGTATCTTTCTTCCATTTGTGTTGCAGAGCTTTCAAATCAGCCATGGATAAAAAGAATGGGGGTTGGGAGTTAAATGCTCTGAACTTTCTGCTCTTCAAGTAGCTTGGGCATTCTAGCTTCCAAGCTTACAGCTTCATGTCACCTCAATGCAATAGACGCTCTATATGAGCACAAATGATGAGGTCCTACAGCTCAAGATAGCTTGTGGTTTTGATACCAGGGTGTCTGCTTATAGAGAACAACCTGTAATAGCTTAGCGTTGCTGCCACACTGGGATTAAAGAAGGCCAGGTACTCATTAACCTCTCAACCTTCCCTGGTTGCCAGCACACTCCTGGCAAACCTCTGAGTATCCTGGCACTCGCCAACCCAGGCTAACTCATGCACCCCACACTCATGCACCCCAGGCTAAGTCATGCACCCCACACTCGCCAACCCAGGCTAACTCATGCACCCCACACTCATGCACCCCAGGCTAACTCATGCACCCCACGCAACACATGCAGGAGACATGTATCGTCGTCCCCCGTGCCAAGGTCGCGTTTGACATTGGACGGTGCCCGCAACGTGCAGTCTTCCAGCAGACAGTGCTCATCTCACATGGCCACCTGGACCATGTGGGCGGCCTCCCATTCCACGTGGCCTCCAGGTCTGTGCCAGCAATCATTGTTGCCGCATCCCTTGCCATGGGTGCGGCCCACACATCACTGCTTCCCAGGCCCTTGGAAGCAACTGCTGTGATGCTTGCATCACTGTAATTGCCTTCATTGCAAACTGTCTGTCCTCTGATTACTTGCACATCTGCCTGCCACTAAAGCACCTGGTGCCTCTTTAACATGCATTTAAGCACTCTGGACCTTCTTCTTCACTCCCGATGAACAGGCTTGCATGCCTTCAAAACCAACAAGGAACATCTTGACTGTGTAGCATTCTTGCAATGTAGCCATTATCCAGTGCTTTGACTTTCTAGTTCTTCACACATTGTTCAGCACTTTTCATGGTGCATTGGGCATGCATTCTATCATTCTATTCAGGCTCCAATATTTGTCTTGAAAAGATTTCCTTCAAGCCATCCATCTCCTTGGCGAGCTCCATACCTGGACAGCCTTATAAAAGAGGGTTTCAAGCCTTTTGTGATATCCATGGCTGCCCAAAGAGAAAGTTTCAGCAAAGATAGAGCATGCCCCTGAAGGACATGAGAGGCTTGATTCCAAGGGCACCAATTCATCTGTGCCCCCACGTTTTTCAAGGTGTAGAACGTTTTTATTCTGGCTAAAGCCAGTTAGTACGACAGTTCATACAAATCCGAATCCGCAGACAGGCGCACATGTACGCACACCACTTGCAGGGCTTTGAATAATCTACCCTCTTCCAAGATTGTCCTCCCCCCGTCATACGTGGAGGTGCATGGTGGTCTCATGCACAGCTATCAATCATTGATCAGCATACTCTGGCAACCCAAAAATGAACAAACTGCATGAGGACTTCAAGATTTTCACTGTAACATCTTAGATATCCTTGTCCTGCTGGTCTTGTGCTCCTGTATGACCACTGTATGCTGCCTTGGGACTTGTGGGACTTCCCTGTGATTGCAGTGCTGACCTCTGCACATTTTCACCCTGACAGACACCTGTGTAGTCCTCTTGCGCACATCTGCACAACACAAAAGTTTGCTCCATCACCACAAGTACCATGCAAGTAGTAAACATCATCAAAGGCTACAGATTGGTGGACTGCAACACCGGACACCAGACTCACACCAACACGCACCAACATATACCAACCGTACACACATGCACGTGCACGCGTGCGCGCGCGCACACACACACACACGCACACACACACACACACACATGGAAGTTCACGCAAATGGGACACATACCCAGAGCCTCATAGTGTGCTTCTGTGTTTGTCAATTGATCTGTGATAATTGGATGTTTTCGTCAGAAAATGAAAATGAGAATCAATTTCTACCTTGTTCTGCTCAGGACGTGAAGCAATACCTCGACCTCAGTAACAAGTTACAAGGAGATCCTCCTGGATTTGGATACGAGGTCATCCATTTGCAAGTAGGGACAAGCTTTGGAGTGGCCTTCAATCACCTTGGGATGCCTTAATGAAATTTGTCTGTGATCAGATAATTAGAAGCATATTTGCGTGACAAGCTGCGTGCGATAACCTTGATGAGCTTCTCCATGCTGCACTCCAGCACGGTAACAATGGGCCTTGTATGCAGCAAGCTTCAATTGTGACAATGACACGCGGATGATTCAATGAAAGAGCATGCCTGCAGGGAGACGATGAGCTGCAACTGCCTAGTGGCTTTCTTGCCAGACCTTTTGCCACCTGCCATGGCATAGACTCACAGGTAACATATTTCATAAATCTGTTCAAATGAAACAATGATAAATTGCAATCATATTGATAGTACCTGATACTTATCAATGGACCACAGCAATGACCATACAGCCTGAGTTTGATCTTGAAGATTCACTACAGTCCCCTGCTATCATAGTAAAATACCAACATGCCCTGAATTTGTGGCTGAGCACTACAAGGAGGCACCTGCAATGCATCGTGCCTCAAGAGGGTGCATCCGTCTGAACACGACAACTCAATGCACTTGGGCTCGTGTGGGGATGTACACGTTTGCAGGGGTATGTCCTGTACAGCCTCCGGAAGAAATTAAGGGCAGACTTGCAGGTGAGCTGGGTCAAGGACTGAAATTCAAGAGGGAGGAAGGCGTATTAGACAAATTCAATGGAAAGCATGCCAGCTTATCTCGGAAACCTGCCTTTTTCCATGAGGGTAGCCCGCACTGAAGACAGTATTGCATACTGCCAGTGAGCAGAACCAGATCAAGGACAGAAGTGCACACTGCTCAGTGAGCAGAATCGCACTGAAGACAGAAGTGCACACTGCTCAGTGATCAGAACCGCACTGAAGACAGTAGTGCACACTGCTCAGTGAGCAGAACCAGATCAAGGACAGTATAGGGTGTTGAGGGCCGCCCTCAGCCCGTGGCGTGCTCACAGGAATATTCAGCCAGGAAGGACGTCAGCACAAAGCAGAGTCGGGAGTAGGAGGCATCTTTTAGGGCAGCTGCACACGATCACAAACCTACCCTCTATTCATCTTGTTACCAGGGTCGCAGCCAAGAGGAAATCAAGCAGCTAAGGCTGGGCGGCTTGGAGGTCCAAGAAACAATCAAGGCAGGTAGTCTATGGAACCCTGTTAGTCTCCTGGATTTTCTTGTCCTCGAGGGTGTAAGGTTCAGGAAGCCCAAGGAATCTTTTGGAAGCTGATAAACATTTATTCTGTCTTGTGAGTGGCTCAAACAGAGTGAACACCAGGATCCTCATTTCAGCTGTGTGGCGGCCAACTCATGGCGAATGCAATCGCTCATCATGTGGAAGCAGGTGCCCGAGATTGCGTTCACAGCAGATACAACCATTGAGTTTCTTGAGAAAGACAGCCCTGTTTTAGCGGATGCACTGCGAGCGCGGCTACTGATAATTGAGATGACTTTTGTTGATGACTCTGTCACAGTTGACGAGGTGCGCCCTAGGCTGAAGTCTGCATTGTGACTGTAATAACTTGACCTCAAAAGAATCTTTTTCTCCTTTTTGCTCCAGCAGGCACCTGAGTTGGCTTAAGAACGGCCAGCACACACTTGAAGCAGCGTCACCCATTCAACTACTTGATCAGTTCATTCATGTCCTTTTCCTAATGCCCTTCTTCATGGCCAATAGCCCTTTCCTGTGCAATCCATGTTAATTTCATGTCCCACTTCATGGCTTAATGCTGGGCAACCCATGTCCATTTAATGCCCTACTTGTGGCCTATTGCTGAGCGACCCTCGTCCGTTTCATGTCCTACCGGCTTGTTACCAACCAACCGGTCTGCATGGGCATTCTATTTGTGATCACCTTTGTCTATCTTCTAACCCCAAATATCTGCAGGCAAGGGAACGAGGGCATCTTCACATAGCTGACTTCATTGTACATGCACATCGGTTTCAGGTACATCCCGTCCATAAACACCTCCTCAGAGCGTGCTTTGTTTGTACATATGGAAACTGGGACCTTACAGCCCTGTCCTGGTTGTAAGCAGCTTTCTGATTCAAGCATTCACCTCCTCAAGCAAAAATTATGGGCTTACTCCTTTCACTCTCTCCTTGTACAGCTGGAATGTAAAAGTGCACTAAGAGCTTCTTTAGAAATAGAAGACGTGATGGTCTCTGATTATGGAGTATGCTGTTCTCATATTAATTTGCGTCTAAGAACTTATGCTGACGGCGTACACATGCTGCAGTTACTACAATGTTTTTTTAGCAACCTTAACAAGTATGCAACATGCTCACCAATGTGTGTGTTGCTCTCTGTTGCAGAACGAGGCCATCCTGCTGATCCACTTCTCATCACGATACAAGCGAAGTGAGATCATCAACGCCCTGAACATGAACCTGCCTCCGTCACTTCGAGCAAAGTGTGTACCGTTTCTGAACGGGTACGCTGACTAGTCTAAACCTAGGAAAACCCATCATTCTCACCCTTCCGCATTATAAGACTAGGGCAATCATATATATCATCATGTGATGTTTATTCGAGCAGGCTACCAGTGGGAAGAGAGTCCTTGGTTGCAATAATATTGCAAGTAAACACAGAAGGCTTGAGGACTTTACTGGGACAGTATGGAACTTTGATATCATGCTGAGAGAATGCTGCAGGCAAATTGGACTTGTGGCATGGCCATTACAAAGTAGCACAAACCAGGCACTTCACTGTTGTGCCATCCACCTACAAGGGTTTCCTGTGGGGATTGTCAATTGTCTCGATGGTCCATACAGACAGAAAAGACAAGAAACACTATGCTCCCAGCGGCCCCCTGGTGGCATGTATCGAAAGGATAATTCAGTCAAGAAGTGCAACTTCTAACCTGCTCATATATGGCAGGTAATTCAGAAGGAAAAGCTGAAGTACTTTCACGAAAGAGACATGTATCTGGTGGGCGCACCAAACAGTCATACTCTGTGATCGCACCGTCAAAAATTTTATTGGATAACTTATCCTTGAAGGAAATTCAATGTGGGAGCAGGACGCTGAAATATGCAATTGTGGTTGCCGTGGCAGCTGTGAGGACCTGATATAAGTAACGGTCTGTCAAAATCTGCTCTTGAAGAGCACTGGCCTGTCGTAGCATTAGTTAGCCAATGAGCCTAGGGAACTCGGAGAAAACAGCATATAACCAGAGAGCTACAAGTTAGGTTAGGTTACTAGTAGGTTAGGTTACATAGCTGTATCCGCCGAATGAGGGCAGCTTGGCTGAAGCCTAAAAGGCCTGCAACCCTGAACCAAAACTAAAAGCGCTCAAATCAGAAGAAAGGTAGTGTCTGGAAGCCAGATGTTTTGGTGAATAGCAAGACTGAAAACCGTAAGATGTTTGAAGGCAATTCACGAGCGCGCAAGGGCAAGATCACAGGTAAGGTAAGGTGAGGTTTAAAGGCTGTATCCGCCGAACGAGGGCAGCTTAGCCGGTTGTGGCCTCCAGTGAGGTTCGAACCCCGAACCCACAGGTTGCGAGGGTGGATCATCGACTTTCCATCTCAGGTGCCCCGCCGCCTGCTCGAGTATCCGGAGCCTGGAAAAAATTAGCAAGATCACAGCAATGGATGAACTGAAGAGATCAAAACAGAGCAAGGCTTGCTGACTAGCTACTTCAACCAACCAGCTGCCAGAGCGCTTGCACGTTTGCGAGCTAGCTCACAAGCACGTTCTTGGAGGTTTCCTTGTCTTGATGGATCTCCATGGTCCTGTGTCGGGGGAGTCCCAGTTGCCTTCCTCTTTGTCGGCGTCAATGTTGTCAGTCTGCGGCGTTGTTGCTCTTGCTGCTTCTGCTCTTGTTGCGGTTGCTCATGCTGCTGCTGCTGCTGCTGCTGTTGTTGCTGCAGTTCCCTTGGCTGCTGTTGCTGCTGCTGTTGCTCACTTTGTTGTTGTTGCTGCTCCTGCTGCCCCCCTGCTGCTGCTGCTGCTGCTGCTGCTGTTACAAATTAGGGCTTCAATGTTAGCCTGGCCGTTAGACTAATTGGTTTGTGGCTGATCATTGCCACTAGTAGCCCAAAAAGGAATCCATAATGCCTGAGATGAAATAGCAAAGTTTGCCGCACTGCCGTGGAAGGAAATTAAAGACAGTCTGACCATTAGTAAGGTAGGCCATGTACGCAGAGTACATGGGTCCTCTCCAGAATAGTGACTGGCTGAGAGGGAAAAAGGGAATTATTCCTTTTTCTAAGGCACACAATAAAATCTTGACACTCAGGGTTAGGGTTTAGTGAAAATTCTTCAAAAAAATATATAACCTTATTCTGCAGGCGCCTAAACAAAAAAAAACTACGTAGGCAGTGAAACCACTCCTTACATCAATTAAGGAAACGGAGATACATTGGCCCAAAGAGCCGTGAGTCTCCTCCACCAGGGGCGCCTATCACATTGTTCTTCTTACTTCCCTGTCTCTGGTTGGGGGTTGGCATACAGCACTTTGGACCAATGTGTCTCCTTTTCCTTACGTCAGAAAGTTCCTGGCACGGCTGAAGTGCGGTTGGAAAATTTCAACCGCATGGCACTGTAAGCGGTTGAAATCAACCTTGCGGTTAAAAATCTCAATTTCAACTGCTTTCAACCGCTCTTCAACTGCGACCCTACCTGAAAAGTCTAAAGCTTCTGCATTAAGACTCTGGGCATACATTTGTGTGCTTTCTTTTGCCAGGCCATCCAAAGGAGATCCCTCTCATAGAAACTTCCTTAATGGCTATTCTTACTTGTAGGGGTCAGCGTATAACGTTATATGAGAAGTTCTATAACGTTATATCACGTATCACGTAACTGATCATATACCAATTTAACTTTATAAATGGTCATACAGATCTGTTGTAGATCTCAGTGCGCTCCCAAGGGCAATGAATTCCACCTCCAGGTTTTAAAGATGTATGGGGCATGCGAGCCTGCGCAGGCTGAATGCTGCCCCTTTCCAAAATGGCAAGTCAAAAAAACAATTCAGTTGTGAGCTGCCAGCTAGGAGGTCAGAATATAACGTTATATCTAATCTGGCTGAGCACTCCCCATGGCACTCCACATTGCCCCAGCGCTATCGTTCAAGCTCGTTCAAGTTGCCCGCTGCTTCAAGCCTTGTCCTACTTATTGTTGCCTAGCTGTGCCACTCTTCTGGCATGTTTGCCTTCACAAGTGCTAGCTTCTCCGCTGCCTCAATGCCAAGGCTGCGCAAGCTGGTGTAGATGCAGCCCAATGTACTCCAGTTGCGCTTAGCTGCGCAAGATGTGGTATGGGCTGAGGGAAGCACATTGACAGCCACTGCCAGGTGGGGGAACAACTTGTTGGCCTTGGTCAGCCGGAAGTTGCGCAAGAAGTCAGGCTTGATGGGGATGATGATCTGTAGCTTGGCAGGTCTACCAAGTAGTCACACTTGATGAGGTGGCGGGCTACGTCCGCTAACTTGTGCCAACTACCCATGTCCAGCTCCATGAGCTCCTTGCTGAATGCTACTATAACGCTTCTGTCACCCCTGCCTCTGTTCAGGCGTACTTCGAGCATGAGCACCTCCTGCTTGTGCTTGGTAGTCAGCTCGCCATAGGGTGTTCAAATAATACCAGCATGTGTGCAATCGCATGGGGGCGGAAAGTTACAGAAATGCCTAAGTGTTTTACTGGCGTTCTGGGAGCCATCTGGAACACCGAAATAAGCTGCCATCCCATCCAATTCAAGCATAATGATTGCCTTCTTCAGAAATTATTACTAAGTGCAAATTATTACTAAGTGCAAAGCCTGGACGTTTATGCAGTTAACTTACCCTCCTCAATGATGATGTTGGTGGGGTCAAGTACAAACGCTGCAACATGTGCTGGGGTATGGTGCTTGCTTCGACGGTCTGGTCAAGCGCTAACAGCGTGATTCTTCAAGGCAGCAGGGAGGTCAGGGTGTCTTCCTGCCCATTGGGCTGTGTTTTTGAGGGCTGCTGCGCACGCTGGCTGCTGCCAGTGCTGCTGCTGTGAACTTGTGGCCTTGTGCTGCCTGGGAGGGGTTGGTGTGGCTGACATTGGCCTTGCACCTCTTGCACTCCAGCACACAGAGTCCCCCACACTCTGGCTTTATCACTGCTTTAAACACTGCCTCCCACTGCTTAGGCTTGCCTGATGTGAGCTTCCTGGATAGCTCTTCAGGCTTCATGTGCCCTTGCACGTGGGGTTGTGTACCATCCTCGGCAAATTCCATCCAAAACTGATCCCCTTTTACTATATCTGCCATCTTTGTATTAAACAAGTTGCTTGCAAAGAAGATCGGGGGTGTAGAGGGTGCCTAAGGGTTAATTTGTTTCAAATTAGCCTTGTTATATTTTGAAAAACCTATGCCGTTATACAACATTATATACTGTTATATAACATAACGTTAAATGTAACAGCGCCGACCCCTACTTACAACTTAGAAACAAGATTTGAACGGACATCCACCAGGCTATGATAGCCCAACTGAGGCTAAGGGCCAATGGCAGACGGTCTATCAATCATTAATAATCAAAATCAGAATCAATCATGAAAATCAGTATCAATCATGAAAATGAGTATCAATCATTGATAATGATTCATTATTGGTTGACAAAAATGATTTGATTTCTAATACTTCTTCAAGCTTCAATAAAGTTTCCTTAAAAATTTGATACACTGCCAGAAGCAGTCATTCAATGATTCAATTCATTCCTAGTTGAGATTATTTGGTTATCCTAGACCTTGGATGAGCTCATCTGGAAGATACAAATCACTTATGGTTTGGATTAGCAGCCAGCCCAATCGCCAGGTTTCAAATCATTAAATCTCTGGCTGTGTTGTGACTTGTGAGGAATTGTGACCACTAATAGTCATTCCTAGCCAGCCTTCTTGAAGATGGTCAGAGTGATTTGAAGCAAATGCAAAGTTCACTGTGCCACCAAGGAAGACATTAAAGACAGCCTGATTAGGCAAGGCATGCAAAAGGCAAGGGGCCTCCACAAAGAAATCCAGGCAAAAAGCAAGTGGAACGGATGTTGATCATGAAGGAGCACACTACGAACTTTTAAGTATTGGCAGTGAAAAATGAAAGGCATCTCATATTGCATGACCGCATGCTTTTTCTTTTAATCGAGCAAAAATGTTGAACAAGGAGGTCCATCAAAATAATGGTCAATCCACAAATTGCCAAATCATTGTGAATGATGCTCTTATAGAGCAACGTGTTACGAACACTTGGCATTTGACATTGATGTGGGGGGTGTTCTACCGCCTGCGTAGTTTTCCTTTTCTTTTATTTTTTTGTGTCCCTTTCCGCTGCGCCAAAGGGAGGATACCACTGTGAGAGTGTGTGCATGAAAACGATACCTGCTCACATATAATATGCTTAGGGAGGTCAAGGTCAAGATAGCAAGGTGGCATCAGAGGAGCATGCCCGTTTGGCGCACTGGTGCATGATACCAGGGCATTATACAGTCAAAATCTATGAGGGGAGAGGAAAATTGATAATGATTATTTCCAAATTTGTTGTTGCTCTCTAAGGATTCATATCGGCAATGCCCTTACACACTTTTGTCACCCTACACCTCATGTCAGCAATGAAATCTGAGTATCAAAGTAGGGTGCCTCTACAAGAAGGCTTATGCATATGTGTCACAGCCCTGCAATCCCTAGAAGGTGCACAATATGTCAGAAGCCTAATATGTCTTAGCCCGAGGCTGAAGCTTGAGGTCAGCTTGAAGGACTTGCTTAAGGGTGCCACTAGTGGAGGACTGCATGCATTTGTTTAACTTGATAGCAGATCTAAACCAATAAAAAGTGCAGAGGTCAGGAATGGGGTACTGCTAGTCACCCTCCTGATCCCTATTGACCTCTTATGTTTCTGTTTTGCTGGAGGAGGGGTAATGCGGTGCCTAGGCCCTAGGTGTCCCCTTCTTCTTGATTGATGTAGGGAGTGATTTTTCTGCCTATTTTTCTTTTTGCGAGGGTTGCCACTCGCAGGCAGATCAGGCCCCTCGGGCCTTCGCCCACCCTTGTCCACCCGCTTCAGGACACCATGCAGCAGGAGACGCCACCATGTCTCCATCCACCCACTCCCCCAGTGTACTCTCCACACCTGCTTGATCCTGAGGGAAAGGGCTTGGATAAGCTCTGTAGCCCTATGGCTGGGGTCAGGGGCCGGGGGGTCCTCTGTCCCAAGCATAAGGGCTCTTTTGGTGCAAAGACACCTGGCAGCACGCCTTGCTGCCCTGGCAGACTCAGGTTGGAAGTAGGTGACGTTATGCAGAGCGCGTGGTGGAAAACGCCTCATTGCAAAAGCCTCACTGCGAAAAACAAAATCTCACTCCTATCTCCAAAAAAGGGCCAGTGACACAGCCAGGTAACTACAGATTGATTTAAGTATATGTCACACGCTGTATGAACTTCAAGTATACGCCTCTTGTCTCTCCACCAAATCAGGGAGCACTTGCTGTACCCTGAGCTTCACCACGTACAAGGGGATATTTTGAAGATGCTCATACAAGCTATCCGCAACTTACCAGACCCAGTACACCTTTTAAAGGTCGAATCCACACTGGCATTGCTGGTAGTGAGTGCACAGATTCTGTGGCCAAGTATCAGGCAACACAAGTTGATACGAGCCATGCAGACACAGGGATGCCATGTGCCAGCATTGGCGGAAACCCTTTTTATGACATTATCTTCATGCAAAAATCCTAATATCTTCAGACCCACTTACCCTGAAACTCCATTACTTGCAAATCTTCACGGTGCTCTGAAGGCACATACGCGCTCTAAACATAACCTTGGCTATGCAAACCCTACGAGCGGTTACCACCCATATCACCAGGGTATACTTCCAAAGTATGGGAGTCCCATTGCCCACAGAACTATCAGTAATGCATTCTGGACAATACTCAATCTGTCCTTCAAGATGGAGAAGAACATTCTTCATTGCCGTACACTTTTTAGTCAGAAGCACGCCGTTCAGTTTCAGACCTCGACCGATCTTCAATTCGTTCGCAGCAAACATCATCTGCTGCATGCATAGTTCTTTGCTTCTTTCTAAATTTGGCGAGCATGGATAGGCAAAGGCTACATGGCTGTCCATGCTTAATGACTCGTTCAGCTCTTGGAGGGCTTGGTGAGCCAAAGACTCTTTGAGAGTCTCTGAGAGTCTTAAAAACAAGCTTGCAACATAAGCCTAAGAACAAGAGAACGTACAGAGTAAAAATGCTAGAGCGAAACCACTGGCAGTATTTGGTGGATGGTAGACCTCAGTTACAGACAGGGTTGGGTCATGCGTATTTTATCGCATTTAACGCATTGAAAAAGAAGGCTAAAATTCGCGAATTGAAAATACCCGGTTTCAAATGCGGGTTCAAATGCGGACCCCCCTCCGCCGGCCTTTCCTTCGTTCCTGCCCATTTTCTCTCGTTGACTTTACT
>LKMJ01004555.1_pt1 | contig 13063 bp, 14 predicted proteins | sample 643391 | NCBI WGS metagenome assembly LKMJ01 (sample SAMN04112250, study PRJNA286221) | soda lake metagenome | biome: soda lake; feature: Kulunda Steppe; material: water; isolation source: sample PL-Br10 brine of Picturesque Lake | place: Russia: Kulunda steppe | collected 2010-07
CGGGAGGACGAAAAACAGCAGCGCCTTCATATCCGGGTTCAGGACGGTGAGCACACCCAGAATAGCGAACGTGGCTCCACTGGCTCCGAGCACTGCCGAGGGCTCGCCAGTAAGCAGGGCGACGCCGATATGGCCGAGGCCAGCAGCGACTCCAGCTCCCAAAAACAAATAGAGGAACTTCTTCGAGCCGGTGTAGCGTTCGACAATCGGGCCGAAAAAGAACAGCACGATGCTGTTGGCGACGAGATGGAACATCCCGCCGTGGGAGAAAATCGAGATGATCCACGTCCAGACGTACTCGGGGTTGGCCGTCGAGATCGTAAAGATCGACCGAAACGCACCCTGACCGAACGCCGCGAGCACGATGAACTGGACGATGAACGTCACCCACATCAGCCCTAAGAGGGTGTAGGCCATGTTACCCCGGAAATAACTAAGTGGCCCCCCTGTTCCGGTCAGCTTGTCGACCATGCCTTTGGCTTTGGACGTTCGGCCCTGGTCCGCCACCGAATCATCGAACCCGCTGTCGAAGACGCCGCTCGGGTCGTTCCAGTCGTTGAGACCCGGGCAGTCGTGATTCTCGGGAAGCCGGTGGTCCGCACAGAAGGTTTGGCCGCACCGATGGCACTGGTACGGCATGTTCTCGTCTTCGCCACACGCGTCACATCTCGCCATTAGTCGTCACTACGAACGGCGGCATAAAATGGGTTTGGCTCCGGGTCCACGGTCACGGTTCGTCGTCGACCGCGTCTTCGTTTTTGTCTTCGTCGTCGGCTGCGGACTCGAAGTTCGTCGGCACGACGGTCAGGTGGTGTATGCCGAACGTGGGTTGGGTTGCTGCCATCACAACTCTGTGTTAGCACGCAACATACAAATAATTACTCATGCGCATACCGTATCTGTCGTGCGGTCAGTATACGTCTGACACATTTTCGGCCGTCGACGGCGAACAGATCCCAGGAGAGCGGCCGTTCGGTGGCTCGGCTATCAGTTGACAGAAACGCGCTCTTCGGGGCCGAACTCGTTCCAGGCGGCAAATTTCTCGCCGAACTGAATGCCACAGCCGAGAATCGGTTTGATGGTGAGTGTCGTCTCGATGGTCTCGGAATCGTAGACGGTTACCGTGTGCGTTTGGTCTTCAGATTCGTTGGTTCCCGAGTTTCCGGGACTGTTGTTTCCTGAGTTTCCAGGACTGTTGTTTCCTGAGTTTCCAGGACTGTTGTTCCCCGAATTTCCGGGGCCTGTCTCACCCGGTCGACCGCCGTTTCCGGCTCCTCTCCCTCTGGCTCGTCCGCGTGGTCCGCGCCCGCTTTTGGTGGCGGCGTGGACAGCCTTGACGGTGAGCTGGATTGTTTTTTCTTCGACAGGCTCAAGCTTCTGGTTGCTGTCGAGCTCGTAGTCGTCCAGGTCGACGGAGATGTCGGATTCGTCGATGGATGGATGGCGCGCGACCAGCGGGACCCGGTCTCCGGGTTCGTCATCGAACGCTGCGATGGTGACCGTTGATTCGCCCGACGCATCCGGTGCGTCTATCTGTGCTTGTCCGATGCGCGCGCTGTTGTCTTCGCCGCGGATTCCCGCTTCCAATTCGAGGGTAACCGTTCCTCGGTCGTTCACATCGGCCCACTCGATATCGAACGCGTCGTCGCCGTCGAACGTGATCTCGCTGATCTGGCCGCCGTGGGCTTCGGCCTCAATGGTGCTTGTTGCCCGCGCGCGTCCGGTAATAAGCACGCTCCCGGCGGTCGCGCCGCTGAGGCCGGCACCGACGGCAGCGAGCTTCATGAACGCTCGTCGTCCAACCGACACGGTCGACTCGGTCTGTGTTGTGTTAGCCATGAGTGTCGACTCCGTTTTAGAGTTCGGCGGTGGCGTTGAGCCGGTCGGCCGTGACGTCCATCGACCCGTTTGCGGCGGCGAAGGTGTTGCCGAGCAGGTCCTCATCGGGCAGATAGATCTCGGAGACCACCTCCGAATCGCCGTTGTCCCATCTGAGAACGATCTCGACGGTCGAATCAGGCTCGATGCCGAGTTCGACCGCCTCGGATCGGTTTATCAGCATGTCTCCCGGCTGGAGGTCGCCTTCGGAGGTCGAGTTGTACACGACGTGTTCTGTCTCGCCGTCATACAGCACAACTGCTGCTGTGTCGTCGTTGCTGTTCAGCAGTGGACCGTCGGCGTACTCGACTGCCAGATTGCTGTTGTCGGCAGTCTGGAACTCCGGTTGGTCCATTCGCTCGCTCGTCTCCGCGGTGATCTGGGTCGAAATCGCGACGCCTGCGGCACCAACGCCAACGATAGCGGCGGTGAGCATGGCAACGAAGATGATTTCGGCGTTTGCACGCTCGGCTCTGTTCGTACTGAACTGGTGGAGGGCCATCTATGATCATGTATATCAACAATCACGTATTAAAGTGTTTTCATTCTAACTTGTTTTGTCGAGGTACAGTTTTGTAACTCTGAATTTATAGGTGGTTGAATATTCCTCGCGTGGACTCACGAAATAAGGCGTCTGCACACAACAGCCCAGATACCGCGCTATAGAGAGTTTTTCGGTGTTTCTCACCGTCGACGGCGTGTCGGTCCCACGGGCTGACGTCAGCTACGTCGCAGCGTCGACCGACTCGACTCGGTTCATCGAAGAAAGCAGCCACTGAAATGTGCGTTTTGCGTACTATTCTATCAAAATGAATTTCTCACCCAGATATTTAAATACCATAACATATAAATGGGAGATAAGATTGTTTACCCCATGGCAGAGACCGACTCGACAAGCCATCGTCCCCGCAGCCGCCTCCACCAGCCCGCCGACTTAGATATCCGCGAATTTTTTCAGGCCGAAGACGCCGGCCAGACAATCGTCAAAAACGATGACCTCGAAGCGATTGTTCCCAACAACGAGAAACACCACCTCGTCGAGAAAACCCGCTACTGGGTGAACAAACCGTACACGTTCGTCGTGATCTACAAATCCCAGAAGGACCAGGAGTTTCGCTACTATCTCATCGAGCCACACCTGACGCCGGAAGAAAAACAGCTGGTCGGCTTTCTGAAGGACAAAATCCGACTCACACTGGATTTCACCGGAATCCGTGCGCGCGCCTCGCAGGAAGAACGAACAGTCAGACTCCGCCAGAAGGCGTTCGAGCTGTTGCGAAACTACAATCTCATCTCCGACGGAACGTTTGACCAGCGCGCCGAGCCGAACCCGGCGGCCAAAGCAATCAACCGCGTGATCGACACGCTGCACGAGATCACCAATACCGAGAAAGCAAGCGACACCGCGGAGTTCGCCGGCGAGCAAACGGTGCATCTAACGCGCAGACAGACACAGAAAATCATCTACTACATTATTCGGGATTTCATTCGCTACGACCGGATCGACGGCATTATGTCCGACACCAAAGTCGAAGACATCTCCATTGACGGCTGGAACAGCAACGCGTTCGTCGTCCACACGGAGTACGGCCAGATGATCACCAACGTCACGTTCGGCAAGGAGGACTTAGACGAGTTCGTCACCGCGGTCGCCCAAAAGGCTGAAAAAGGGATCTCGAAACGCCAGCCGAACGTCGACGCGACGCTGCAGGACGGCTCGCGCGCATTGCTCATGCTGGGCGCGGAGGTAACCGACAAGGGGTCGAACTTCACGATTCGGCAGTTCAACAAAATTCCCTTTACCCCGATTGATCTGATTAGTTGGAACACCTACTCGCTGGACCAGATGGTGTATCTCTGGTTGGCCGTCGAAAACGGGCGGTCGGCCATCGTCGCCGGCGGTACGGCCTCGGGCAAAACAACCACGCTCAACGCGCTGTCGCTGTTCATTCCGGCGACGAACAAGATCGTCTCGATTGAGGACACCCGCGAGCTACAGATTCCACAGAGCAACTGGGTGCCGCTGGTCACACGGCAGTCCTACGGCGAGAACACGACGAACGATATCGGCGAGTACGATCTGCTGCGGGATTCGCTCCGCATGCGACCGAACTACGTTATTTTCGGCGAGGTTCGGGGCCAGGAAGCGCGCTCGCTGTTTCAGAACCTCAACACCGGCCACACGACGTATGCGACGTTCCACGCCAAAAACAGCGAACAGGTGCGGATTCGACTGACGACAGACCCGATCAACGTCGACGAAACCTCGTTCGGCGGCCTCGATCTCATTCTCAACCAACAAGAGGTCTCAATCGACGGCCACAGCGAACGCCGGGCGAAATCCATCGTCGAACTCCGGGAGTACGACGCCCACGCCGAGAAGTTCGATATCGAAAAACCGTTCGTCTGGAACCAGGCCACAGACGAGTTCGAAGGCGAGTTCACGACCGAACAGTCGGATTCGGTCTCGCCGCTCATCAACGAGATCAGACACGAAAACGGCTGGTCGAAAGCCGAACTCACCGCCGAGATCAACCGCCGGCGCGTCGTACTGAGCTATCTGATTGCGAACGATATCACCGACTACACCCGTGTTGCGGCCACGCTTCAGGGGTATATGTACTCCAAAGAGACCGTGCTGTCGCGTATCGCCGACGACACGCTCGTCTCGGAGGCCGACCGGTTCCGCCAGATGAAAAACATCAGCTTCGATGTCGACCCCTCGGCCGAAGAAACGGTTCCCCGCCCGCCGATTCCGGCCGACAGCCGTGTCCTGGCGAACGAGATCCTGAACGAACACAGCGATCTGTACACGAACATCAGCGCGACTGCAGGGTTCGAACCGACAGCCAGCGAACTCGACGGCACGGTCGACCACGCCGACAACACGGTCGACCACGCCGACGATACGGTCGACCAGGCTGACGGCACCGATGACGAGGAGGGCACTACGGACGACGCCGGAGACAGCACACATGACGACTACGGCTACCGTCCGGTCGAAAACGGGGCGGAATCGGACACCGCAGAGCCAACCCAGGAGTAACCGACCCGATGTCATTCAGCCCTCCAACCCAGTCGACGGACGACGCCTTCGAGTATCCGGGAGTCGACCGTTCGGCAACTGATCGCATCTACCAGACGGTCGCCAAGCTGTTCTATCCCTTTTATACCCTCATCTTTAGCAACAGACAGGAGTTCGTCAAAGACGTCGAACAGTCGCTTATCAAATCGAACAGGCCAGAGCCTGTCGAAGTGTATCTGAGTGCGTATCTCGGCCTCGGCGTGTTGAGCGGCGGTATCTGCGGGCTGTTGTACTCGCTGCTGTTGGTTCCCCAGTACACTACGATTCTCCAGGCCGGACAGTACGTGCCGTTGGTTTCACTCTCCGAGGTCAGCGGGCTACTGCGCATCCTTTTTGAGACAGCCGTTGTCGTTGGGCTGTTGAGCGTCGGCGGCATGATCGTCGGAGGGATTGCCGGCATTGGGACCGCAACGTTGGTACCGCGGCAACAAATCAAAAAGCGACAGACGGAGATCGATATTCTACTTCCGGATGCGGTCGCGTTTATGTACTGCCTGTCGGCCGGCGGGATGAGCCGCGTCGACATTATTCGCGTGCTGGCGACATCCGAAGAGACCTACGGCGAGGTCAGCGTCGAGTTTCAGCGGCTGGTCCACTATATGGATACGTTCTCCGAGGATTTCCACACCGCGATCAGCGAGGTCGCCGAAACAACGCCCAGCAACAGGCTGCGGGAGTTTCTCAACGACACGCTGTCGGTGATTACGAGCGGTGGCCGGATGGACTCGTTTTTAGAATCACAGTTCGAGACGTATATGGCCACCGTCGAGCAAACACAGCAGACGGAACTCGACAGGCTCGAACTGGTCAACGAGATCTACATTACCCTCACACTACTGCCGGTTATGGGGCTTGTACTGGTGGCGTTTGCTGCGGCGCTGGGGGTTGTCGGACTCGGGCCACTGCTGTTTATCGCCTACGCGGTTGTGCCAGCCACACAGATAGTCGCGCTGATCGTTATTTCGACGGTGTTTCAGCCATCGTACGGATCGGGAACGCTCACACCCGACGACTCGGACACGTTCAGATCGGTCGACGACGAGACACACAGAGTGCTGTCGGCAGGCATTGCCGAGCAGTTTAAAAACCAAAGCAGGATGTTCACCCAGATCTACGTTAGTGAACTCCGCTCTCGGCTGCTGTCGTTTCTGGCAGACCCGTTCGTCTACGCACGCAGACAGCCGAAATACATTCTCACCGTCACGGTGCCCGTGGCGGTGATCTTTGTTATTTTGGCGGTACTCACCGGCAATCTGGCGTTCAGTCTCACGTACGTTCTGGACAACGGGTTTACCGCAACGTTAGTCGGTCTCTATATTCCAGTCGTCGTGATTTTCGCCCCATACGTCTACTTTTACGAGAGCGAAATCTACCGGAAAGGCCGAATTACCGACGGCTTTACCAACGCGCTGAACAAGCTGGCGAACACGAACGAACAGGGGATTTCGCTCCGCAAGTCGATGCTTATCACCGCCGAGGGCAACACGTCGAAACTCGCCGACGAGTTCGAGACGATGTACAAAAAACAGGAGTTCGGCATCCCGCTCGGCCAGGCTATCGTCGAGACGAACAACCGGTATCAGATCCCACGGCTGGCGCGGCTGTTTCGGATTATCAAATCCGCACAGGACATCTCGAACAACATCAACGAGGTGCTCAAAACCGCGAGTTCGTTGTCCGAAACACAGGACACACTCGTTGCCGAACGGAAAGCCCGAACGCGACAACAGGTCTCGATTATCATACTGATCTTTTTCATCTTCATCGCCTCGCTGGTGCTCATGCAGGGATTCATTATCGACGGGGTTGCCGGCGGCGAGGGAGCCACCGAGGCCGGACTGGGAGTCTTAGGTGGCGGTGAACCGGTCGACAGCGAGTGGATCACAGTGCTGTTTTATCACGGCGCGCTGCTCCAGGGCGGGCTCTCGGGGCTGGTCTGTGGCTACGTCCGGTCCGGATCGGTCGTCCCCGGTATCAAATACTCGCTGGCGTTGATGACGGTCGCAATGGGGGTGTGGGTCGTATTTTGATTTATTCGTTGCACTGTTTGGACGACGACGCAGCCGACCGCGAGAGATCGAGTCGCCTACTCGTGCGCGCGCAGACGAACGTCGACTTCGTTATCGCGCTGTTCATTATCACCGTCTTTTTCAGCGCGACACTGTTCGCGCCGGGGTCGCCGCTGGTGGCTGGCGACCACTCGGAGATCGACCACCGCCTGGATGCCCAACAGACGCTTGTCGAACTCACCGGCGAGCTGCGTGACGACGACGGCCAGCTCAGCGAGTCGGAGACGGCCGCGTTGCTGGATTCCGGGGATCTGGAGCCGCATCTGTCGACCGATAGCGTCGCCGGTAATCTCACACTGCGACCGACCGACACGAACAGCTCTGCATCGCTGTTCGACGAGGGGTCGGCGCAGTCTGTCGGTCCTGACGTGCCACAAACTACGACGAGCACCGCCAGCAAGACGGTGCGGCTCGACAGCCGCACAACGCGAATGGAGCTGACACTGTGGGTTGATACCGTATGACTCGACGCTCCAACCGCCGGCGGCCGATGGGGCAGGACGGCCGAGGCCAGGCATACATCGCAGAGGCACTGTTCGCGGTCGTGCTGCTGTCGGGGATCATGTTCATCGCGACGACGACGCTCGTGATCCAAGAGCCACAGCTTTCGGCCGACGACCGCGAACAACAGGCCGAGATCGAGGCCGACGTGCAGGGGGTTCTCGAACAGTCGAAACGCGACGGCAGCCTCAAATCGAGCGTGTTGAACTACAACGAGTCAACCGAGGAATACGTCGACTCCGATAACGAGGAGGGCGTCTACTACTACCTGCCGTTCGATCAGTTCGGCGACCGGCTCTACGAGCTGGCACTCCGGCACAACGCATCAGTGAACGTGAAACTGACACCCGCGCGGAACGCCTCGGCCGACGACTCGTCGTTCAACCGGACGCGACCGGAGTCGGTGCCGTACATTTCGCCCGACAATGCCGCCAACACCATGGTAACGGTGGACACGCATATCACGCTGTACGGCAGCGACCGGCTGCAGTCACCACCCAGAGCTCATCGGACGGGCCAGACGCCGTCGAACAGTTCCGCTGGCGAAGAACAGTTGGCCGAGACGGACTCGTATATGATTCCGCCGGCGACGGAGCCGGTCGACGAGGACGACGTGTACAACGTGGTCAATGTGCGGGTGATCGTATGGATCTAACTGCAGGTCGCGGAGAGTCGCCGGGCCAGGTGCTTATTTTGATCGCGGTCGTCGTCGGCCTCGTCGTTATCAGCAGCGCGCTCGCGTTGAACGCGGGCATACAGACCACGCCAGAGACCGCAGCGGGGGTTTCGACGACGCCACCCGACGCAGCCGCGCTTGTCGACGACATCAACGCCGACATCCAGGCGAGTATCGTTGTCTCGAACCGAGACCCCGACGTTGATATCACCGAGGGCGATCTCGTGGCCCAACAGCAAGAACGCTACACGGAGGTCACCGATTATCAGCATCAGCAGGTCGACGTGACCGTCGATGAGTACATCGACGGAACGCGGCTGGCGACTGACACCGAGGCCGAACTCACGAACGAGAGTGCCGAACACTGGACCGTCGTCGACGACCCCGACACGCTCACCGGCGGAATCGAACTGAACGCCTCTACCCTGTCGACGGAGCCGGTTCACATCGAGACGACCACACACGACATCCGCGTGACCGCCGGCGACGAGCACGCGGTCGAAGCAACCGTCGAAGCCGACGGAGAGTCGACGACCTATCGCTCGAACCAATCGCATCCATACGTCGACCTCGGTGAGGGCAGCGTTGCCGGCTACCGGTTCGACGGCTACACCCAGGGTGCGGTCGACGCGGTACGGATTCAGGACGGCACCGCCGCGAACGGCACCATCGAGCTTGTGGTGACCGGCTACGGCAGTGCTGATGGGACACTGACCGAGACGGACGCGACGTTCGGCGTCGTCTACACCGTTTCGGCCCACACCGAACAACAGACGACGACCAGACAGGACGTTGCCACACACGGCCCGATCAGGGGTGAGCTGTGAGGATGTTGCAGAATGACACGCGCGGGAGTTCGATCACCGTCGAGTACGTGTTGACGCTGCTGGTCGCGCTGTCGTTGCTGGCCGGCGTTTCTGCGGCGGTTGGCCCGCTTGATGACCGACAGGAAGACCGGATCGTCGAACAGCAACTGGAGCTTGCCGGCACCGAGATCGCCGTCCAACTGGAGCATCAGCACCGCGCGCTCCAGGAGACCGAGAGAGCCGAGCAGATCGCCGACTCGACCGGAGCCAGCGGCTCGGGGACGTTTCAGTCTCTGCACGCCGTTGAGACACCCGACACAGTCGCCTCCGGAACGTACAGCGTACAGATCACGAACGACAGTTCGATCCTGCTGACTCCGGCCGCGGGGTCGCCCACCGTTTCGGTTCCAATTCGGTCGGAGATTCCGGTCAGGTCAGCGTCGGGGGCACCGGGCGGGGACGTGGTGATCGTCTACGACGAGACCGACGAGGAGTTCGTCCTCCAGAGTCACGAGGGGGCCGTATGAGCGTCCGGGCGGCACTGACGATCAGGCTGTGTGTCGACGACCGGGCGGTCAGCGAGGCGATTAGTCAGGCGCTGATTTTCATGATGGTGATTACGGCTGCTACCGGCGTTGCGGTTGCCAGCGAGGCGGTTATCGACAACACGCGCGACGAGGCGTCGTTCGACCAGGCCGTAATCGGGTTCGAACAGCTCGACGAGATCAGTCGCTCGTTTGGCACCGACGGCGATCAGGCGGAGTTTCTGACCGCCTCCCGACAGACGGTGCTCTACTCGCGGAACGGAGAGCTGCTCCAGCCCGAACCGACAACAATCAGCATCGAAGACGGCGGCGAGACGTACACGGCCGACTCACAGCCGCTGCGCATCCGCCACGACAGCTATCGGCTTACCTACGATACGGGACTGCTGGAGGTCGACCGAATCGGCGAGACGGACGTGATTCGATCACCGGCGAACCACTCCGTCGGACCACCGGAGACGGTCACGCTCAGAACGCTGTCGACTGACGGTCCCTTCCAGGGCGGTGACGAACAGATCGTGCTCGTGAGCGAAGCCGCCCCGACCGAAATCATCAGCGTCAGCGACAGCGCGGAGATCACGGTTCGGACGGACCAACAAACCGGCTGGGAAGCGTTTCTCGACGCCCACCCCGCAATCGAGAACGTCGACACCGACACCGGCGGCGAACAGGCCGAGATCACCGCCGAGTTCGCCCAGCCGGCCACCGTCTCCCACCAGCAGGTCGACGTAGCGGCTGCTGATCGGTTTGCATAGATTACTGTCTACACAGTAATGTAATATAGAAAGATTTTTAATCTAATAATTCATGGTGAGTAACTGTTGTGAGGTCCCCCAGAATGATAGACGTACAACCCCCAACACGTATTCAAGAGCTAATCGACGACGACCGAGCTGTCTCACCGATTATCGCGGTGGCCCTGCTCGTGCTCATCGCCGTCGGTTTTACCGTAGCCCTCCAGGGCGTCGGTAGCGATCTGATTGGCTCAGTCGAACAGCCCCCAGAAGCGAACATTGATGCCAACCCGGACGAGGACCAGATTCGGCTCACCGTCGAAAGCACAGAGAACGTTGATATCCTTACCGTAAATCATGAAGGACAAGAGATAGAGGATAGCGATGTCGCGCTCTCTCCAGAGGCAGGGAATTCAACAGTGATTAATTATGAAGATAACATCAATGATCCTGATGCCGAGGCCGGTGACCAGATCAGTGTCGTTGCAACCGACTTGCCCGACAACGAACAGGTAGTGTACACCTACACAATCCCTGAAGAAGCCGACGTGTAGTAACACGACACTCGCGGTTCATTTTATTAGGCGGCGTGTACTAATCGCGCTCCGTGAAATCCAAATGCGTAGTGGCAATGTTATCAGTAGCAAATATAATTCTTACATAAAATACTTTTAACAGGACGCGCAACCCCACCGTATGCAGCCGTCGACCACAGTTCCCCCCGTTTCGACCGGCTTTTCGAATCTCGACAGCCTGCTTCAGTCCGGTGGGATCCCGACCGGGACCGTCTGTACAGTGCGGTCGGACCCACGCGCCTCGGGCTTCGAGTTTCTCCTCTCGGTGATGCAGTCGAACCTCGACCGGGCGCGGTTCGTGACGACGGTTCGACGAAAATCGGCGGTCCGCACCGCGTTAGGTCGACTCGAAGGCGGCCACGACGCGGACTCAAACATCAGTGCGGTGTCGGATGACCCAACAGCCGACGCGCTGCGTGAGGCGATCAGCGACCACGACATCGGCCACCGCGGCGTGATCATCGTCGACTCGCTGGACGCGATAGCGGCCGAAGACGACCGGACGTATGCGGAGCTGTATCGTGAGCTCGAACGCATCGCCACGGAGAACGAGGCGGTCGTCGTCTGTCAGTATCTGTCCGGGTCGGCTGACAGTCGGTCGGTGCCGCCGGTCGTCGACTATCTGACCGATTTCCTGCTGTCGCTTTCGGTGACGACGACCGAAGAGGGAATCAAACAGCGGCTCTGGATCGAACGGCTGCCTGTTGGCCACGCGCTCAAAGAATCCCAGCAGGATACGCGGCTCGTCTCGATCACCGATTCGGGCGAACAGCTTTCGCTGAACACGGGGGGTCGCATCTAATGGCCGACAGCGATCCACTAACCGAACTCCCTTCGGAGATAACCGACGAGACGGATTCGTTTTACGACCTCCTGGGAGTGCCGTCGACTGCCTCGACCGAGGAAATTAAAGGGGCATACAGAACGAAGGTTCGGCAGTATCATCCGGACAGCTGCGAGGAAGCCTACGCCGAGGAGATGACGTTCGCACTGAACCGGGCAGTCGACACACTGGGATCGCAGGCCGAACGCATGGCGTACAACGAGTTGGGTCACAGCCAGTACCACCGCCAGCGGTCGCCGGCTCCCGATGGCTCGACACAGCAGTCGACTGGGTCTGGGAGCTACAACTCGTCGATCTATGAGCTGATTCAGCTGGCCAAAATCAGCCCCTACACAACCGAGCCGTGGTGGAAACTGGTGGTGCAGTCGAACGGGTTCAAGCTCTTAGTTGTCGTCGTGGTGTCGCTGACGGCACTGTTTAGTCTGCTGTTGGTGCTTTAGTTGGTCGTCCCCTGGTAGGTTTCCGATTGGTCGACGCGCCGGTTGGAGTAGTTGTAGTACAGAAGCGTTCCACAGTGCGGACAGTGGTGTGTCATCGAGAGCTGGTCGTAGGTTCCGGCCTTTGAGGTGGTGATCGCATCGGTTCGCTTGTAGTTGTCGTTCGGCTCGGCGGTGATCTCGCGTAACACGTACTGCATCGACGGGTCGGAGTCGAGCCGGACGATATGATCCGCGTGGTCGCCAAGCCGGTACTGACAGCGTGGACAGAACAGCTCGACCTCTCTGGCAGGCCCATACAGCCTGTGTTTGGTGTGTTCGAGGTGGTTATAGTGACAAACGCTGATAAACAGATGGTGGCCGTTGTCACACTGCCGTTTTTCGGTCGTGACCCACTCGGGATCGAGCAACAGCTCCTCTCCGGCCGTCTCGTCTGGCTCCGGCTCCCTCCAGCCGAACAGCCGCCGCGGGTTCGACCGGTGGGCTTCGACGAAGTAGATCACCTGGTGGTCTTCCAGCTCGATGGGGACGCTGTCATCACAGAGCGGACACTCGATGTGGTATGTCTGCATTAGTTTGATATACTGACTGTATTTCTTAATTACATATAAAACAGAGGGTGTCGACGGAATGAGAGGACAGAAGCGCGTAAATTCACGCTAAAGAACTAATAGAGTATAAGATGTTGAGGGATAATGCAGGGATTACTGGACGAGTTAGGAATCACTGACGAGGCCGGTGAAAGTACCACCACCAAACTCCGATAGATCCCAGCCCCGGAAGCGGGCGGTAAGTAGATGGAGTCGTACTACCGCATTCTCGCAGCAATCGAAAAACGCACCGCCTACGTCCGTGATGACGCCACCGGATGATGTTGAATCGGTCACAGTCGCAACGGCTGATCCCAGCTATC
>LKMJ01004557.1_pt1 | contig 13060 bp, 17 predicted proteins | sample 643391 | NCBI WGS metagenome assembly LKMJ01 (sample SAMN04112250, study PRJNA286221) | soda lake metagenome | biome: soda lake; feature: Kulunda Steppe; material: water; isolation source: sample PL-Br10 brine of Picturesque Lake | place: Russia: Kulunda steppe | collected 2010-07
AGTCGACAAAGGAACTCCTTCGAGGTGTGAACCCGGAGAAACCGACTGGTGCTCGTGGCGGAACTTCTACGACGACGGCCTCAACCTACCCGAGGGGAGGCCAGTCGTGGACGCGTGACGACTTCCTTGTGACGCTCGATCTGTACCTCGATGATCCGGAAATCGAGAAGCGACAGGACGACGAACGAGTGAAAGAGATCGCCGATCTGATGGGACGCTCACCGGGTTCCGTTTCGTCGAGACTTGGAAACTTCCGTGCTCTGGATCCTCAAGCAGATTCTGGAATGGAGAACGTCGGTGCACCCGCACAGGAGATCTGGGATGAGTACTACGACAACGAGGAGGAACTCGCCAGAGAGGCGGAACTCGCTCGGGAACGCCTCGAGGCAAATATCTACGTCGACGACTTTCCCGGTACAAAGAGTACCGGAAGTGGGGACGATGTGAGCACGGGCGAGACGACCTCAACGTCGACGCGCCGAATAGGACAACGAGACTTCCGGAAAGAAGTCCGGGATCGGTATGACGATACGTGCGTACTCTGTGACGTTGACGAGCCCGGTCTCCTCCAAGCGGGCCACATTCTCGAGTGGAGTGAGTACGAGGATCCGCGCGGTGACCCCGCGAACGGACTGCTGCTCTGTTATACGCACCACCGGGCGTTCGACCTAAATATGTTCACGCTATCCGAGGACTACGAGATCGCGGTCCGTCCGGGACTAGATACACGAAGCGAGTTCCTCAGCCAGACTATCCTCGATCGTCGAGGTGAGTCGATAACGTTCCCGAACGACCCACCTTCAGCTGAGTACTTGGGGCGTCACAACGAGCGAATCGGGTGGCTCTCGGGCGGCGAGTAGCGCGGTCGGATCAATCGCGCTGCCACCGCTGGAGATCCTCGGTGATTTCTGCTGCACTCTCCTCGTCGAACCGGCGCTCGTTGTCGTCCATCTTTGCCTCGACCGCGTCGACTAGATCGATATTCAATTGCGTCGCGATCGCGATGCTGTATATGACGACGTCCGCGAGTTCTTCTTCAACGCGAGCATTCAGATCGGAGTCTTCTCTGATCGTCTCAGCGTCGAGGTTGTCGTGCCAGAGGAAGATCTCGAGGAGTTCGTTCGCTTCGATACTGATCGCTTCGGCGAGGTTCTTCGGCGTATGGAACTGATTCCAGTCTCGTGCAGCTACGAACTCTCGGTACCGATCCTGGAGGCCGTCAAGAGCGGTCATGTTCTTCAACTCCGAACGACACTATATCAATCCGATTGAAGCCGCTAAATCACGCTTTGTGTGAGAAGTCGGCAACGCTCACACAACGATTCCTATTAGATCTCGAGGAGGATAGGGATGCGGAATATAGAGGCTGGGCCTTGTTTATGCGCGGTGCAGATCGGCTTCTTCAGATGCTCTCCAATCGACAAGATTCCGCCAAGACTTCCTCATGGACTCGTTCTGTCCAGCCGACGTGGGTCATGACTTGTCCAATAAAGAGCGTCTAGACAAGGCTTAGAGGCTGTATTCAGTACTGTCTACGTTCGATATTCCTGTTTTAAATAATCATATAGTCGGCTGTAGCGCTGTGATTAGTCCTTTCCAGGGTTTGGGTCCTCAAACTCGTATTCCTGGGTTCCGAGAATCTGGCCACTCTCCGATGAGTGCGACCCTCCTTCATCAATGTTGATTTCTAGAACGGATCCAGGCGGAAACACGCTTTGGAGCGGATATCGATTTTCAGGGTATTCCCCTGTTCTTTGATATGCAAAAACAATTCCGTCATCCCCTATCTCTACATAGGGAAATTCACGCGATTCTCCGTTCTGTAACCGTATCTCAACCATGTGTAATATTTCAGACGCTCTTCATATAATTCTTCGGAGTATTGCAATCTGTGATTGGTTAGTCCACATGGATTAATGATCTTTACAGATCATGATGTGAACGCCCCTCCTACCCTTTGATGAATGACGAAGTCTGCCGACTAAGCGCGCTGTATTCAGCAAGACTGCTGAAACCTATCACCGATTGAGAGATCCATCAAGAGGAGATGTATAACAAGTCAGGAGTATGTGGGAGCAGCTAAGAAGGTTAATCTGACTCTGTGGAGTACTCGATCGCGTAGACTGGGAGGTGAATCGGGAAGTGTTTGGAAAAGAATGGGCCTTGGATTTCTCGACGCGTCCGACGAAGTGACGGGTCACGGTCGGTCGGGTAGATTAGAACACCGACATCAATATCGAGACTGTCGAAACGCTGAGATGCGGCTTGGATCTTCATCAGATGCCACCGAGCTCGCATCTGTTCCTTCTTTTCGTGTTCAACAGCCACGTTGTACTCAGGATTGTAGGCATCGAGAAACGGAGTAAGACGCTTGCTATGGGGTTCTTCCTCCGGACCAAGGTCGATCTGAGTCTCTGTCTCCCAGTTTCCGAGTTCGGAGAAAGCCGCGGTACGCTCTGTGTGGTCATATTGAGAGGGGTATTCTGACCAGATACGAGGTATCTCGTGAATCTGCTCAGTGATCCCCTTCTCATCGAGAATCTCGCGACCGCCATTGTGTGAGTAGGTTTCGAGCTTGGTCATTGGATACAGGTAAGATAGGCTGGAGTTATGTAACAATATCCCGTCAAAGAACGATGGCGATTTTGCTCCCGTCCGGAACCATTCGGAACACCGTGGGTTCTGCTTATAACCCCACGCCGTGACCGACTAAGACGTGATACGTGACGGAACGGTGTTCGACGACGACCACCTCCCCTCCACCATTGTTGGCCGGAATCAGCATATGAACGAGGTAACGGATGCACTCGCACCGATTCAGGACGGCTTTCGCGCCGAGAACTGCTTCCTGTTCGGCCCCTCCGGAGTTGGGAAGACGACGGTCGCAAAGGCCGCCGTTCGCGAGCTCCGACGAGAAGTCCTCGAAGTTCCCTACGCTTACGTGAACTGCTGGCAGGACTACACGCGGAACGCGGTCCTCGAACAGATCTCCCGCGACCTCGTCGGCGCCGCACTCCCGCGCTCCTCATCGACGGGTCGGCTCATCGATCGGATCACGGCCGACCTCAACGGCCCCGGCGTCGTCATCCTTGACGAAGTCGATCAGCTGCGCGAGACGAACGTCCTCTACGATCTCCACGAGATCCGCGGCCTTTCGTGGATCGGCATCGCGAACCGCGAAGTCGACCTCCTCGACGACCTCGACGACCGGGTCACCTCTCGGATCAGCGTCGCCTACCGTGTGCGCTTCGATACCTACGGCGAGGACGCGATCACGGAAATCCTCTCTCGGCGAGCTCGTGAAGGGCTCGGGACCGGGGCCGTTGACGAGGACGTGCTCGCGCGGATCGCGCGGCTTTCCGAAGGAGACGCACGCCAGGCGATCGCGGCGTTGCGGGTCGGCGCGCGGATGGCCTCCCGTGAGGGCCTCTCCGCGATCCCGGCACGACTCGTCGATGATGCGGTCGCAAACGCCGAGCGTGAAGTCCGGCAGAAGACGATCTCGAAGCTGAACACCCACCAGCGCGCGCTGTATGAGGTGCTCTCTGAGGAAGGCGGACTCATCCAGAAGGAACTCTACGCACGGTACCAGGAGACGCACGACGATCCCGTGACGCTGCGGTACCTCCGCGAGCACCACTTGCCAAAACTGAAGCACTACAACCTCGTCGAGGTCGAGCCGCATCGCGGGTCGAAGCGGTACAGTCTCGTTGGCGTCGACCATCCGGAACACCATCTCGAACAGGTCTAAGTTCGCTGAGTCCGGCGTTTTTCGACCATCTGGAAGCGTCCGGAACCTCACGGGTTATACTAAACCACGACTGACGACCAGCCCACGGTATGGCTTCGAAACAACCGATCCATAGCGGTAGCGCACAGACGAAAGAGTTCGATATCGACCTCCTCGCGGCAGGCATCCACTGGGCGGGCGACCCGGACACGGTCGAGGCGGTCGTCAGCGTCGACGCAAACGCGGCGCTCCGGGTCGAGGTCTCGGCACCGGACCGCGCCGACTGGCAGCTCGACGTACGAGCGCTCGGCGGATCGTTCGAGATCCTCCGCGGCTTTCGGGACGGTGCGGTAGTTCACGAGGAGGACATCGCGGACTGGGTCAAACGCGTCGCCGACGTCGTCGGCGAGCGCCTGGAGGCGGATCGGTGATGGCGGACGCCGTCTTTCCCTTCCCTGGCGGGAAGAGCCGTTTCGCGTCGTGGATCCTCGATCAGACGCCCGAGCACACCTGCTTCGTGGAAGTATTCGGCGGCGCGGCCCGCGTCCTCGCGAACGAGGACTCGGACACGAGCGACGTCGAGGTGTACAACGACCGCGACGGCGATCTCGTACAGTTCTTCGAGGTCCTCCGCGACCGCACCGAGGAGCTGGTCGAGTGGCTCGACCGGACGCCGTACTCGCGGGAGATCTACGACGTGTAGACGCACACGTTCTTCCACGGCTACCGGCCCGCCGACCCGATCGAACGCGCCGGACAGTTCTTCTACCTCCGGTACACGCAGTGGGGTGCGACGTACGACAGCGTCGCCGGGTTCGGGACCTCGAAGGTCCGGAGTCAGGCCGGCCCCTACGCGAACAAGGTTGACCGCCTCGACGAGTTCGCCGCCCGGTTCGAAAACGTGGTCTTGGAGAACCTCGACTGGTCCGAGGTCTTCGAGAAGTACGACAGCGAGGACACCGTGTTCTACTCCGACCCGCCGTACGTCGGGTACGAGGACTACTACCTCGTGAACACGATCGACCACGAGGCGCTCGTCGACGAGATAGCGGGTCTGGAGGGAGACTGGATCTGCTCGTACGAGGACCTGCCAGCGGGCTTCGAAGACGTGTCCGTGCTCGATCGCGACGAGAAGCGTTTCATCAACAACGGGAAGCAGGGATCGTCGAAGGACGCGAAAGAGCGGTTGGTGATGAATTTTGAGCCGGGAAGAGTGTAATTCGCTGAGGACAGCTACGGTTATATGAGAAGAGATGGTCGGTACCATCGCTTGGCAAGGATATCAAAAGTATCTGGAGTTTCGGGGACATTGCAGGAGCGGTTCTAATTGAAGAACCGGGTCCTCTGGGATCCTGCAGATTATTCTCGATAGAGTACATACATAAATGATTAAATTACTAACAATAATCCTGTGACCATCTCGCTCATAATGTGGTTGTTTATATACTGTCTTTTTCACCTACTAAATCCTGATTTCACCACATAGAGCCCCTATTCGTGGAATATAGCTGCCCAATGATTGGTTCAGATCCAAATGCTTTAATCAAATGCGACGGTAACTCCAGTTGAGGGAGGAGGAGATCAAATGGATCCGAGAAAGTTGCTGGTCATGAAAATTCTCGATGAAAATGACCAGCACAAAATCGACGGCCGTACCCGTCTCCAGAAACTCGTGTTTCTGGCACAAAAAGAGGCATCTGCAGATCTCCCCTCTACGTACACGTTCATTCCGTACGACTATGGACCGTTCTCAGCGAATTTGCTCCACGAGATTGAGGACCTCGACGATCAGGGATACTTGACGGAGAGGACGGTCGGCGGACCACGCGGGAAAAAGTACATCTACGAGCTCACTGAAGAAGGTGAGGATTACCTCCAAGAGAACCTCACCGAACTCGAAGAGTCGGACAAGGAAGCTATCAACGGGAGCGCGACCTACGCGGAAGGGATGTTCAGTGACACACCAATCTCGCGTCTCTTGGAGCACGTCTACAACAACTATCCGAAGTATGCGGAAGAAAGCGTTCTGAAGTAGCGTCTCTATTCTTCCTGCTCTTCAAGATCAGCTTCATCTTCTAGTTCCGTCTCTTTCTCTCTAAGCTTCTCAAGTTCCTCATCTTCGAAGTCACTATCACCTTCCGGCCAGTTGAATTCCTCACCAGCCGGATCGTCATCTCGGAAGTGGATCTTTGAGATCTCCTCGCCACTAAGGAACACTGCATTGCTCTTTGTCCGATTCAAGAACTCGCGTTCATGCCCTGGTGCAACACGAGAGATGAGGATATCGTCGTCACCATTTCCGGATTCGTACCGTGCTACGATTCCTTCCACCTCATCTCCATCTCTCGTTTCGATCTGAACGAGGGTATCTCGAATATTGACTACCGTGTATTCCCACGGATCTTCTCGATCCCTCAGCGTGCGGTAAGTCTGATCGCCCATTTTATGGAGCGCGGCACCGAGGAGGAACCCAATGAGAGCCGCTGAGGCTGACTGGAGAGCGATAGCATAGAGAAGCTCTATCAGTGGCCACTCGCCTAATTGGGATCTCGTGATTCCTGTAGTACCCTGATAATTCTGATAAATATACAGGAATGCAGTCCCAGATATGATGCTCCCACCCAATACGAATCCGATCTTATCCCAGCGACCGAGCGTGTCGGACTTCCGATTACCGTAGATGTAGCATTTCGTGAAAATGAGACCGGGGAAAATAATGAATAAGATGAGGATCGGGTCGGGTCGAAGACCGGGAACCCCCACGGACTGTAAAGGAGGAAGCGCTTCTGTGAGACTTGAAGTACCCGACCATCCCATGGATAACTACCACTTGGTTGACGTAGAAATAATTAGCGATTATGAATCTGAAACTGAGTGACCTAACAATTAATCGGAGCAGAGATCAACGCGGGCAGGCCTTGTCAAAACTGCCCCGCATGAACGAATGATTCCGGTGACACTTCCTGCTTCATCTGTTTAAGCCGGTCTCTTTGCTTTCCGCTCGCAGCCTCAATCAACTTCCGATCAGGCCACGAGTGGATATCTAACCGGTCAAAGTGCTCTTCAGCGATCTCTCGCACAAGCCCGATATGCTCGATCGCGTACTTGGTCCACTCACCGTGGTTGTGGATCTTTTCTAGCTCCTCCGCGACATCGCTGTAACCGGCCTCACGAGTCGCTTCTAAGCACATCTCGAAGTTCTCACCACGAGGGTTCATCGGCTCGTGGAACACAACATCCGGATCGACAGCCGCGAACCACGAGAGCGCCTCACGGATCTCGTCTCGATCCATCGTCGGATAGGTCGGGGAGAACGAGACAAATCGTGGAACGCCCGCACGGAATAGCTCGTCGAGGGCTTCCCACCGTGCCATCGGAGGCGGCGCATTCGGTTCGAGTGCATCGACGAGTGAAGCGTCAAACGAGGGGATCGAGGTACCGACAGCCACCAGCCCATCAGCCTCCTTGAACAGGTCGATGTCACGGGTTAGGTTCGGACTCCGAGAGAGTATCCGGACCGGAATGTCCGCCTCGACGAGCTCACGAACGCACCCCCGAGTGATCTGTGCCGCTCGTCGATCTTGGTAGCAGTCGGTCCCGCTGGAGAGCATCACGACGCCACGACCTCGTCGCGTTGTCTTCCACTCCTCCTCGAAGTCCGTGTTCTGGATCCCCTCGTGAACCCGCTCCGGGAGGTCATCACGGTAGAGCAGGTAGTCTCCCCAGTCACGTTGCGGGTCGTCGACGCCGGCCTTCTCTCCGAGCATCTCATCTCGGCTGTCGATCGCCGGCGTCGACGGGACATAGCAGAACTTACAGCCGTGTCGACAGCCCGTGGCGACGTTGATCACGTAGTCACAGAGGCTCTTTTCGTTGAGCTTCGACTCACTGAGGACCGTCTTCGTCGGGTCGACGTTGACCGTCAATCCACCCTTCTCTTCGCCGTCCTCCGACGACGCACAGTCCCAGCAAAGGAGATGTCCGTCGGGGCGAGCGCTGAACCGGTCGGTGATCTGGTTGCCGCACTCCTTACAGACGAGTCCTTGCTGCCAGAGGTTGAGTCGAGCGTCGTACTGACGTTCGACCTCGCGCAGTTGGTCGAGCGTCGGATGTTTGCCCAGCTCCTCGACGACGCGACCGCCCTCGTCGACGAGGTGGACGAATCTATCGTACCACCCACCGTCGGGATCGCGTTCGGTGTCGAGTTGCATAGGTGATTCTCTAGTGTAACCTCGTAATACAAATAGTATAAAAGTGAGGTGAGACCGCGGCGAAAGTGGAACTGAAACTGATTACGCTGAAGAGGGTAGCTTCGGGTAGTCCTCAGGCGACTCCATCTTCTCGCGTTCGCGGCGGAAGAACTCTGCATCGTCGCCGGCGTGTTTGATGAACTCCTTGTCGGGCCAGAGGTGAATCGGGAGATCGAGGTCGTCGCCGATGTCGCGAACAGCTGTCAACTGCTTCTTCGAGTACTCGACCCAGTGATCGCGATCGCGGAGTTTGTCGAGTTCGTCGGCGAGCTCCTCTTGTCCCGCCTCGCGTGCAGCCTCGACCGTCATCTGGAAGTTGCCGCCGCGGGGGTTGATCGGCTCGTGGAAGACGACATCGGGGTCCAGCCGTTCCTTGAACTTGGTGAGAAGGTCGCGGAGGTCCTCGCGATCCTGCGTCGGGTACGTCGGGGACATGGAAACGTAGACGGGAACACCGGCGTTGCTGATCTCTTCGAGTGCGTCGAGTCGGGCGGACGGGGCGGGGGCGCCCGGTTCGATGGAGCGAACCTTCTCGTCGTCGAGACAGGGGATCGAGGAACCGACGGTGACGAGTCCGTTGGCGGCTTTGAACACGTCGATGTCGCGGACGACGGCGGGGCTGCGGGTGAGGATTCGGACCGGCTTCTCGTGTTTCACGAGTTCGATGACGCAACCACGAGTGATCTGTGCGGCGCGGCGGTCTTGGTAGCAGTCCGTGCCACTGGAGATCATGACGACGCCGCGGCCGTCTTTGGTCTGCTCCCACGTCCGTTTTCTATCCAACTTTTGAGCTAACCGATCTGGAAGATCATCGCGGTACAGAAGATAACTGCCCCACTCCGCTTGTCCATCATCAACGCCCGCATGTGATTTCAACATATCACCGCGCATCTTGATATTGGGCGTGGATGGAACATAACAGAACTTACAACCGTGTGTACAGCCCGTTGCGACGTTAATGACGTAATTACAGAGGTTCTTGTGGTGAAGTGCCGATGTCGATAGGATTGCCTTTGTTGGATCTGTTGTATGTGTTACTCCCCGGGCGTCTTCTTCACCAATTCTATCCTGAGCGCAGTTCCAACATAGGAGATCACCAGATGATGTAGCGCTGAACCTCTCCGCAATATCATTGTCACAGTGGGTACAGTTGAGAGAGCTTTGGAGTATACTAACTCGGTCTAGCGGACGACCATTTTCCCGGCCGAACTCTCGTATCTGGCCAAGGTCCAATGGTGGATCTAATTTTCCATGGACGCCTCCATCTTGATCCTTGACAAGGTACTCTACCTTGCCAGACTCAGATTCCGGAGCTAACCTGTATATTGAGCCTTCAGTGGTACCCTGTCCGATCATATTCTATGTCTGATGACAGAGGGCAATAATCGTTGGCCCGTGGATATACCAGACTGTCTGTCCGGTACAATAAAATGGATCGCACCAATATCATTCCTCAACCGACAAGTATGGTCCTTGATGATGACAACGACGAGAAATGGATATATCGGGAGCATACAGCTGCTAAGCACGAGGTCTACCGGAAATATCTCACACCGTGGACAAACAAACTGACCAGTTACAATCACAGAGCGAATCAATTCAACAAGGTCCGTATAGTGGACTGCTTTGCGGGCAGGGGAGAGTATGTTCGAACAGAGGGTTGTGATTCCCCCGAACTACAGTCCGTTAAGACTCCTCCAGATCACCCCGGCTCTCCACAAATTATTCTGGATAAGATGACACAGAGGTCGGACCAGTTCAGTGAAGCAGAGTGTATTTTTATTGAGGATAACGATACGAACTTTGAAATATTAGACAAGAATATCAGTCAGACCACAGGAGTTTCAAATAATATTAATAAGAGATGTATCCACGGTAAATTCCAAGATGAGATCAGGGATCTGGTCCGCACAGATGGAACTGATTGTCCCACTTTCTTCTTCATGGATCCATTCGGCTTCAAATCTCTCAATTATGAAGTGATAACTGAAATCGGCTCTACCCCTCAGTTTGAGTTCCTCATTACCTTCATGTCAAGGGATATTAATCGATTCTTTGAGAACGAAGACCATCAGGACTCACTAGAGAATTTATTTGGAAATAATAGTTATGTGGATGAGGTTGGGGAGATTGATCCGAATAATTGGGAGCCACTTGTAGAATATTACTCAGAACGCCTAGAAGAGAATGGACCTAGTAAAACATTTGAATATCTTATAACCGAGCCAGACACACGTCAGACAGTCTATTACCTCGTATTTGGCACCAACCACCCGAACGGACTCAAAACCATGCGTGAGGTAATGAACACATGCGGGACTGGAAGCTTTGGGTATGCCCCTAAGCATATTGAACACGATCGCCAGCAACAGGGTTTAGCACAATTTGGAGCGGGATCCGCAGAAAGCGAGACAGAGAACTTCCTATTGGAGGAGTTTGAAGACTACCGGATTGAGTTTGGAAGGCTGATTGATGAGTGTAGTGAGCTTAGGCCGTATTCGGATGATATGGAATCTGACTACCGGAGTACTATACAACGCTTGGAGGGAGAAGGTAAGCTGGAGGTAGTGAGAATTAAATCAAAACAAGGAGGCACAGGTATCCAGCGTGGTGACTTGATTGACTTCCGCGACAAAGAAGGTCTGGAGTAACATTGGAGACTCTGTTTTGCGCCTCACTTCAACAAACATCAGTGGTTTATCATCCGCCAGATTCTTTCAATTCACCTCCCTGAACCTCAGGTCCGAGGCCACTCCATACGTTTCATAAGTATGGGAAGAAATAGGAGGTACCTTGGAATTCGTCGTTTATCCACATACGCCGGAATTTCTCTGGGTCCCTAATAGCAATAATGTCACTATTTGAAGTCATAAAGATAACACCTGAGAAAGCGATGGCTAGGCCGAATGAAGCAGGCTCGGGATTAGATAGGAAATAAATCACCGCAAAAAGAGCAGCGGGGAGCCAAACAAAAATTGCTATTCCAGATAGTCGAATTATTTCGGGGTCCATTGTTTCGATGTTTCCATGGTCAACACTCGTCGGAACAATAAGCCAGTCTCGTCCCACAGAAGGCTCCGTTTTCCCCAAGCGTCCAACGAACCAGTGGCTTCCTTCATGTAGATAGGCTGCTGTGAGGACTCCTACGATAAGTGCCACAAAATACTGAATTGTAACGGCTTGTGAGAGCATAACTACTGTAGAAGGAGTTAGAACAAGTCTCTTTTTCAAACAAATCTGAAAGGCAGACTAGCCGACCCAGAATAAACACTTTTAACAGCGTCACTGCTCCGCTACTCGCCGATATCTTCTAGTTCGGTAGCGTCAATCTCTCCCGCGAGGTAGTCTCGACCAAGATTGGTAATCTCGTAGTAGCCGCGTTTTGGCTTCTCTACGAGTCCGTAGTCGGTAAGATCAGAAAGTCGTCTACTGACGTGAGTCCGCGACTTATCGATGTTCTCGGCGATCACTGCCGGCGTAAGCCTAAGTCCACCTTCGAGAGCTTCGAGGATGCGATCGTCAGTAGGCATTTGCATCCAATCCGCCGGCTTTCGCATAGCCGAACTTCCTCAGAACAGTCGCATAGTCGTGTTGGTACGATATTCCGCAACCACTTATAGGTAGCATGAATGTAACTGATTAGTAGAAGATTTTAATACCCCCGAATCCACACCCTACACTCACGGACCCACTCGGCCGTCGTCGGTGACGCGCCGTGCCTGAAAAGGACGCGGGCCGCGCTGCGCCAACAGCCGGCCCGTGTGGGGTTCCGTGGTCACGCACGAAACCCATGTACGCCGACACCACGCGGGGGCTTGAAACTCCCGTCCGAGACGCGGCATCGACTCTGACTGACGAGTACCCGGCAGCGCTCGCGACGCTGATCCGCGCCGATCGCGCGAGCCACGACGTGGCGCAGACAACCCTCCGCGAGTTCCGTGGCGAAGTCGATCTCTACCCCGACGACCGATGATCGACGCGACGGCCACCCCGTCCGGAACACCATCCCGAACCACGAAAACCCGGTTACTCCGCCGGGGGCGCGATCATCCGGAACCGTTCGGAACCGGCCGGGCCACAGTAATCCGTGCGTCGGGGCGACCCCGACACATGCCGAGTTACGACGGCGCGACCAGCACCGCGCGACGACCGACTGATGACGCCTGACGACACCACTATGAGCGACGCACACACCCAGCCGACGGACGAGCCGCACAGCGACGAGACCACCTGGTACGACCTCCTCGGGTTCCAGCGCGACCTCCTCCTGGTCGCCGCCGAGGTCGACGGCGAGGAACTGCCGAAGGGCCTCACACTGATGGCCCGCCTCGAAGACCGCTACTCCGACCCGATCAACCACGGACGACTGTACAGCAACCTCGGCGACCTCGAAGACGAGGGCCTGATCGAGACGGAGGAGTTCGACGGCCGGACGAACGCCTACCGTGTCACCAACCGCGGCCGCGAACTGCTCGCGGGGCGCCGCGACGTGATCGACGTCGCCCTCCACGACGGAGGTGACGGCGCGTGAACCCGACCGTCGAGGTCGAAGTCCGACGGAACCGACACGGATCCGTGCTGGCGTACGCGGACAGGGACCGCGCGGTGCGCCTGCTTGCTGACCACCGCGCCGTGCTCCAGTCGCTTTACGACCTCGTCGATCGCCGACACGGGGCTGACGGCGAGATCGTGGCCCGGCTCGCGATCCGCGAGGACGCCCGGACCGTCGACGAACTCGATCTCCGAGACCGCTTCCGGCGCGACCTCGACCCGAACCGCGCGATCGCGCTCGTCGAGGACCTCCGGTACCACGCCGGAGAGCACGAGCTCGTGACTGACGGCGGCACTGCACAGGATGACCTAGAGATCGATTGCTGTGCCGCATGTGGGAACATGTCGGAGGAGAGCAGTCTCGGGTACAGTGACGCCCGTGACGAACTCGTGTGCTCCGAGTGCGTTGCTTTCCTCGGACAGAACGGCTACTATCCCGACGAAGACGGACCCGATCGGAGTGTGACGGTCACCTACGAACTCGGAGGGGACCTATGACTGGCCCTGGCACTTCACCGCCAACGAATCC
>LKMJ01004558.1_pt1 | contig 13060 bp, 12 predicted proteins | sample 643391 | NCBI WGS metagenome assembly LKMJ01 (sample SAMN04112250, study PRJNA286221) | soda lake metagenome | biome: soda lake; feature: Kulunda Steppe; material: water; isolation source: sample PL-Br10 brine of Picturesque Lake | place: Russia: Kulunda steppe | collected 2010-07
CAGCCATGGAATGAAGTGCTCAAAGCATAGTTGACAAAGGGCCCTAAGAATATTGCTTTGCGCATATGAAAGACACCCTCCTGACCATCCGTTTGGCATGTGCTTCAATGCGCTTTTGCTCAGAGCACTGGGGCCGGATCATGGTGCTGGATTAGTCATCGTGTTTATCCACTGGGGCCCAAATTGGAGGTAGGTGCACAACAGCCTGCCTGGCGCTCAGCACCCTGAGGCGTAAGCAATTTGGTGGCATGCATTTGTAGAGGAACAAGTTCTCCCAAACCCTGAAGGTGGGAGCCAGACGAGTCCCTGCGGAACCTGGGCCGCTGCTTCATTGACTCGGGAGCCGATGCTGTATTTGGTCACAGCGCCCACCATGTTCAGGTATGGAATGCGTGCACTTGCGTTAGGGAGGGATGCAGGTATGACAATGTAATTCGAACAAGAATCTGAGTTTGTCATGTGCAATTATTTCGGAGGCGTATGTTGATCGAGCTGACCAGCTTCCTTTGTGTCTTTTGAGCATTTAGTACAAGAGCAGCATCAGTTTGACTCGTTGGATCTCACCTTATCCAAGCTACCCAAGATAAGCATTTTGGTGCTTGTGAGTAAAAGGAAAGCAATCACAAATGCCAAGCATTGTGGAATTCTGGGTGCGCTTCCTCAAGACAGCAGCATACCTCTATCCCATTGACATTTATCAATTAAACAGGGAGTGGAAGTTCACAAAGGAAAGCCAATTATGTACAGTGCAGGTAGGCAACCTACCTCAGTTGACGTTCAATCATACGTGAACACAATGAATCACTCTGACGAGATGCATAAGGACATGCAATCACATCCGCACGTTTTGTGCTGCCTATGTAGCTTTCTTTTTTCATACATGGGTCACGGGCTGCAGGAAGCCTCATAGATGACTATGCAATAGATGAAGATTACCACAATGACCTGGGTTGTATTTATGTGCTGCATCATGAGGCAGGGAAATCTCAGTGAGTTATGCTGCACTACCATTGGTTTTTCAATGCTCTTGTCCCAAATGTAGGGTGTTGCTGTCCTTGATCGTGCTGCTTACCGCTGTTGACACCTGAGGCCAGCTAATTCTCTTGAAACAAACGCAATGCCTTTGCCTATCTTGGCAGCATGGCGAGCAAATTCAAATTGTGAACTTCCATTCATTTGAGAACGCATTCATTTGAGAACGTTCTTTACAGTAACACAATCTTAGTTGTGAAAGTGGGGTTGCGAGCACTCAAAAACTTGATTCAACTCTTAAAATGTCATGCAGCAAGCAACAGAAGTGTGGCGCACATAAAGTGTTGGGAGCCTGGTCTGCACACCTACACAGACAAAACTTGAACGACAAACTCTAATCAGTGCATGGTAATGCAGGTTGACAGGGTACCCCTGCCACATATCACACAAATGGCTTCGTCCTGTGCCCCCACGTGGCTGGCAAACAACAGCTGGTATGCCATCCTACCTGTGCGAGGCAAGTGATAATAGCATGAATGTGTGCGACGCAAGCAATATTGGTGTTTATGTTTAATCCTGTTTGTAGGGTGCATGTTTAAACAAAAAGACACCAAGAAAAAGCCAAAATTTGTCCTTGTCCAGATATCAAACAGTATCATCCATTCCTTTTCATCATGTTCTTTCTTTCCAGGTAAATCTTGCTCAAGGACAAGGTTTTAATTGGGTTGCAGGCAAGATACAAGAGCTGAGCAGCAGATTGGGAACCGAGGTACGTTTTTGATTGAATGCACACACCAGGGGGATGGATGATTCAGATTTGAAGCTTGGTTATACATTCAACTTAAAGCTGCCACTGGGGTATCTGGCCAGCAATGGGGTTCCCCAGGCCTTGGATGAGCAGCATAACAAAAGGTACTATGGCATAGTATTTGTTTTGGTCTGCAATCGCAGGTGGCCATAGATAGCAAGGAAGGATGCATCAGGGTCCTGTTATAAAGAAAGAGAGACAACACATCCAAGAACAACCCTGGTGGCATGAGTAAAGGGCAAAGCATGCATCCAGTCTGCAAGTACTAGACAGTCCTCCACATATAATGTTATATGAAGAGAGGGATAGATGAACTATCCTTCATTATAAGGTACTGACCTGCTATTACATCAAGGTACAAGGCAGCTGATCCTGTTTGAGGAACTCTGGGACACTTGGCTGGCGCATAGACTAGATGTGTATTGTAAGCAACAAGGCAAGAACTGCATGCAGATAAGCACACAACCCATTGACCCCAGCCAGCCAAAAGGTATGAATTAGCCATCACATTCGAGATGTTGAAGTATCATTCTAGTGTTGATCTGATGATGCATGATGATGAACTTTCCTTTGTGGCACTCAAAACTTTGTGTGAAAATATTACTCTGTAGCAAGGTCAATTATTCCATTGCATCATGATCATTTTTATTCAATGACAGTTCCGCGCAAAACAAAGAAGGGTGGGGACTTGTGAGAGGCAGAGCAGCTTTGCAAACTGTACAGCACTTGGGATCTGTGTTTCTGCTATGGTCCCTGAGTAGCAGATTCAAGTTTTGAACGAGTTGCAGTAGAAACAGGAATGCTATATGCCACCAATGCTGTGGGCCCATGATGATTATGATGGAAAGGATCTCCGATGTCATGCGTATTCGACATCATGCAGAATTTAGCGTCATAGGAATATGAAATAGACATCTTCTCCTTCTGCAGTGAAATTCAAACAAGAGGTGCTGAATGTTAGGTAAACAATGTTCAATTTGGAAGTAGTGAGGCTTATTCAGATTCGGGAACATTCAGGAAGAGTCATCGAGTCTCTACACAACCAAAGCGAAAGTTTGTTCATGACTTACAGTCCACCTAAAAGCATGTATTAGAGCTTGCAACTCCTGAATTAATCACGGTGATCAAAATCAGCATCTTCCCCAATCCTCTTGCTGGGTACAGCGATACTCTCAATTCAAATATTCCCGTCGCCCTCCACTCCTTTTGGGGGATTCCCACTGTCCAGGCGGCTCAGAAATTTTCATCTAAAGGTCCCCTTAGCCACAGCAATGACGTTATGTGCAGGTACCGCTCTCATGTACCGCAGCATTGGCATAGCACTCTGGTGCTTTATCTAGGATTGCGCAGCTCAAGGCTCTGTAAGAGAAAGAGCTCCGTTCTTGGACATCACACTTGCCATTGGCAATCGATAGGGATATATATGTATATATCTTACCCCCCTGTTAAAATAAGACGGGGAGTTGCCTTGCCGAATAATGCGTCTTGGTCTTGTGTAATGGTCTTGCATCCTTGCCCGAGGGATGTGTCTACTAGACAGTAGGCCCTAGTAGGTCTGGTCGGGATTGGCAAATCGGTATGGCTAGCAAGGATCAAAGTCCTGCGCACGTCTGGCCTGGTCTGGCAAGACATCTTGCGCTCCAGGACATTGAGCATTCCCTCCCATACCCAATTGTGAAGGAACGAGCTGATCTTGGATACCACACTTGCCAATTGATAGGGATATGTCTCACTACAGGCTCACCTGCATGCTTGAGACTGACATTGCAGCTACAATCATTAGTAGCCGCGATGAAGGCTTACCGTGCACAGCTGCTTGTCGAGCCCATGCTCATCTCAGTATACATTTTCAATGGTTCCACACACAAATCGCAGCCTGTTGCTTACAAGCTGAGCTTGTAAGCAACATCTCACAAACCAGCAATCAGCAGTGCCATCTCTTCAAACAAATGTCCATTGGGTAACACATGTGACTAGTAATTGTCACTTACTAAACTAAAAAGTCACACTTTAGTGAGGCCATGATGCCCTCTGCAACAGGACTCCCGGAATTTCTTGAAGCCCAGCCCATAGAAGATTCAAGGCTGCAACTGACCTTGCAGCACTTCAGTTTCCTCCTTCAAGTTCTGCAGAGGTCACAGCAGTTGCAAGTCGAGATAAGGAGGCCTGTGACCAAAAACAGCACAGAAATTGCAAGGGCAAAGGACGAAAGAATCAGCAGTCATAGTGCAGCCGCACCATGTGGCTGGTACAGTATAAGCTAGGGTAGTCCAGAAGTATGAAATATCTGCCCTTCACTACCCGCAACTGATCTCAGCCGATTCAGCCATAACTCAGCTGAACCTGGAAATGTCTGACAAGCCCGGTGCCTATACTTGCAACTGGATGCATACTATGGTAGTACCCAGGGCTCTCCAGGCTCAAGCTCCTTTTTGATACTGACATTCTGGAGAAACTACAAGGCTAGCCCTCACCGCAATTGGCCCCAAGCCGAGTCTGCTCGATTTTCTGAGATTATTGCAAGTGGTATATACCTCAATCCTGCAATTGAGTGCAACACAGATCAAGCTTGAGCTTAACGTGACTTCTTATCAACTGTTTGATACTGATATGCCTTCCATGGTGCAGGTTTCACAAAAACACTCTTACTTGTGGCACCTTTCTGGCGCATCAGTCATGTTCCTTAGACACTGCCTTTTCTTGCATAAAGGTTTTCTCTACAAACTGCCCCCCCTCCCCCCCTTTTTATGTCCTGAACTCATGCTTCTGAAAAATTGGCATCCAGGGGTGCTGTGCGTGGCTCAGATGCTGCTTTGCATCCATTTTTGCAGGTAAAGGTGAAAATCCACGTTTCAGAGATCAGGACTTTAGCTGTGTTAGCTGGACAAATGAATCATTTGAAATGATGCTGCAATATCAAATTCTGCGGGGGAGCATGCTAGTGGAGGGCACAGATGGCAAAATATTCATTATCCGAGTCAAGCTAAACATGTTGACACTCCTCACCAGCTGCAGCTTTCCACCTGAACTTTGAGGGCAATTGAAAGTACAAGTGGTGCGATAGAGCCTGAAAGGGGCCAGTTGGTGGCCTGGCTGATGTCTGATGAATTGATCCCCCTGACATAGGGGTGCTCAGCAAGAAAGGCTTTTTCAAACTGTGACCCCCAACTCACACCACAGTTGAGGTCAAAATAAATGAAATAAAGAGGACGTGGATTGATGCACTGCGTAAAGAATGGCACCTTAGGCTGTTCTGCTTTGCGGCATTTCTCAAAATTTTGTCACGCCAGATTAGTGCTGCACAGACCTGGAGGTCAGTCAAGCCAGTCGGCAGAGTTTTTGATCCTGTTGTCAGTTCAGCTTTGGCTGTATTTGAGCACTTCAAATACAAACTCGCAGTTACACCTTGTTTGCTCCTAGCGACCTTGTAAGATGCGCGCCAGGGAGTAGACCCCTCTAGCCCTTGGGGGGCAACAGGCGTAGCAGCGCCCAGTCCAGTCAACCACCCAGTCCAGTGTGAGTATGTTCATCAGCAACTGCATGCGCTGACCTTGCCTATCCGCAGGCTGAACAGAGAGAGAAAGTGTAGGGAAGGATAAGGGTATCAGAGACTCCTCGGTCTCACCGCGGGCAACCTGTTGTCTGCTTGGTGCACTCTGTCGATGTTTTCTGTATGGCTGGTGTTCATCAGCAACCTGAACAGTCAAACTACCTGGCTGAAGGTCAAACCTTAAAGTTGTAAACTTGTGCACTCTGTCACTGTCCGCAGCCAGTCCACACGCCACCATTGCTCTAACACAGCCATAGCTGTATTAATCAAGAATCTTCTAAGCGCAGCCTTACAGGGCAAACAGCAGATCTCAGAATGGCGCTGGGATGAGCAAATTATGGGTTTGCAATGAAGTTGACACTGTTTGCCTCAGGCTCTGTAAGGGGGGTCCAGCCGTGCTACGGCCCCAGTGGGGGCGACCTATATCATTTAGGTTCAATGATTGGTGTCTTTCTAGGTCGCCTACACAATGAAGGTTCATATTGCAGGTCTGATAGACTCCAGCTTAAGTGCCCTCTTTCGGTGGTTACAGCTATGTAACCCTAACCTTTCTTAATGCATGCCACCAGAGAAGCCCGGAGGGCACAGTCACTATCAATTTTTCACGATTGTTTTTCTCTTTTTTCACACAGATTCACAGTTGCAATTGCAAATCGCCCAGGTGGATTTAAAAGCGTCAGGCAGATCTAGTATATGGACATGCTGGTTACTAACCATCTTAGTAAGATAGGCAACCACACTGAAAAGCAATCGAGGCACAGGTATCCCTTATATGCCCGTAACGTATCCAAAGAGTCTGGCAGTGTGGATCATAATGATAAAGAACAGGTCAGAAGTACTCTGTGTACGGGTGTGCCCTGTCCTTAGATGGCTGGAGCAGATGAAAGTCCGCTACTGACACCACACAGGACAGAGCAATGTCTGCAAGGCTCATTGTTTTGAGACAAACAAAAGGGACCATTTACAGCAATTCGACAAAGCCAGCTTTAAATAAAACCTTCCACCCTGCTCATGCACAGCAATGTAATCATGGAAATGAACTAGCAATCCATCACAGACTTGTCCAGCTAAAGCTTGGGGTGCCTGCTTGTGTGAATTCCTTCAGCCGCTGGAGGCTATCTAAGGTCCCACGCTCATCTGCCCTCGGATTGTACAAGACTCCATGCAAGAAAGGACTTACAGATGCAAGCACATCACCAATATCCAGATCCGGCCTTGGATCTCCAACAGGCATGCTGCTGAAACAAATGCACAGGGCTGTGTATGTACACGCTTGCTAATTTGTAAATCAAAATTGGGTGTGCAAGTTGCGTGCAAGTTGATGCAAAATTACACAGCAGCGCTGCGGCACGTTCACTGAAGTACACCATTACAAACTGTCGTCGACACACAATTGCTGCCAGGCTTGAAGGATAACAATCACAGCAGACAGAATGACCAGAGTGTATGAATTTTAAAAGTGGATGTCATGTTTATCACCTCCACCTCTTTACACAGCGCACAACAGTGCACTGGCTCCCAATCACTGCATGCAGCATCATGCGCATAATATGTCAGCATACAACCCACCTGCCTTAAACAGCATACTAAAGCGCACGCACACATCCTTTGCAAGTCCAAGGTTGTATTTATAACACTGCATTGTGTACCGCCCTGATGCACACAAACACAAAACATTTGCCCCAGGACGCCACTTCGTAGATCAAGCCCTGCCAGCGCACCAAGCCTATGCCTGCGCAGCATTTGCAAATTGGCTTCCAAAGCTCGTTCACAAAATGGTGGCCTGAGTCAATCTCACCTTAAATAATGTGCCCAGATGCTTGCATTGGGATTGTGGCGGCACACCAAATAGACCAACCTTCCCTGCACAAACTTTGGGTGGCCATGCCATCCCGCCCTACTGCGCATTAGCGTTACAGCACGTTCAGCCTGCCTGTGCAAAACCCTCTGTGTGGCGAGGTCGTCCATCCCTGCTGTACGACGGCGATACAGCATGCTCGGCCTGCCCATGAACAACCCTCTGGGTGGCGAGGTCATCCACGCCCTGCTGCTCACAGCAGGAGCAATGTTGTGGAGCCCATCCAGCCTGCCACACGACGCATGAGGTTGCCACTCCAGTCTACCGCAGGAAATTTGAGGTTGGCTCCGCAATGCACTTGTACGTTGGCATGCACGCCCTTTTGCTGCTCACAGTAGGTCGTAGTGGCTGTACAGCATATGCTTGGCCTGCCCTCGAACAACCCTCTGGGTGGCAAGGTCATCCATGCCCTGCTGCTCACAGCAGATCATGGTGGCTGTACAGCATGCTGAGCTTGCCATGCGCAAACTCCGGATGGCGGTGCTTGTGTGCCTCAAACATGCAGGCTAGGGAAGCGTAGAACTTGGCGTGCAGGCAGTCCACCACATCCTGGGGCACAGGCACGCCTGCGTGCAGGCACAGGACCAAGCGCGCAGGCACAGGATTTGGCACAATTTTATGCGCACACAAAATATGGAGAGCAGGCCACAAACAATATGGCGGAGCCAGCATCCATGTCAATATTAGTTTTGCATGGTCAGCCATGGGGCTCCCTGTCTGCACCATACGGCCATGTGGGCTCGCTCACCACATGGACGCATCCATCCATCCATAAACAGTGGATGCATGCACAACACATCCATGGGTGTGCATAAACGGTGGATGCATGCACAACACATCCATGGGTGTGCATAAACGGTGGAGGCTCGCTCACCACATGGACTCATGGATGTGTCTTGCGTGCCTCCACCCTTTATGCACACCCATGGATGTGTTGTGCATGCACCCACTGTTCATGGATGGATGGATGTGTCATGTGTGCCTCCACCAAGTTCTGCACATTGTGCACATCCCGTCAGCTGGTGCAGTCAGCTGAGGCCTTTTTGCACATTGTCACAGTCAGTTGAGGCATATTACGGTCAGCTGAGGCTTTTTTGCACATTGTCAGCTGTGGCATTCTTGCACATTGTGCACGTCCAGTCAGCTGTGGCAGTCAGCTGAGGCAGCTGCCTGCACTAGCAGCAGCACAGCAGCACAGCGGCACAGCTTGCTTTCTCCTGCCGCGTGCACTCATGCGCAGTGGGCGCAAGCTTGTGACACCTTGTGCAAGCACAGCTGCTGTACCTGGCTGCATTGGCGGCGGCTCGATGGGCTCGCCCACCACGTACACGAGCGGCGTCTTGGCTGGGAAGGGCGTGATGCCCCAACGACCTCCTGTGTACAGAGTTTGAGCGAGAACGCAGGGATCAAATATTATTGGCTTATGCAAGAGTTAGTCATGTCTGGTTGGCACAGACAGGGCGGTAGAGGTAGCATGCTGGCGTTTGGAGGCCTGCGCGCCTGGCACAAAGGAAACACTGAGCAAAGAGTGTGAGCCAGGCGCAAAGAATGCGGCGCCAAGAGCGAGGCGCCTGGCGAGCAGCATTTGAGCAGTGTTGGCTAGATTTGGTTATGGGACAGCGCGTGCCGAGATTATGTGCCTAGAGCGTTGGCTCTAACTATACGCAGGGCTCCTCTCCTGGTTCCCCAGTGTCCCTTGTAGGGCCTGTCGCAGGTTCAAATGCATGGCATGTCCCTAATATAGTGCTGCCCATGTTTGCACCACCTCTGAAGCGAGGCCGCCAGTGCCTGGGTCAAACAAGCCTTTGCGTCCCAGGTAAGGCACTGGCTGCCACACTTCCAGATGCACATGTGTGCGGATCAAGCAGGCAGACTGGCAGGTATGGTGTCACAGGAACAAAAATATGTTGCCTTTACATAGGAAGGCAGGTACGGTGCTTATGGCAGGCGCGGTGCGGTGTCTATGGTATGCCGTCAAGTAGGCAAAACCTGACGGCAGGCACATTGCCGATGCTGGTGCCGTCAGGCAGGCAGGCGCTGTGCCAATGGCAATGCCATCAGGCAGGCACATTGGCGATGCTGATACCGTCAGGCAGGCAGGCATGATGGCAATACCGCCGAGTAGGCATGGTGCCAACGGCAACGCCTAAATACAGGCAGGCGCGGTTATCATAATGGCAGGCAGACAGGCAGGCGTAACCCTAAACCCACGCCCTATGCTTTCTTCATCGGGTGCATTGTCCTGTCAAAGGCGTTCAGACGTAGGGTATAGCAGCTCGAGAGCGCACAGCAGGTGCGCCTTTGTGCACGCGCGGCGGCGCGCTGACGGAGAAAGACAGCAGGCGACCCAGCTGGTGTGTGGGTTAGAACTGCACAGGTGCACAGCACACGTGCTGACAAGGGCGCGCAGCGACGCACCAGTGGAGTAGGGCAGCAGGAGACCCAACCACTTTTGTGGTTTTGGTGATGAGCTTAGTCGGTCAGTTTGTCGACGGTTCGATACATGACCAGTGAACTATGGCCTGGTCTCAGTCTGCAATGCATCACCGCCGCCAAACTAGCAGGCTACGGGCCCCATCCCACACACGCTTCCACTGTGCATGCGGAGGATGAGGCGGCTGGAGCGACTCGAGCGAGCACGCAACAACTCACCAATGAAGTAGGGCAGCGGGAAGCCCAGTCTCTTGTAGGTCCAGCGCTGCAAACTGGGCCAAGAGATGAGGTTGCGCAGCTGTGTGCATACACAGGCGCAGGCGCAGGAGCAAGTGATGAGATTGCGCCGCTGCTTGCACATTCAGGTGCAGGCGCAGGAGCAGCAGTCAAAGGTAGACTGGGGGTGAGGGCACGGAGGTGGACAGTACAATCACAGTTGCCCTCAGATGCAGCGACCTGAAGCACCTTGGTTTGTACGTCAATGGCCTGGCAGCTTAGTGGGGACAAAGGGTGACAGGCACCAAATCCGCCCCTCTTGCCCCTCTTGAAGGCCAGCTGCACAAGCATGTTTCACACACGCGCAAGCAAGCGATCTTATTGCACCATGCCCCCATGCGCTCGCACCTGCAGGACTTCTCCTAGGGCCAGCACCGGCACAAGCGCTGCTCCTTGCTCGATGGCCAGCCGCACGAAGCCCTTGTGGCCTGCATAGATCACAAGCTCCCTTCCGCAGCCCCCTGCGCCGCCCGGCTCCTCGTTCGCACACAGGCCTGCCTTGCTGCTCATTCCTGCGCAGCCGCAGAGGCACCAATTTGTATGCCTAAGTCACCAGCTCCTGCCTGCAGGCCTTTGCGCCGCCTGACTACTTGTCTGCACACACACACACACACACACACGCACACCTGGCCTTGCCACTCACTCCTGTATAGCTGCAGGGGCCGCAACTTTGAGCGGCATAGACCCTAGAGACCCAGAACCAGCCATGAGACCCACAACCGACCATGGTCCTGCCTTTTCTTCCATGTGCCATGCCCCTTTGCCCACACCTCATACCTCTACGGCCTCTTGCACGATGTGCCTGCTGCACAAGCCCGCACAACAAATCTTGCTACACGATTTTGAGACAAAGGACCAACCACAGCAAGGAAATCCTTTCATGCCACGCTCCATGTTTTTTGTCCTTTGCCCAAAGCTCATAGCTTAATGATCTAAAGAAGCCAGATTCAGTCTGCTAGCATGTCTCATAAACCCTTCTTGGTGGCAGCTCTGTGCAGCATGATTCTTTGCACATGCATGCAAGTGCATGCACACACAATTGCATACACTAGCACTCAGATAAGATCCCTTTCTCCCACCTCACTCATTCCCCCTTATCTGCATCACGCCATTGAGTCTTCCATCCTACATGCACGCCATAATCTGTGGGTATGATGTTCATTTCAGGTCAGAAAGCGATCACGTAGCAGGTGGTGTGCCCACCTGCTCTTAACACAGCCGATACATGCCTTTACACACGCCCATCGCCTGATTCTCTCCATTTCCAATGGATTGATTGGTTCGAGTAAAAGGCCATTTGCCACATGCACATGTACGGATGTATACTTAAACGAACGCACCTGTGCCGCTTGCCAGCAAAGCTTTGTCGCCCTCCACAGCTGGGGGCCGGGATGCAGTGAGGTGTCCATGTTGCTCACACAGCTGCTTTGTTTTTTGTTGCTTTTCATCCTGCCGACGCCCTTCAGGCACTGACTGCAACGGAGCGTGATCACCATCCTCCCGCTCTTGCTGCTCCTGCTGCTCTTGCTGCTCCTCCCGCTCTTGCTGCTCCTGCTGCTCTTGCTGCTCCTCCCGCTCTTGCTGCTCCTGCTGCTCTTGCTGCTCCTGCTGTTGCCCCTGATGCTGCTGTTCCTCATCCAACAGCTGCCGCTGCTGCTGTTGCCCCTGATGCTGCTGTTCATCATCTAACAGCTGCTGCTGCTGCTGCTGCTGCTGCTGCTGCTGGATTGTACCCCCTTCCGACCCACTCCTTGGAGCCTCACCGCCGTCCATCGTCGCATGGATTGACACCGCCCCAGGGCCCCCGCCCTTCGTCCTCCCTGCGCACGCCTCAACCAAAGCTCTGCTCCCTGTGCACGCCCCCGCCCCCGCTTTAGCCAAATCTCTGCTCCCTGTGCACACCCCGTCGCCCAGGCACCCACTGCTACACCGCTCTTGGGGGTGCGCAAGCCCAGACCCTACCTTGGCGGCTGCAGGCATGGCTACCTTGCCGCCTGCCGTCGTGGAGTCCTCCAGATTGCTGCGGATGTGCTGCAGTGCGCTGGGGCACATGGGCGCGCTGGGGGGCCTGTGCACAAGCGTGGTGGCACGCACTGCAGTGTGGGAGGCTGTGGCATGCTGGGCTATTCATGCACACGCTCACACACTGGTGAAGGGGGCATGTGGTGCCTAGGTGCATAGGGTCATCACATGACCTAGGGTCATGTGGTGCCTAGGGTCATGTGGTGCCTAGGGTCATGTGGTGCCTAGGGTCATGTGATGCCCAGGGTCATGTGGTGCCTAGGGTCATGTGGTGCCAAGGGTCATGTGGTGCCTAGGGTCATGTGGTGCCTAGGGTCATGTGGTGCCTAGGCCCTAGGTGGCCCGATTTTCTCACCAGTGATGTAGGGAGTGTTCCTATTACGAATGTGCTTGATCTTCTCGTATTTTCTTTCTTGACTCACAAAACAGCGAGAGCTGCGGCATTGGGCGCAGCTTGTGTATGTGAGGCTGGGCCAACATGCGCAGCTTGTGCACGTGCATAGCAGCACATACACTACAGCCCGACTGCTGCACCGTGCGCAGCTTGTGCACATGAGGCTGCGGCACTGTGCCGAGTTTGGATGTCAAAGTATAAGGCAACATGTTTTGCAATTCCAACGTGTTAATCGCATTTTACTTTGTGCACATGAGGCTGCAGCAACATGCGCTTGTGCACGTGCATAGCAGCACATACACTACAGCCTGGATAGTTAAGGTGCATGGCGGCATACACACTAAAGCCTGGTTAGTTGATGTAAGGTATTCTATAGATAAGGCCGCGGTCACACACAAAATTTTCACTATTTTTTTCACTTTTTTTTTCACTCGGAAGTGAAAAAAATTTGCGGTCACACACGATTTTTTTCACTCCTGAGCGAAAAAATTTTCACTTTTGAAGTGAAAAACTTTTTAGCGGTCACACACAAATTTTTTCACTAAATTTTTTTCACTCCACCTGCACTGCTCCCCCCATGACCACTGTTATCTTCCAGCATTGTTGTTGGAAACCACACAGTTTCCTAGCTTCCCAAGACCAGCAATAGGATCCAAAGAGCTCTTTGTGACAGGTCCTCATGCCGCAATTAGGCAGCAACAGGACACAGACTGCACTATTCATAAGGAGCCTGCAATGCTGCAGATG
>LKMJ01004559.1_pt1 | contig 13059 bp, 15 predicted proteins | sample 643391 | NCBI WGS metagenome assembly LKMJ01 (sample SAMN04112250, study PRJNA286221) | soda lake metagenome | biome: soda lake; feature: Kulunda Steppe; material: water; isolation source: sample PL-Br10 brine of Picturesque Lake | place: Russia: Kulunda steppe | collected 2010-07
CCCCAGCAATTTAATCCGTCGCCACTTGGCTACACAGGGTGGTCAGCGACGCCCTGCCGGGCGTCGCTGTGTAGCACCAAAATGCGACGCAAAGTGCTTAAAATGCGACGCGTCGCCACTAAAAAAACACTGGTAGAGGATGTGGTGTAGAGGATGTGGTGTAGAGGATGCAGCAAAGAGGATGCAGCAAAGAGGATGTGGTGTAGAGGTGCAGCAAAGGATGAAGTGTAGAGGATCTGGTGCCCAGAGTGCAAGGCAGGGAGCGTGACACATGCGGCCTTCGCTTCAGGGGCTCAAGCACGTACATGACATGTATTTGATGACACCAATGAAACGCAAAAAGCTTGAAAAACAAAATTGGCGGGCTCATTGCTTGCACTGTGTGTGTGTGTGTGTGTGTGTGTGCAGGTTGAGTTTGATGCAGCGAGTATGGCGCGAGAGCTGTTAGGCCAAGGGCCCCCACAGGTGCGCACATTCCTTGTTCTTTGGCTCTTGCGCCCTACCACTGTTTGGCTCTGGTGCCCTCGTCTTCTCTGTTTGATTCCTAGACCCTCTGGCACACACACTTACTCTGAGACTCTGGTGCTCTCAAGTCGCTCCCAGGGTGCACACACCTTTTGTAGGTGCAGTACTGCTACAAAAAGCGCGCATCGCCTGCTGCAATAGCATGCGCATGCGCTGCTGCAGGTGCAGGGTGCACACACCTTTTGTAGGTGCAGTACTGCTACAAAAAGCGCGCATCGCCTGCTGCAATAGCATGCGCATGCGCTGCTGCAGGTGCAGGGTGCACAGCACAATGTCAGGATTGATCCACACACCACACAATTTGGGGCTCTGTCCACAACCCTCTGCACCTGGCATACGCTGCCTGCTGCATAACTTTGCCCGAACCCTTATGTGTTCCTTGTACCTGCCACTCTGTGTACCTGCCACTTGTGCTTAGGGCCACGCCAATCTAAAGTTGCAGCGGACCTCTGCCCTTTTTCCTGACATTGCTCCCTCTCCATCGCTGCCAAGTCCCCCACTTTGCCTTATGCCGCTCCCTTGTTGTTGCAGCCAAGCCGCACTTTTGTGCCTGCATGTCATGCCATCTCATCACAGCTGAGCGCCACCACCGCGCCCAGCCCATGCTCAAGGATCCTCTGCGCCTGGACGGTCTGGCCTAACCACAATAAACCTTGTCCCAAACATGTCATGTATTTGGTTGCATGGACATTCCCTTTTCTATCAGTAGGTAGCCCGGCATCAATATCGCCTAAACGCACCTACGGTCTCCTCACGTGGCCCCATCAGCACCTCCACACTTTGCCTTTCTGGCTCCTCACTAGCCACATCACCAACACTGCGATGCTTTCCGCTGGCAGCTGCCAGAAGTCTTGAAGACTTGAACAAGAAGCTGCAAGGAATGCAAAACTGTTTTAAAGCTGGTGCACCTGCAGGAAGCCCTGGTGCCTCCGATCCTATCCACAGAAGTACCGGAGCTGGCGGCTGAAGAGTCGGCGGCGCCGGTGCCACCATGGACCAACCCTAACTGGGTGGGTGTACAAGTGCCATGCTTCTGAGATTTTGATCAGACGATTGCCATGCTTTAGGAATTGTGATGGTAAAAATGCCATGATTTAGGGATAACGATGCAGGCTGGGGCATGCCTTGTCTTACAAGCTGATATAGCTGAGACGCTTGCGCCAGCCCAGTGCATGCTGACCAGGGTTCTGCCACCTTGGGGCGGCTTGGCCCTGGGGCAGCAGTTGATGTGAGTGACTCAAAGGAGGTCCTTCTCTGGGAGGCCAAGTGTCTTAATACAGGTTCACTCTGGGCCCATCCCAGGAGCCTGTACCTGCCGATCTGTGATGCAAGGCGATGCTCCTGGCTGCATGGCTGCTCCCTTTCTTGTTGACAGCCAGCCAAGGACTTGCACGCCCTTGGGCTGCACACGCAGCGCCTCAACAGCTTGTGTCCTTTTTGGGCTGCACACAGTCCTTTTGGACCAACCTTTTGCATCAACCTTTGTGAGTCCTCTTGGGCCACACACAGTCCTGGGCTGGTGGCCACAGGTGCACGCAGCCAGGCGGCCCTACCTTCCAGTGCTCACACGCCTTTGCCTGCATGGCGATCGTGCCAACAAGGATGCCGCGGCAGCGCCTCGGCCCATGCACGCAAGCTTCGCCGTGCACGGGAAGGCTGAAGGGCAGGACCTTCAAGCAGCTGCTGCTTCCGCTTCAACTGTAAAAGACTGCATCTGCTCCCGCACGCACGGTCCGCGCCGCGCTTACAGGCGGCAGAGCAGGACCCGCGAGCGGCTGCAGAGGCTGCAGCTCGAGCCGCGCAGCATGCCCAGCAGCTGGCGGACCACGCAGCTGCACTGGCGCAAAAGCAGGCAGCTTACATCCCCTTAGGCTCTGCGCAGCCGCCTCCTCCGGTGCGTGCGTGCATGTGTGTGCTTGTGAGTGTGTGTGCCTGTTTTTATTTGTGTGCTCAAACAAAATGCGTGCCGCCTTATTAGTTTGTATGTGCGCGTGTGAAGGAGCACACATGCTGGGATGCACTAGGCCTCAGGTTTGTGTGTGTGTGTGTGTGTGTGTGTGCACGTGCGCAGTGTGCGCGTCTTCATGTCTTTGCCGCCCCTTGAGTGGATGAATGGTGAGCTTAGCACCCTCCATGCGTTCAGTAGCCGTGGCAAGAATGGGGAAGCCATGCGCGGATGGATGAGGCCAGACCTCCTGCCAGACCTCCTGCTCCTCAGCTCCCCAGAGCCTCTGCAGCCACGCACGCCTGCACGTCCACGTTCCTGACCCCGTTCTGGGCAGGGCAGTAGCACACATAGCCTGCCTGTGCCTGGTGCGCAACCTCACCTGACTGCACGCGTGCAACCTCGACTGACTGCTGGTGAGGAACCTCACCTGACTGCTCGACACACATGCCGGAGGGTGATCCCTGGCCAGCATGCGTTGGCGTGCGTGTGCCCCTGGACGCGTGCAGCACAGCCTCGGCTGTGCACCTGGCCGGCACCTGAAGGCTGCAATGCTGGGTGCCCTCCTACGCCCTCCCCTGGCAGTCACGCCCCCAGGCAAGCACGGCCTGGTGATGGCTGTGCACCTGGCCAGCACCAAAGTGCGTCGGAGCCAGGCACGCTCGCACTCCCCCCCTCAATGTCTGCACTGCAGAGGGCTGGTCCCTGAGTTGACGTGCAGCCGCACCCCGGAACGCACAAGAGTTCAATCAAGTGTTAGTTCCGGGTGCGCATGTGCACTCCTGTAACAGGCGCAGTGCGTGTGCAGAGCCCCAGGCTGCATATGCTCATGTGGACCACATGCACACCCACATGAGCCTGCTTGGGCAGCTGCGCATGCGCACGCCGCGCAGGGTGTATCGTGCACACTGAGCGTCTGTGAGCCTGCCCTACAAGGGGGTCATGCGGTCCATCCACATGGCAGGGGTGCGCACGAGGGGCGGCACGTAGTAGAACATGGGAGGCGCCAGGCGCACTGTGGGGCGCGCCACACTGCATGGACTGCTGTCCCCGCAGCTTTCGTCCCTTTAGGCCCTTGCAGGGCCTTGCAGCGCCTGCAGGGGTGCGCCAGCATGCACCTGTCTCCAGGGGTTGTGACAGGCACGGGCCGCACCACGTGCATCTCTGCTGCAGGGCTGGCTGCATCAGCAAGCGCAGGCGTGGCCATCCCATGGGCAGCAGGAGGCTGCAGGACCAAGCGTGGCCGCCCCTCCAGTGTTCCAGCCCCACGTGGCAGCCCCTGCCAGCGGCGTACCGACACAACAGCCGCAGGTGCGACAGCTGGGCTCAGAGAGCGCGGCTTTGAGGGTGAGGGAGGGTGAGCAGCATGCAAGACGAGCGGCGCAAAGGGCACGCAAGCAGCTTGCCTTTCCTCCCAAACAGCCACGCGTGGCTGAAGCCTGCACAACATATGGGTGTGGGCGAGGAGGCGAGGTGCTTTTGTCTCTTTTGTCGCGTGTGGCTGGCTGTTGCCAACAGAGGGTACACGAGGGCGTGGGTGAGGAGGGGGCCTGAACACAACAGCTGGACCAGGGTTTGCACGGGCTGCCGGGCATGTATTATCGATCGTGCGTGTGTGGCTGGCTGCTCATGGACTGGGCCGCCGGGCACACTGGCTGCAAGCAAAAGCATGTGTGAGCAGTCTTTTGCACGCCCTTGTGGTGTGCGGGCTTCAGCCACGCGCGGCCATTTGGGAGGACAGGAGAGCTGCTGCTGCACTCTTGGCGCGGCGCTCGTCCTGCATTCTGCTCATCTTTTCCCTTACTCCCACAGCAGTGCTCTTTGAGCCCAGCTGTCGCACGTGCGGCTATTGTGTCAGCACGCCGCTGGCAGGGGCTGCCACAAGGGGGGCTGCATATCCCCCATGCAACGCGGCTCTGTGTAACCCCCCCCTAGCTCGTCGCAGTGGCACACGCAGCCTAAATCCCATTGTGGGTGGGCGTCCCTGAGTGAAATGACATGGGCCTGTGTGCTCAGGGGCACAGCTCTTTGTGGAGCATGCTGGTGCACTTTGTGGGGAGGGGGTCCGCGCAGAGGCTGTGCGCATTGTCTGTACAGGCACCTCTGAGGCACAAGCCGCAAAGCTAACCACAAGATGCACACAAGCACGCCCCAAGAGGCCCCCCGCTTGGCCCACCCACCCACGCACGGCATCCCTGGGCCCTGCGCTGCGCACGCAGCCACCGCCGGGCTACGTGGTGCGCTCAGCGGAGGAGGTCCAGCGCGCCTACGACGCCGCTGTGGGGCCACCCCAGAAAGGTGCACTGGCCCCCCCCCAGGTGCCCGTGGCACCGCCAGCGTCGGCGGCCCCTGCAGTGCCCACGCACTCGCATTACGCAAGGGATGTGGATGACAAGGTGAGCACTTGTGTCCTTGTGCTACTGTTATCATGTGCATGATGTGTGCATGCTTGTGCCAGTGTGTGGGTATGGGTGGGCATTTGCTAGTTTGATGGAGGCCTGCGACTCTTGGCAAGACCCATGTTCACACACAAGCGCGTGCGCGCACGGCCGCATGCATCATACAAGCACAGGGGAGTGTAGCAAGGACATAGGTGCTAGGTTTAAGGACCTGCCAGTTGCACCTTGCAGCATCTGGCTTTTGCCTGGCCGGCTTTTGCTGTCTTCCATCTGGGCTTTCACCTGCCTGGCTCTTGTTCAGATCCGATCTGGACACACGCTGCAGAATGGTGCAGGAGTCTGGCTCCTGCCTCCACACTACGCACTGCGGCAGCTATGTGGCCGGGACCAAGGTTGCCCTGCTTTTCACATGGACCACTCCCATTCCCTGCAGGCCCCATCAGCCCCTTCTGCCCCCTCGGAAGAGGAGGATGCTTTTGCAGCGCTAAGCCGGAGGCTGGAGAACCTGAGGAGCAAGTGAGGGGGCTGTAAGGCCCTGGCAGTGTTAGCAGGGGGGGGCCCAAAGTCGCCATGCAAATTTTGTACAGTCGGGGTGCAATTTCTTGTCGGCGCACAATGCACACCATTTCTAAAAACCTTGAGCATGGCAAACGTGCCTGCATACATGCGTCTGGGTTTTCCTTTTGTGGCATAGAACACTGTTTGCTTCCACCTGATCATGTATGGCGCCTTGATTTCCCTTGGATTGTCTCTCCTCTCGCAAGATTTACTGGCTGCTCAAGGGCTTAGACATGTCTGACAGGCTACAGACTGGCTGGTCTATTTCGTGATTGGTCTGTGTCTGCAAGGCTGCAGGACTGTGTCTTAGGTCGCACCAATATCCTTACACCAAAGAAATGGGTTTTATAGGGATGGCGCATGAAGTCCATCATTCCCCTTTACAGTAATTGACCTTCTACATACTCATAATACATGGGCTGTCCATGCCAGCTTAGCCCTTTTTATGTAAAGTGGGCTGGCCAGTGTCTGGTTGGCATGCACAAACATGTACATGTACTGAGCTTAAATTATGCTTTTGTGCACGCTCAGTAACCCAGAAATTATGCAAACAGACATTCCAAGCTGGTACAGGGCTCTTAGGTATCAACTGCCCCTTCACCTTACTTGGGCTTGGATGCAAGGAGCTGCCAATTGTAGATTGCGCCCGAAGCGCCAACCCAGCTGGTGGAATATGATGACAGTCTGGCTGCTCTCTCCAGCCTTACGTGCTCCATAACCACACTCGGTGCTGAGGTCTGAAAGCTCCTGGGTACACTGCTGTGCAGCTGTGACTCCGAGCAAGGGCTGCTGTAGCTGTGTGCGCTGATTCCGGTTGCTCAGCTGCTAGCTGTCTACTTCCATGGATACCATGCTGCAAACATGATCCATCTTGACTACGACCATGCCGCAAGCATGTTTGAAAATTGAGATACAGCAGCCTGTATCCTTACTGAGTACAGAACATGGATTCCATACATTCCTGTCATGATCATGCCCGGTTGTGTTGTTGCCAAATCATTGTTACTGACCATTTGAAGGTAGTTGGACAGTGGTGCCTGGATCTCTTTGATAATTAGCAATATAAGAATTTCTTATAGAGCAGAGCCCCTGCCCTGCAAGGAGTCAGTCTAAATCAGCCAGATTTGTAACCACTTACACAGGGGCCGCATGCAGTAAGGAAACACTGGAAAGGTCTTCTTGTGTATTTCACAGTAGCTAGCAGATTTCCTAGTCCCACCATGGATGAGAATAAGGCCTGATATTTCAAAACTTGCGGGGGTCTGGTGGGTTGTTTGCTATGCCCCTTCCCCAAACAGTCTAACATGCACAGTCGTCCTTGCACTAGCTCCAGCCTCCATACCACCAGAAGCAGCCCATATCCTTGAAGCCCCAGTATTGTGCATGTGTAAAGAAGAAGGAAAAGTAAGTAGGCAGTCAATACACTCCCTACACCAGTGCGCATGTAATTTGATGGACTTAGTGCCCGGAAGTGAAGTTTACTTGCTACTGTTCCAGCTTAATCTTTCTCAATCCAAGCTGCAAACGTGCAGCAACAGTGCAGCAATTGAAAAAACATTTTCCCTGCTCCCCCAAAGAGAATGGTCTGCAGGGTGACCTGGTGATTATTGTTGAGAGATTTTCATACTCCACCGTGGAGAACGTGATGTTCGTGGCCTTCACATGGTGACCCAAGACGGCAAAAAAGTTATTGGGGCAGTGTCTTCCACTGTGGCACCCCAGTACGAGCAACTCTAGCATCACTGATTGACTTTGACTTGATTGATCTTGATTACATTTAAATGGCATGTGAGTGAGGCATACATGAGTAATTGTGTCAAAAACAGAGGAGGAGGAATAGAATAGAATAAAACACTTTTGGTGACACCTAGATTGAGGACAGCACCCAAGCCAGGACAAACAAAAACATCGCACAGCCAAAGATTGGTTGCCATTTGATAGACCCCGCCCTCTTAACCGACTGTCAATATGCTCATGTGGGCCCACCTCTTGCTTACTTAGTTTCAACCTTGTTGGGGGCACAACACACTAGAGCGTCACGCTTCCAGCCAGCCCGTACCCTACAAACTGCGCAAGCTGCCTACAAGCCCTTTGAAGCCGAGTGTGCTGCAAGGAGGCTGCTTTGCAGGCATCCAACAACTCCAATCCTGGACCTGTCATGTCTGCCCTACATGACTGGACACTGGGCCTGCCTTCACTCAAGCATCAACGCGCTCAACAGCCCCTGTGCCCTGCAGCGTCGCAGGGGCCCAGTTGGCTAGCATCGCAACCTCTGCCTCGATCATGCTCAGCTCATCATCGCCCTCCTGCACGCCGCAATCTGCATCTGCTTGTGCACCCTGGCCCTCCGATGTCCCCACCCCCGCCGCTGCTGTTGCTGAGGCCATGCCAGCAGCCGCAGCACTTGTAGCATCAGCGGGCGCGGGACTGCCGCTGCGTGCTCTGTGCCGGTGGTCTGGCCTGCTTGGCGAACCGTACGTGGGAAGCTGCTGCAATGGGTTTGGGTCGGGGGCAGATGGAGGAGCGCTGTCATAGCCTGCCCCCTGTTCGGGTGGCGGCTGCGGCTGTTGCTGCTGCTGCTGCTGCTGCTGCTGCTGCTGCAGCGTGGACGCCTGCACAAGTGTGTGCAGCCTGCCTTGCTGTGCGGATAGGTCCTGCTGTGTCTGCCTACCGGTGGGGGTTTTCGTGGGCAGATGGTGCGCCTGCTGCTGCTGCTGCTGCTGCTGCTGCTGCTTGTCGGACGCAACAGTGCTGATTGGCAGGGGTGCGGGCGGCGCGTTCACATAGTCTTGCATCTGTGTATGCATGCATGCGCAAGACCGCACAAGCAAATGCTCATGTGGGGATGGTAGGGGTGGAAACTGAATGTCCAGCGCTGTTGTGCGTATGCATTGAGCTACCTGTCAGAGGACATGCGTGTCTGCATGTGTGCACGCGCTTGCATGGCCATGTGTGCATTGAGCTACCTGTCAAGGGACATGCGTGTCTGCATGCCCATATGTGCGTCAGTGCCCAAGCAAGTGCACGCATGCTGCAGGCGGTCGGCATGGCAGATGCCTTGCCCTGGTGTGCGCCACGCATGTGTGATGACGTCGTGTGGCGCTTTGTGCACCAGCACATGCGCTTGGGCTTTCACCCCCACGTACCGTGAGTGCCGCAAACGCCTCGTCGCTGGCGTAGAAGGCTTCTGCGTTGGCCAGCTGCTGTGCAAGCGGCGCAACCACCGTGCGCACGAGGTGGTCGATGAGGGCGCGGTTTGTAGGCGACTTTGCGGCCAGCAGAAACAGCACCCACGCCAGCTGCAGCTTGACGTGGTGCCAGGGGCCGCCCCCTACGTGGGCAGCGACAGCCTGCAGGTGCAGCAGGGTTGTGGTTGTGGGTGGTGAAGGTGTGGCCAAAGCTTAGTAGCCATGTATATACCATGTGTGTGCAACCGGAGAGAGGAATGGTGGGTGGCGGGTGAGAGTGGGTAGGGGAGGTGACGGCTGCTGTGTGCTATAGCGACTGAGGCCCGCGAATGCGCTTCAAGAGAAGGGAAGACCCTGGAGCTTGATCAGCATGTGCTGATGGAGCAGCTTGAGCGGCATGTTCTGAGCTGCAGAGCGGGGGCAGCCTTTGCTTGCTTCTAGGTGAGTGCGTGTGAAATGTGCGCACAAGGATGCTGCAAGAAGATTGGGCCTCAGTGACGACTACGAGCTGTGCAGCTCATGACGTCGTGGGAATAAGCAGGGCCACAGTGAATTCTGCCAAGAGCTATACAGCACATGCTGCCATGGGATTAAGCAGGGCCACAGTGATCACTACCAGCTGTGCAGCACATGCCGGCTTGCAATTAAGCAGGGCCTCAGTGCTTTCTGCCTAAGGCTGTGCAGCACATGCCTCTGTGGGATCAAGCAGGGCCTCAAACACTTGCGTGAGGTGCGTGCGGCAGGAGCCTCCACAGAGGGACGGTGCAGCTGCGTGAGGTGCGTGTGACAGGAGTTGCGTGCGTGTGACAGGAGCCGCGTGTAAGGTGCGCGTGACAGGAGCCACGTGCGAGGTGCGCGTGACAGGAGCCGCATGTGAGGTGCGTGCGGCAGGAGCCGCCACAGAGGGACGGTGCAGCTGCTCTGCGCATGGCTTTGGTGGTGCGCAAGCTGTAAGCAGTAACTTGCTGTGGCTGTCGCGTCCAGGCTGCCTGCACAGAGACCTGGGTCAGCGGTGGTTGAGCACCACCAGTGCACGGCCACAGAGCAGCAACCCTGAGCACCACCAGAGCCCACCTGGAAAGCGGTGGGGGAGCAGCCGCTGCGCGCTGTCCAGCTCTCAATGCTCATCTGCCGGTGAGTGCTGCCGTTGGGCTGGTCAGCTGGAGAGGGAGGCTGCTGCTGCTGCTGCTGCTGCTGCTGTAGGGGCACGCTGCTATCACCTCCCTCGTTTTGACGCTCCTCCGACTCAGGTCCGCCCAGCCCTCGCTGCTCCTGCTCCTGCTGCTCGAGCTGCTCTTGCTCGCGCTGCTGCTGCTGTTGCTGCTGCCGTTGTTGCAGCAGCTGCTGCTGCTTGTCGTGCCCGCCCGCCCGGCCCATGCCCCAGCCATGGGGCCCAGCCTTGGGGTCGGGCGTAAGTGAAGACAGCGACACAAGCGTGTGCTGGGGTGGAGAGCCGGCGGCGGCCAAGGGGGGGGAGTCTGTCGGGGGCAAAGATCCCAGGAAAGTGCTGCCAGTCCCGTCAGCAGCACCATGGGCGCTGCCACTACCTCCGCTGCCAGCCTGGCTTGAGCCTGTGGTGGGCCCGGGTGCGCTCTTGCCGGCTTGGGCGGACGTCAAGGCAGCTGCGGGCGCTTGCAAGGGAGGAGACTTTGCCTGCCTGCCGGCGCGCGTGAAACGGCGGAACAGGCCGCCCCGGCGCGCGCGCGGGGGCTCGGGGGGCGGAGCGCCGGGCGGCAGCGGCGGGGTGGCCGGCACTACGTGCATGATGCTGCTGAGCACGCGCGCCGCCTCCTGCACGGTATAAGAGGTGACCTGCAGGCAGGGGGCACATGCGCAGGAGAGTAAGGCGTGAAGGCTACGCACATGCACAGAGGAGGGCAGGGGTGATGGCTGTATGCACGAGCTGGCCCCCCCTCCTTACTCCTGCATACCGCTGCATCCAACCCAGCAATGCATGCACACACACTCAGCCCCGCAACCAGCCCCTGCCCACCTGTTCAGGGCACACTCCAAGGCACACGCACTCCCTCGCCCCACCCACCTGCGACCGGCTGGCCGCTGCGGCTGCCTCCCTAGCTCGGGCGCCTGCATCCCCTGCCGCCGCCCCACCAGGCTTTGAGCCCCTGCTGCCGCTGCCGGCCCCGCCGCCCCCCAGCACCGCCGCCGCTGCCGCCACGGCCGCGGAGGGCGCGTGCACCGGGCGGTCCCCTCGGGAGTGTAGGATGCGCACGATGGTGCGCACTGCGTCCGCCTCAAATTCTGCGCGGTCCTCGCCGGCGCTGGCGGCCTGGTCGGAGCGGATGGCCAGGAACTCGAGGGCACGCGACGCGTCCAGCGCAACGTACGGCTCTGCAGGGTGGGGGAGGGGGGGGAGCCGCGTAAGCTTGCATGCTTACATGTTCGTGTGTGTGTGTCAAGGTGTGTGTGTATGTGTGCGCATGTGTGGATCCTTGTTTGTTTGAATGCATGCACGCTTTGTGTCGGTATAAATGCTTGCATGTGTGTGTTTGCGCGCGCATGACTCGTGTGCATAACTCGAGTGTACATGTGCCTGGGAGCAGCGCATACACCCATGCCTGGCCGTACATGCACACGCCTCGCAGCAGCACACACCGTCCTGGTGGGCAGCAACGCACATCCTCAAGCCCGGGAGCAGTACACACCCATACCCCTTGCGGCAGCACACACTTACATGTTCACCAACTGCACACATACACAGCAGCAGCATACAGACATGCCTGGCGGCGGCACCCAAGCCTGGCTGCAGAACACATTCTTGAAGGGCCCCTACAGGAGCCCCCTCCCCACCAAGTGCATGCTCAGAGGGCTCTTTGGATGAGCTCCAGCATTAAACAGAGCTTTGGAAGAGCAGCCCGCATGCATGCATATGCCAGCAAAGCTGCCTGGCACCCCATGCAAGCTGCCTGGCACCCCATGCAAGCTGCCTGGCACCCCATGCATGCATGCATGCATATGCCAGCAAAGCTGCCTGGCACCCCATGCAAGCTGCCTGGCACCCCATGCAAGCTGCCTGGCACCTCATGCATGCATGCATGCATGCATATGCCAGCAAAGCTGCCTGGCACCCCATGCAAGCTGCCTGGCACCCCATGCAAGCTGCCTGGCACCTCATGCATGCATGCATGCATATGCCAGCAAAGCTGCCTGGCACCCCACCTCTTCCCCAGACAGCTCGTTCCCCCAACCCACACAACACAGCCCTTCCCAACCCACACAAGACAGCCCCCCCAAACCACCACACATCACAGCCCTTCACAACTCTATAATACACAATACAGCCTTTCACAACACACATAATACACAATACAGCCCTTCCCAACTCACATAATACACAATACAGCCTTTCACAACACACATAATACACAATACAGCCCTTCCCAACCCACACAACACAGCCCTCCCCAATCTACATAACGCAGCCTTTCCCAACCCACACAACACGGCCCCCCCCAACCCACACATCACAAACCCCCCAACCTTCCACACCACACCACACAAACCCCCCAAACCACCACACCACACAACACAGTCCTTCCCAGCCCACACATCGAAGCCTTTCCCAACCCACAACACAGCACCACAAACCCACACAATACAGCCCCCCCTGTATCTTGACAGCGCCCCCCTTTACCAACCAGACACCACCCACCATCCACAGACAGCAGCCTGAACAGCGCCGCTGCCAGATCTTCATGCCTTTGCACCAGCCATTGCTGGTTGGCCTCACAGTCCTGCAGGCACGCAGGCAGGCAGCAGACAGGCAGGCGGGTAGACAGGCTGGGGTGCGCTCGTTTAAGAATGCAATGTGCTTGCGCGATTATGTTGCACGCTTGCATGATGACATACCGTCACACCCCCTTGAGGTTGCCATGCAAGCGGTATCTGTCATGCAACGTGGGGATTCCAAGTCAGGGCAAAGGCGTTGACGGCAGACCTTCAAAAGCATAGTAGGTGCGTATTTGCATGTGCTGCTGGGGCCGTGGCGCAGGCGGCAGCCAGGAACTTTTGCCTTGCTCGCATCCATGCCTGTGTATGTCTCTCTGTGTGCGTGTGTGCGCATAAACTGCGTAACTTGAGAGGGTGCAGAGGCACAGCAGGACGCTACATACTCCTGCCCATGCTGCGTGAGGCATGGATGCAAAAACACTGGCACACCTATGCGCAAGCACTCTGACACACTTACGTGTGCAAACACACACTGACACATCTATGTGCAAGCACTCTGACCCACTTGTGTGCATGCGCACTTGGGCGCCAGCGCACCCGCACCTGCTGCACAAAAGCATGCATTCACACATGAGCATGCCTGTGTGCACGCTCGCTCAGGCGCGCGTGTGCCATGTCAAAAAGGGATCGTGCACACACACACACACACACACACACACACACACACACACACACACACACACACACACACACACAC
>LKMJ01004560.1_pt1 | contig 13058 bp, 13 predicted proteins | sample 643391 | NCBI WGS metagenome assembly LKMJ01 (sample SAMN04112250, study PRJNA286221) | soda lake metagenome | biome: soda lake; feature: Kulunda Steppe; material: water; isolation source: sample PL-Br10 brine of Picturesque Lake | place: Russia: Kulunda steppe | collected 2010-07
TCTGGATAACCGTTGGCGACCGCATTGCTAGCACGCCCATGAACCCCTGGGCCCAGTCTTCGTGACCAGCAACATCGACATTCTCGACGACGCTGGTATTCACATCACGGAACAGGATTCCGTTCGTTGGTGTTTCAATATCGACGCCTTCGACGTAGATACCAGAGACCTCAACGGCCGCAATCCCCGCATCGCCGTGTCCGTAGCCATCCTCGACTCCTTCGTCCCAGTCACCATCTTCGTCTGCATCCGCCTCATCTGTTTCTCCGTATCCGGGCTCTTCAGCCCCCGCATCCTCATCATCCGGGTCCAGATTCTCACCGACACCAGTGATGGAGAGGCCCGTCACTGCGACGTCGTCTGCCGATACGTCGACAACAGAGTCGTTACCGTCACCAACCACTGTTGCATCTGGACCAGCAAGCGTCACACTACTCTCGATTGTTGGCTTCTCCTCGTAACTGCCGTTCGTTACGAATACGGTCGTTCCATCCGGTGCACGGTCAAGCCCTTCCTGAATTGTTTCCGTATACGTTACGCCATCATCCACAACCGTCAGCCCGGCATCTTCTACCGCAGTCTTCTCATCACCGACGATGACGCTGACCGGCCGCTCAGCAAAGGGTCTGTGTGTATCAACGGACGCATCGGCCGACTGATGGAGGTCGGTCACGCCATCCCGAACAACCGTCGCATCATCGACATCGAAGGAGTGCTGCTGAAGCGCCTCCCAATCCAGCAAGTCACCACCGTACTCAGCACTGAACTTCTCAGCCTCGCTTTCGTCACTGAACGGAACCGCAGTCTCTCCAGTTGGTGTTCGAGCATCGCTTTGGATAACGAATGTCGCATCTTCGGCATCAACCCACGGCTGTTCGTCATCCGTTTCGAGATATCCCTCATCTGAGAGCGAGAGCTCGCTGTCCGAAAAGTCGCTTACATAGACTGTGATAGGGTAGCCAAACTGCTGTTGGTGACCATCCTGCTGGAGTGAATCTATCGCGTGTTCGATGCCGTGATAGCCGACAACAAACTGATACTGGGAGTAAAATACCTGTGCTCGGGGGGCAACCTGCCCACGTTCTTCAAGACCGTACTGTGCTTCGCTCGCAATGCCAGCAGTCGTTGCCTCATCAAACGGTACTGGCTCTGGCTGGGCACCATCAGTATCAACGGCAAAGGCACCAGCCACGCCGGCAAGGCCAACCAGGCAGATGATGACAACGGCATACCGCAATGAACTACTCGTTGCTAATGCACCGACGGTCGTCACTGAAACGCTCTACGCATTCGACAGGCTTAGCTGGACTGGTATAGCTCCCGAATGAGTATCACTTGCTCAACCAGACTCTCCGTTTCACAGGAACCCACCGTTCCCGCTGCCACCACCAAGCAGCTGGTCGGTAAGGCGGGCGAACCGGTCAGCAAGTCGGTCGGATGGGCGTGGTTCAATCTCGCGGAGGAGCCGATAGACAGTATCCGGTTCAGTCAGCTCGACAACAAACTGCTCGGTACCGTTCCCGTCGGTTATCGTCTTCTTTTCGACGACATCGTTATCGACGAGGTTTGAGAGATGCCATTCCACAGTGCTGCGTGCCAGGCCGAGTCTCTCGGTCATCTTCGCAGGTGGTTGCTGATTGTCTTCGAGCAGCGTGAGTACGATTTCTCTGGTCGTTTCCCGTCGAAGGAGGGCGATAACTCCGCGTTCCCACGCAGTGTAGGTCGGTGGATAATAATGTGTCCGACCGCAAACTTCCTCGCTTGTTAGCTCCTGTGAGCGAAGAAGGTGCTTGATATGGTGCTGCGTCTGTCCGGTCGCGATATCGAGCTTTCGGCTAATCGCGTTAAAATGAATACCTGGGTTCCGACAGACGCAATCGCGGACAGCTGAGCGGGTATCTGACAAGCGCTGGTCACCTATGGTGTAGCTATGTGATGCTGATTATAAATTCCCGCTGTTCTGCGTGTCCACCTGTCGGCATAATTTTCCGGTGGTGATGACAGTATACATTACCACCTGCCTCTAATCGCGTTATAATGACGGCATTATCATCGATTCAGATGTTTACCCATACGACCGGGGTCGAAGGGTCGTTTCTCATTCTCACGGTGATTATATTGGCTGGTATCGGGACGGGGATACTGTTCGTCGGAAGTATCCTTGCAGCTTGGCAGCGAAAGGAACTGCGCTACGTGCTGATTTCCGTTGCGGTGGGGGCGCTTTTTGTTCGCTCATTCGTCGGCATGGGAACCGTTTATGGACTTGTGCCCATGACTGCGCATCACCTCATCGAGCACAGCCTTGATTTCATCATTGCGGCGCTGATACTGTATGCAGTCTACCGCAGCAAGCCCACACAATCCGAACAAACCTACGATATCGACCCCGACTCCCCGCAGTAGGTTGTAACCGGTCCCATTCGATTGGGTAACGCCGTTTGATTGCTTCGAGAGATATACCAGACGATAGGTGGAAAATTGGCTTTGACGACGATATGCTCCAACCAAGAACTGGTCACATCTGGAGGTTCCAGTTTTCTATCCACCGAACAACAACTCCCCCATTCGGTGAATGTACCAGAGCCTACAACTGATATCAGCACCACTACTGGATATATGACTGGTGACCGAACGTCGGTATATCGTCGCTCTTTACTCGGCACTGTTGGCGCTGGAACAGTAATCGCACTGGCAGGTTGTCTGGGGGAGGATGACGAAGTACGTACTGATGGGCAGAACGGTGAAGACACAGGGGATGATGATAGCGATAGTACTGAGGAGACCGCAGCGTTAGATGAACCAACCGAGTTCCCGGAGGACGAATCCTGTACGGTCTGTAATATGATCACCGAGGAGTACCCAGAGTGGAACACCCAGCTTGTTACGGAAAGTGAGACACGAGTCTATTTCTGCTCAGCGGGGTGTTTGTCGGCGTATCTTGCGGACCCGGAGGCGTTCGATGGTGATGACGAACAAGTCGAAAACGTCTGGGTAACCGACTACGATTCAGCTGACCTCATCGACGGAACCGACGCCTACTATGTTCGAATCGACGACCCGGACCATATCGATGACCCAATGAACATGAACCCAACACCCTTCGAAGAGCGCGACGGGGCAGAAACGCTTATCGAGGATTTGAATGAGGAACTTGGTGCCGAGTACGACCCGGACGAGGATGTCATCACCTTCGATGAGTTTGATTACGACCTGGGTGTATATTATCGGAGTAACTTCCTCGATGAAGACGAAAGCCCGGATGACGAAGCTACCGATGCACCCGAAGAGTTCGACCTCGTCGATGGCGACGGTGAGGAAATCGATACGTGGGTGACCGACCACTGGCACACGGCAGTTTCAGTTGAGGAAGGTGGCAGTCGCTCCCTCTTCGCCGAGAATGTTGTCACTGATGGAGAGACCATAGAGGTTACTGGCGAGCACTGGGAGATCGATGCGAAAATTGCGGAGGGGGCACCCGAAGACGTGCTTTCGATAGACAGCCACGGAGACCACATCCACATCGAAGGCGAGTCGGGTGGCCTAACTGAGATTATTTTTGAGTTCTATCACCACGGCGAAGTGGCGCTTACCACAGATGCTGGCCCGATGACTGTCGAAGTTGGTGAAGACGCCGAAAATGGACACAATGGCGGCGATGACGGTCACGACCACTGAAAGAAGGGCAGCCTCTGCAGACTGACCGATTCATACTCCGCCCCCGAGTTCTGAGATGACCTAACAAGTGATGTATTTAATTCTCTTAGTCACCCTAACTAAATAGGTGTTATCTCAATTGATGTGAGTATACAAACTAGCGTATGGAACAGCCACGTCGAGAACAGACAACAGCAGACAGTGGAGAGAAACTGGCCACAGCCTTTGCGGAGGCAGCGGAATCAATCACCGAGATGGCAGCATCGATGTCACGCGCAGCGGACGGATTCGATGCAATGACTGATGAGAACGCCCAAATTGCGGACGGAAAGGAAAACACAGCGAATACGAACACATCTTTCGCCGTTGCTGACGACTAATCTCACTGATTTCAAACGCTTTCCCAATCTGACCGAACAGTAACTCTTCGAAAGACGGAACTTCAAACTGAGCAGCTACGGCGCCAACCTGTTCTTTCGGTTTTTCATGTTTTCGTTGTAATACTCGAAGGTAATTGGACACCACTCGGAAGCGAGGTCAAGCACCTGTTCGGTCATCTCTCGAATCTCCCACTGGGCATCCGCAGCGGCACGCATATCTGCCACGTGCATCAGCATCCGGGCGTTCATCGACATGACGAGGTTAACTTTCGACCCAATCGGAAGGACGTATCTTGCATCCTCCGGCGGCATGCCGAGTTCGAGCAGTTCCTGATACGACTCGAAAGCGGATTCGACAGTATCGCGGAAGAGTTCGTCGCGTTTAGCTGCCGTTTCTTCATCAACCGAGCCCGTATCCTGGTTCCGACCCACCCACTCAGGGTCAGATGCAGATGGTGGAATGACGACCATTTCACCCTCCCGGACATCCGCCGGGTCAACCGAATCAAACGAGACGTAGCGCATCGACTGGACGTCGAATGAGACGTGCCGGTGCCGCGTCAGTTGCGCCATACACGAACGGCTAATCCCTTCAATCGCGAAGGTTGCATGTGGGTGTTCAAATGGCCCGTAATGGCCGTGCGCAAGCAAGTGGTGAATGAGTGTTTCTTTCCGTTCCTCAAGCGTTTCACCCTCGACCGTTTCCATTATCTCTTCAAAAGGTGTCTCAGCGACGAAGGCCTCCATATAATCGTTGCGAGCGGCCTGGCAGATGAGTCGCTCCGGCGTTTCAGTTGCTTCGAGCAGCCTGACTTCCATATCAATTGGACCGGACCCTGGCTAATAATTCTTGACGATTGGGCCCGAGAGTTTCCCTCTGTTATCGCCGACTTGCTGCAGTTGTATTGGGGCAATATGGTAGCTGTTTATTCCCTTCGAAACTCAGGAGTCGGTGCTGAGTTCGCGCTCGAGCGTCATATTCTCATTTCTCGTTTCAATATCGGATTCGATGAGTACCCGACAGGCGTCAACGAACGCCGAATCAGCCAACGCCCCGCAGATAATATGTTGTTCGCCACTATCGGTTTGAATGTCGATAACGATAATGTCCGGACTTTTTCCTGTAAGGAACTCGTGTGCGGTGGTAATGCTACCGACGCTGAGAAGGCCAAGGAAAATGGTAATGAAATCTACCTCCGGGTTGCTAATTTGTCCAGCGAAGCTTTCCATGTAGACCAATAAAAGCAAGAGGAGGGCAATAGCAACGAAAAACCACCCCAACAACTTGTTGTTGTGAAGTGAGCTATTGCGTTTGAAGCTAATGACGCTGATGTTCTCCATCGAAATGGCAAACGAAGGCCACCTATCAGGTTTCTCCGGAGTGTACGTAAGAGTGGTCTCATCTCCGGCGAACGTGCCGATGTTTTCGCCCTCAATGACGTATTCATCAATGTATGCCTTGGTCTCCAGCCGCATTGCTGTTGCTTGCAGCGGTCCTCTTTTAGGATTTGGCTTCTGTAGAGTTCCGAAGACCACCCCTCAACAGTTCGATATCATTTTCACTCTGTAATCTAAATTTCAAAAGTTACCTCGCAAATAGAAATCATTGCAGAGCGGACCTAATCCAGCTCTTCACGCAACAACTGGTTGACTTCGCCAGGGTCCGCACTACCGCCCGTTTGAGCCATTACCTGTCCCACGAGGAAGTTAAGCGCACCTCCTTCTCCGTTGTGGTAATCCTCGACTGCATCCGGATTCGCTTCGATGGCAGCCGAAACCGCCTGTTTCACTTCGTCACCGCTCGTTTTACCGAGGCCTTCCTCCTCGACAATAGCGGCAGGTGCACGTCCCTCATCGAGCATCGAACGGAGCACCGTCTCACGTGCATTCTTGGCTGTGATCTCGTCAGTAGCGACGAGTTCGATAAGCGCCTTCACTTCGTCAAGACGGCTCTGGATGTCCGTGATTGTCATATCCCGGTAGTTGAGTTCGCCAAGGAGCTCATCCGCAACCCACGTCGCCGCAAGTTCCGCATCGAACTCAGCCGCAACATCCTCGTAGAAATCGGCAACCTGTTTCGTGCTGGTGAGTTTATCTGCGGCCTCACCATCAAGGTCGTACTCCTCCTGGAACCGTTCACGCCGGGCGTCAGGCAATTCCGGAATGTCGATTTGCTCTTTCCAGTCGGCAACTTGTAACGGCGGCAGGTCAGCCTCGCGGAAATATCGGTAATCCTTTTCTTCTTCTTTCGAGCGCATCGAGACGGTAATACCACGGCTTTCGTCCCAGTGTCGAGTCTCCTGTTCGACATCCCGACCGCGCTTGATTGCATTCTTTTGTCGCTGCGCTTCGTAGGCAAGCGCTTTTTCTGCCCCCTTGTGACTTGATATGTTCTTTACCTCAGTTCGGTTTGCTTCTTCGAGGACTCCGTCGGGAATCGAGCCATCCGCTTCGATATCGCTGCTATCGACAAGAGAGAGGTTTGCATCGATACGGAGACTGCCATCCCGGGAGGCATTGAAAACACCGAGATACTCGAGAACCTCCTCAAGTTTCGAAAGGAAGGCTCGAACCTCGCTTGCGCCTCTGAAATCGGGCTCGGTGACGATCTCCATGAGCGGAACGCCGGCTCGATTATAGTCCACCAGCGTATAATCCGCCGTATCAATAGAGCCACCTTTGTGTTTCAGACTGCCGGGGTCTTCTTCAAGATGGGCTCGACGGATTCGAATCGTCCGACGTTCGCCCTCGACCAGACACTCTAGCTCCCCATCCTGACAGATAGGCTCGTCATACTGGGTAATCTGGAAGTTTTTCGGCAGGTCTGGGTAGTAGTAGTTCTTACGGTGAAATCGTGTTTCTTCGGGGATTGTCGCGTCGATGGCCTTCCCAATTTTGACTGCAGATTCGACGGCGGATTCGTTGAGCACCGGCAACGCACCGGGGAGGCCGAGACAGACGGGGCAGGTGTGTGTGTTTGGGTCCTCCGTCGGCGCCGTCGAGCAGCCACAGAAGATCTTGGTATCGGTTTCGAGCTGGACGTGAACCTCCAGTCCGATGACCACCGAAAGCTCGCGTTCCTCCTGTGCTTGCGCCATTACCCGCCGTTCGGTACCGGCAGGCTAAACGCTTTTGGAGCGTTGCGGATGCAATTGTTCCGCGACCAATACACCCACATGTGTGAGAATAACTGACGAAAGCGAAACCTATCTGTATCAGGGGACATTAGAACCGTCAATGCGTATCGAAGTGCGCCCACTTGTGGCGGTAGGGGTGCTATTTATTGCCCTCGCCCTGTTGATTGGCGGATCAACGATAGCGGGTGCCCTCACTGGTGTTTCAATCACAGAGACAGAGTCGGAACCGGAGATAGAGACGATTGAGCTCGAAGATGGGTCCGAAATATGGCCATATACGTCACGGTCAGCGAGCGTTTCCGATAGAACGCTGGCGCTTAACTTTATTGTTCATGGTGACGCCGCTGTGACCCGGCAGCTGCTGCAGACGGAAGGGTTCGGAGAGACCACATGGGAGGAAATGGATGAGAACGAAACGGATGTTGCACCGGCCGAGGAAACACTCAATCAAAGCGGACTCGGACTTGGTGAGGCTGATGGGGCAGTTCGGTATACCTACGTCGAAGACCCGGATGGAAACGGGCACTGGCTCGATGAGAGTTATCAGCTCAAAGACGGGACCTATCTCGGGGCTCGTGACCACCTGCGCGCATACGAGGACCCGCATGCGGGTAAGTGGACCGTCTTCCAGGGTCATTCAGAACACTGGGACTGGTTCCAGATTCGGCACAACGTCCACTCGATAGAAAGTACACAATCGAAAGTGGAGCTGCACTTTGTCGATAATCCTCTCGTCGAAGACCTTGTTCGTGAAAGATGGGGGAATGACCGCGGTTCTGATTCAGATGGGTGGATAACATCCGTTGATCTGGACGAAGAGTTTGCGACAATCTTGCTCGGCGCAGTGTTGATTGCCTCGATACAGACCGCCAGGATGCGTGAATTCATCCATGATGAAGACGTGAAACTGGTCTATCAGGGAGCCTTCGTCGTTGCTAGCCTCGTTGCGTTGATGGTGTTCGTCAGATTCGGTGCTATCTGGGCAGAGGGGCAATTCCCGAACATCTATCCAAATACGATTGCTGTAGTGTTCTATCCGTTCCTTGTCTTTGGGATGCCGATAGCCGTCTATCTGACAGCGAGACCACTCGACAGATTACACGCATTCGCAGCAGGCTCGTCGGGGTTCTTTATCGCTCTGCTAGTTGATTATACCTATCTACAGGTCACTGCACTTCCGCTTGATACCCTCTTACAGCACGTTACCCTCGCGATTGCACTTGGAGTCATCGCCGCAGGGGCATCGACAACTGCCCGAGACCCTAAGACTGATTTGGGATACGTTCGGACCGGGGCACTGCTCTGGGCAGTCGCGATTGTAATGCCGCTTCTGGTGCACGTTCCGATACTGTAGGGCTGTTACAAAACGGGTTCAGTCTGCCTGAGGTTCGTCAGGACTGGTATACGGCCGCTCCCACGTCGGCGTGACTCGACTATAAATCAACACGCCGAGAAAGACAATGAAATACAGCAGCCACCGGTGATAGTCAATAGATTCGAACACCGTGACAGCGACAATTATCCAGGTTGCAAGGATAGCGCTATCGACGACGATACGCCCGCCGTTGTGGCGGAGGTAGGTAATAAGCCGCTGTTTTCGTGAGTTGATTTTAGGTTGCTCAACCATGTGAACCGATTACTATCAGCAATATATCGTTCGCTGGCTATATTTCTTTGGTTGGAAGGGGTTCCATAGGAGTCGATTCCTGACTCAAAACTGACAGAGCACATCAACGTTGTGTGCGATCATCGTCAAAGAGTCATCCGAAACCTGTTGTCGTCGTGTCTGAACCCACTCCTCAAGTTGCCGCTCGTCTGTACCAGTGAGGGAGAGTTCGGAGACGGCTTCGTACATCGTTGTTAGAAGGAACGAAATGACCGTTTTCTCTCTTGCTGGATACTCTCCCTGGACCGGCCGGATAATCCAGTCTGAACCGCCAACGGTGAGAATCTCACCACCGTACTCAGGCGTGAGTTCGAGCAGTTTTCGTCCTGCTCTCGGAGAACCGGTTCGGCGCTCCATATGGCTGTGGTACAATTCGATAACCGTCTCATCAAACGGGTGTGACGGGACAAATCCAGTATGTCCATCGAACGTAATGGGGGCATAGAGGAGTCCATCCGTAGTGAGAAAGTCCCGGATATGGGGAAGGGCCTTCGAAAGGGAAACGAGGTCCAGGAATGCACAGGCGATAACACAATCAACGGACCCAGTAACGTCAAATGCATCTCCCTGTTCCAGCGAAAATCGAATCTGTTGCTCATCACGGATAGCTCTCAATCTGCGTTTCTCTGCGTTGATTTCATCGATGGTGTACCCTTCCGAGGCAAGTTCCTCCGGAACAAGGTTACGAGCGCTCTCCACGTGTGAATGGGTCTGTTCGATTGTGCGATAGAAGACCGATTTGGGGAGTACATCCCACGATGCCAGTCTAACGGGCATCGTCCCTGTCCCTGCGCCAAATTCGGTAATTCGTTGTTCTGGCTGGGCTTGCGATGAAAGTCTTTCGCGAAATTCCTCTAGAACGTGTGTATTCAGTGCGCGGTCGTCGATAGTTCGCTTTGCGGTGAGATACGTGTGTTCGTTCATGAATTGTGGGTCAGTTGGTTCTCTGGAGATCTCTCGTTCGGTAGCTCTATCGGTCCATCGTTGGCGACGGAGACAAGCACCTCTCGCAACTGCGAGAACGACCTCTCCCAAGATGGGTGGTTTTGGGCTTGAGTAACTGCCCCGACAGCAAGCGATTCAACCATCGCCCTCTCACGTTGCAGTGTCGCAAAAGCTGTCCGAAGCTCGCCAGCGTTTCCAGGCGATACCAACCAGCCGCTTTCGTTATGCTCAACAAACTCTTTAGCTCCACCGACTTTCGTTGCAACGGGGACCACGCCGTACTCCATCCCTTCGAGATAGCTCATCCCAAACGATTCGTACTGGGACGGTACTGCGAGCAGATGGGACCGTTCAAAAAATCGGGATAGGGCGGTATCGGAAATTTCCCCGTGCAGCGTGACGCTATCCTGCAGTCCATACTGGTCGATGCGTGACCGAATATTGGCAACGTATTCGGGAAATGCATCAAGACTGCCGATAATGTCACAGTGCCACGGCTGCTCGACATCATTCAGGGCATCAATTACTGTGCTTGTCTCTTTTCGGGGGGAGACAGTCCCAACGAACAGTATCCGCAGTGGGTTTTCCTGTGCTCTGTTCCGGACCTGTTGCGGTGTTACTGCTGCCCCCTCCTCACGGCCAGCGGGATAGACAACTGTCGAGGGAATATCTACGAGACTTTCCACACGTCGCTGTGTATCTCGACTGGTGCAGATGATTGCATCGACGCTCCCTAAATACGCCCGTTCAATCCGTCTGGATAACGAATGAAATTTCTTTCGCGGTGGACCGGCCCGCAGGAGATGGACCAGTGAGATGATACTGTTTGGCTCTTGTAATCGCTCGTTCACTCGCCAGAGGGATGGGTGACAGAGTTCGTCCTGAATCAGAATATCGAACGGTTGGTCGAGTTTTCGTCGGAGCGATGGCGAAAATCCGGTAACCACGTTTTCGAGAGATGAGCCCTGTGAAATCGAGAGTATTTCGACAGTATCGCCCTGATTCCGGAGATACTCGATGAGTTTGCGGTCGTACCGGTAGCCACCGGATTGTTGTTCGATGCTTCCGTAGACCACAAACCCGATGTGCATAATCACAGACTCGTTCGATAGCCGACCGTTGCGACATCGTCTTCCTGAACTGAGATATCTAGTTGGGTTGCGTCTTCGGGCGTGATGTGTTCAAGAAGGTGTTCGGCAAACACGCGCGCAAGCCGTTCAGCACTTGGGTTGTGTCCCTCGAATTCCGGGAGGTCGTTCAGTAGTTGGTCTCGGAACCTCTCGACCGTTGCATCCATCCCGGCACTGAGGTCGTCAATATCGACGAGATACTCGAATCTGTTAAGTTCCGGGCCGAAAACGGTTGCTTTCACGGTGAAGGTATGAGAGTGAGGCGTACCCTCCGGGCCCGGGTCAGGAACGGTGAGAAAATGCTGGGCGACGAAGGTTCGAGAAACTGAGACACGATACATACGTATTGGTAGATTGCCAACGTAAAAAAGACATGCCCAAACGCCAGTTGGTACGCACTGAATCCCTCGGTATGACCGACTGTATTAGTCGTATGAGAGGAGGACCTGAACGGCTTCATCTGGAGCGCTGTCGAGTAGTTCATACGCCTTTGGAGCGCGTTCGAACGGGAGTTCGTGGGTAACTAACTGGTCGAGCGGAAGTTTCGCAAGCCAGTCCCAGGCGACGGTGTGACGACGCTCACGCGACCAGCGACCTTCATGTTGTGGCGCAATCGTGCTCACCTGACTGCTTTCGAGGGATAGTCGGTGTCGATGAAAACGTCCGCCAAATGAAAGGGATGCGGGTTCGGTCCCGTACCAGGAACCGACTACTACCCGCCCATCGAAGCCCGTTACTTCCATCGCATCGTTGAGTGCATCGGAATTCCCTGACAGTTCGATTGTCAGGTCGGGACGCCCGGTTGAGCGAGTCATCTCTTCTTCGAGTGCGTCCGTATCTGGGTCAACAGCATAATCTGCGCCCAACTGCAGTGCAATCTCGCGTCGGGATTCGACCGGTTCGACGACGGTCAACGATGTAAGCGGCATCTTCGAAAGCAGTGCTGTCGTCACCAACCCAACGGTCCCCTGCCCAAATACAGCGACTCGTTCGCCTATTGTGGGCTGTGCGTCAAGGACGAAATTAACGGCTGTCTCCATCGTGGCCAACAGTGTAGCTCGCCGCATACTGACTGCCTCTGGAATTTCGAGCAATGATTCTGGCTCGGTAACGAACGCTGTCTCGTGTGGGTTGTAGGCGAAGACACGCTTGTCAAGCCACTCGTTGTCAACATCAGCCCCGCAGTTGACTACCCTCCCGGTCGTTGCATAGCCATATCGAGTCGGATACGAGAGGTCATCCACGAGTGTTTCAACAGGGCCATCAGTCTCAAGCGAATCGGGTGCCTTACCGCGATAAAGAAGTTTTTCGGTTCCTGAGCTAATGGCCGAAAATTCCGTTTCAACTGTCACAGACTGGGGTGTTACTGGAGATAATTCACGCTCTCTCAGTTCCGTCTTTCCCGGCGCCGTAAAGTAGAGTGAAGTGGTAGACATCGTCAAGCAGGTACTGCAGTCGACAGTGTGTTAGCTTGATTATGCTTATATCTGCCGCCTCGCTCGAGGATTTCCGCCAGAAGGTATTGTTAGTCACACCGTTTCATCGGTAACCAGCAGCCAGTCACGAACGAAACCAAGCACGAAAGGAATCATTGCTGCGGTTGCAAGCCAGTAGCTTACCCTGGGCTCAAATACCGGGGTAAGCAGAACAAAAACGACAATCATCATCATCGCTCCAAGCATCCGCCGACTCTGTCGTGCTGGGAGCGAGTTGACGGGCAAACTTCGAAACTGTCGAAGCATAATTCCGAGGACGAATAGATATCTGGCGAGACCAACCGCTAGAAAATACACCGGCGCAGAGCCGAATCGGACAGCAACCAGGGTGCCCACCAGTAACGCGAGCGCATCGATTTCGACATCAAGCCGACCACCGTAGGCTGATGCTGAATCGGTTGCTCGGGCCACAGCGCCGTCGACGGCATCGAACAACGTGCCAACTGCAAACAGGAGTACGGGGAGCCATGCGAACAGGCCCTCTGGCCGGCCCATAATGACAAATCCAGCAAGAAGGACGATGGCAGCCCCGCGTAAGACGGTAATCAGCGTAGCGAGTGTAAATGGCTGTGGCCCGTTGTCGGCTGTTGTCTGGGTGTGAACGCGCCGGAACATGACCAGTTCAAGACCAAGCGCGACTCCAATGGCCA
>LKMJ01004563.1_pt1 | contig 13053 bp, 14 predicted proteins | sample 643391 | NCBI WGS metagenome assembly LKMJ01 (sample SAMN04112250, study PRJNA286221) | soda lake metagenome | biome: soda lake; feature: Kulunda Steppe; material: water; isolation source: sample PL-Br10 brine of Picturesque Lake | place: Russia: Kulunda steppe | collected 2010-07
AGGAAACGGATGCCCGACTCATCGGCTACGGCGGGATGCTCGGGGAGGGACTGCTCGCCGCTGTTGCCCTTTCGGCGCTTGCGGTCTGGGGCTTTGCGGACGCCGGCGGCGGAATCGGTGCGGCACTGCCAAACTTCGCTTCTGGCGGCGGTGTCATTCTGACAAGTCTCGGCATTCCACAGGCCGTCGGTTCCGTGTTTATGGCGCTCGTGCTCGTGAGTTTCCTGCTCACCTCAACTGACACGGCTGTTCGACTCGGCCGATATATGATGGAAGAAATCGTCGGTCTGCCGGCGGGCGAAACCGACACCGGACTCAATGCCGACCTCGGCTCGCTCGCCCGTGGCCGGTACACGAATCCGATCATCCAAGTGATTCCGGCCTACCTGCTTGTGGTCTCGGGGCAGTGGGTCACCCTCTGGGCACTCTTTGGGGGTGCCAACCAGCTCTTGGCAGCACTGGCGCTCTTGACTGCGACTGTCTGGCTCGCCAACTGGGATGATGCCAAACAGCTCGTCTCGACCGGCGTTCCAATGGCGGTCATGGTCGTGATTACTGTTCTCGGACTCTCATGGCTCGTCTTCTATGAAAATCTGTACTCAAACCTCTATCTCCACTTTACCGGCGCACTCGAAGAGCCGCTCGCCACCGAGATTGTCGTCTCTTCGGCTGTCCAGATGGTTTTAGGGCTGGTGTTGATCGGTCTGGCGCTTGCGCTCGTCCGAATCGGTTATCAGAATATTCGCACCGTTCGCCGTGAGCCATCGACCCCAGCTGTTGAGCCCGGCGACGACTGACGAACGACCCGTACTCCTTTTTTGCTTGCTCGCAGGTCAGCGCCAAAATCGCTTTGCAAACCGCGAAAGTATTCCTTCAGCAGGCTGGACAATCTCCCCCCAGAGCCGAAACGCCGCCGCAACATCGGCAGCCTCGCTGGCAACACAGTCCTCGGTTTTCGGGTTGACGACAACGAGGTTGACATCGTAATGGCCGTAGTAGCCGAACGTGAGCAGTGTTCGGTCACGAAAGCCGTCGATGTGTTCGCGCACCGCCGGGAGAATCTCGTCGACAACGAGCACGAACGTGATATCGGTTCCGTAGTGCTGCTCGTTGGCGTCAATCCGCTCGTCGGCGAGGTCATGGCCGAGCGCAACAAGCCGGTCGAGGTCCGCGACTGTTGGCCGTGTGTCCCGGCGGGCAAAAAGGTACTCTTCGGCCTCGTGGTCGGCGTAATGTAATGCGGGATGAAAGAACTGTTTCTGGTTGCGGACGCGCATTTGCCCGTACAGTGCCCAGTGCTCACCACGGAGGTGGTAGTCTTTTTCCAGATCGTAGTTGTACATTAGCCGATCGGAGACCCGATCGAGATACTCGTCTTCCCACTCGGGGACGGCCTCAATGATTTCTGCCGGCAGTTCATCGGGTTCGCGCGTGTTTGGCTCCGAGTGTGCCTCGGCTGGCTGCTCGCCGGCTTCGTCACTCATTGGTCATACACGCAGGATTCCCAAGTGCGGTGACACGGATTGTAAGACCGATTCGGCGGTTCATATAGCGCTCATACAGACGGCGGCATAAAATAGTCGGCGGATGATTTATTTGTCTCTGATACATAATGATAAACAATGAGTGAAAAACGGTCCGAAGCGTGTGGCCGCTGTTCGATGTCGACGGTCGTCGATGCAGCGGGCAATACAGATCGGACTGATCGTGATCCGTTCGGTGACAAGCGGATCGAGGTTGAAGAAAACGTGCTTCGCCGGGTTGCGCCGGCAGCGTGGATGCAACGGCTTACCACACGACTTGATGAGGCCGCCCAGCGATATATCTACGGCCGGTAAGTCAACTCTGGAATGAGTGGTCACGCTCGGCCGGGTATGACATCGTAACCAGATAGATCATGACATCGTAACCAGGTAAGTCAGTGCAAAAATGAGGATTGCTGCGGTTGCGACATTGATCGTATTGAAGCCAACGACATCAAGATACGAGAGTCCACCGACAACTGTCCAGCCCAACATCGTCGACAACGCGGCGTTCATGACCAACAACACCCGCGGGTCGCCTTTCGAGGCTGACAGCCCCTCGCTGAATCCCTTCGAATCACTGTCGCTCATACCGGAAGTGCTCTCGTAATACCACTTAGCTCTTTGGCGCCGGTCGGCTGACTGCTGGTGTACTACCGGCTGGGCACTATCCGTGGCTGGTCACGATCGGTTTTCTTGCTCGCAGCATACGCATTCGATAGCAGCGAGTCGCTGCTGGGGATTCTTTAGGCCGTCCTGCGAACGGTCGGTATGCGCGAGGTTGCGGCCTCACGGTTCGTTTCAGCGACACCAACCGAACTCAACCGGCTGCTAACACCACGACAGGTGATCGAGTATGAAGGAAGTTTCAGTGTTGACGCTGTTGCTGAGACCGATGCTGGGACGGTCGTCACTGCAAGCGGCCCAGGACTGACACTGCAGTATCGGTTTGTACCGCAGCCCGATGGCTGGTATTACGAGCAGGCTGGCGAGGCTGGTCCGTTCGAGACGATGGAAACCTGGCTGACTATCGACCAAGAAAATGAAGGTTCGAGCGTCATAATGCGTTCTGCGGTCGCCCTCTCGCTTTCTTTGCCATTTGCCGACCGGCTGGCCGGCTGGAAACGACGTGGTGAGCTAACCCGGGCTCTCGAGGCGATTGCTACGGAGTGCTGAATTCAGGGTGCGCGAACGACGACTTCGGTACCGGTTTCGGTCGGAAATCGACGCTCGGCTGAGTTATTGTGATCGGAATTCGCTTGTTCTTGATCAGTGAGTAGTGCGTTCGATAGCCCGGCGCGGAGTTCACCTTCGTCGTACGCTGTCCCAATGAAAACGAGTTCGCTCAGCCGGTCGCCATGCTCCTCGTGCCACTCCAGATTCGGCCGGTTCGAACGGTACATTTCGCGGTCGACGTCTACCAGACTCGCGATCCAGGGGCCCTGTCCGGTGGCTCTGACCGACTGGCCCGCTTGGCTCACCGAGACACGGATTTCCGTGCCGGCGATCCACGCAGTTCCTTTCGCGCGAACGATTGTGGGCGGCAGCGATTGGAGGAACTCAGCGAAGCGCACGGGGTGAAACGGCTGGCGTCGGCGGTAGGTAAACGAGGAGATACCATACACCTCATCAGGGTGATAGTGGTCGTGATGCTCGTCGTGTTTGTGGCTATTGGCATCGTGTTCGTGGCTCTGTTCATTCAACTCATCATGTTCGTGGGCCTGATCCTCGTGTTCGTGATCTGCTCGGTCCTCGAGAGCGCGTTTCCATCCCGGTAAGTCGGCGATCGTCTGTTTTTCGAAGCAGTTGAGCCCGAGCAAGCGACGCGGGTCGATCACCGAAAACTCCGTTCGGACGGTCTCGGCGGCCGGCTGGAGTGCCCGAACCAGCGTTTCGGCCTCGGTTACTTCGGCGTCGGTACACTGGTCGATCTTGTTGAGGAGCACAATATTCGAAACTTCGACCTGATCAACGAGGAGATCCGATAGCGGCCGGTCGCCCTCGCTTCCGCACCGTTCAGGCACCGACTCGCCACTGAAACAGTCGAGAAAGCGCCGTGTGTCGAGCACCGTGACGAGCGCGTCAACGCCATATAACGCGGCAACACGGGATTCGGTCGTAAACAGTCGTGCGACCGGTGCTGGCTCCGAAATACCGGACGATTCGACGACCAAATAATCGAACGACCGCTCGCGGGCAAGCTTGACAACGGCGCTTTCGAGATCATCCTGCAGCTCACAACAGATACAGCCGTTCGACAGCTCCGTCACGCCATCATCGATATCCAGTTCCGAGCCCTCCGCGACGAGCGCTGCGTCGACGTTGACCTCGCCCATATCGTTAACCAGCACCGCAATGTTGTCGTCGGCTGTCGACAACAGATGGTTGACAAGCGTTGTTTTTCCAGCACCGAGACTCCCCGAGAGGATTGTTACTGGGATCGTTGTGCGCATAATTAGCAATCATAGTCCATGAAGTTAACAGTTAGAGTCTTACCTGTTAGCTAAGACGCTGTCTCTGGCTTCCGTCATTATTGATCTCCTACACCGTATCATCCTTCTCTCCGAACGGGACACAGATTTTATCATGATCGTCTGTGAGTCTCTCGTATGGCACTGGCTGACCAAATCGAATCGTTCCGGGCAACGCTCGAAGAGTGGCTTCGCGGGCTCTATCACGGGCTGATTACCCATCCGGCCTACGAAAAAATCGAGAAAGAGGCCGAAGACACCGAAGACGCTTTTATCCTCGCGTGTTTCCCCGACGCGTTTGGCATTCCCTCACCGGTCTCGTACTATACGGCCGAACTGCTCCCCTACCTCGAAGACGAGTTCGAATCCTGGGAACGACGACTCTGGGATCGCGGTTCGTACATCGAACGCAAGGGCCAGCAGTACCACTTCTAATGGAGCCATTCGTCTTTTTCGGTGGCAAAGGTGGGGTCGGTAAGACGACCGTCTCCTGTGCCTACGGGCTGCAGTGTGCGAACGAGGGCCACGAAACGCTGGTCGTTTCGACTGATCCGGCTCATTCGGTTTCCGACGTGTTCGACCAACCCTTCGATGACGATGCTCGACCCGTCGACGGAATCGATCACCTCTCAGCAATGCAGATCGATCCCGAAGACGAGGTGACCCGCCACCTCAACGAGCTCCGACAGGGACTTTCCGAGCAGGTGTCGACGGCCATGGTCAACGAGATCAACCGCCAACTGGAGATGGCTCACGGAACGCCTGGAGCCTACGAGGCTGCGCTTTTCGACCGGTTTATCGAGGTGATGCGAACCGCTGATCCGTACGATCGGGTCGTCTTCGATACCTCCCCGACCGGGAGTACGCTTCGGCTGCTTGGGCTGCCCGAACTCTTGGCGGGCTGGATCGACCGCCTGATGCAGAAACGCCGGGTTAGTATTGACTTGTTCGAAAAAGCCGCTATCGGAAACAACGAGCCCCGCCGCGTCATGGACGGCGATCCCGTCCTTGCGACGCTCCAGCAGCGCAAGGAGTTTTTCGAGTTTGCCGGCGACTCACTCCGGGCGGATGCAGCCTTCTTTCTCGTGTTGAACCCCGACTCGTTGTCGCTCAACGAAACTGAGCGAGCTATTGCAGAGATGGAAGACAAGGGGCTGGATGTCCGCGGTCTTGTTGTGAACCGACTCACACCGAAACCGGATGCTTCGGAAGACGGGCGCGGTGCACGGTATCTTCGAGACCGGATTGCGACCGAGTCGGAACGACTCACGCGCGTCCGTGAGGAGTTCGCCCCTCCGCTTTTGGCGACAATTGAAACCCGAACCGCCGAGATCAAAGGCGACCTCTTGGCGGATGTCGCTACCGAAATCGATATTGAAACGAGTATCGAAACTCCGACGCAGATCTGAGTAACAGGGGCCGTGTTTTCTCGTGGCCGACGAGTTACTCCATCGGGCCGTCGGTCACTTCGGCCCGACCCACAAGTGCCTTGACCTCGTCAATCTCGGCTTCAGCCGCCTCAGGTGACTCATGGCCCTTGGTACCGATTGCGAGCGTCTGCCCATCGGCTCGACGGAGTCGCCACCGGTGCTCCCCGCGGCGATCGGTATAGCACTCGAATTGGCCTGTCTGAGGATCTGGCTTGGTTATCGACACAACTGTCGGCGTCGTCGCGTGTCGTGTTTCAGCCGGTGCACCCCCGTCGGTCCGTTCTTTCTCATCTGGCTGGCTGGCTTCGTCGTCTGCTTGCCCGCCGGCGTCCTCGACCGATTCCTCGATTGTTTCCTGTTCGTCATCCGCTGTCGGCGTCGTTGGCGCTGCGGATTCGTCGTCTTCCGATGATGAATCCGCAGCCTCGCTGGCTTCGTCGGCCCCACCCGCTTCGATCGTCAGGTCGTCACCAGCGGCGTCGGCTGTCGACCATTCGAGTTCGAGTTCGATCTCGTACTCGGCCTCGTCGTCTTCCTGTTCGCGTTCGATTTCGACCTCAAATTCTGGGTTCTCTGGAACCATGAGCGTGACTGACTCGTCGCCTTCACTGAACGTCACGGTCCCGTCGCCCGCAAGTCCGTCCGCAAGCTGTCGGAGATAGGTGGCGATGGCTGTTCGCTCTCGGTGCCCCTCAAACGAAAGGAGTATTTCTTCGCTCATAGGTGTCATATGGCACGCCGAGACAATCAGTGTGGTTCGTGATTTGCCAACCAATCAGTCCAAGTGGGTTGTCTCGTTGCGGTGTTCGTCGAGCGCCTCTTCGATGGTGAATTCACCGGCAGCAACCCGGCGGGCCAGCGTTTCGGGGATCGTTCGGTTGCCGTTGGACTGCTGGCGCGACTCGTTTTTGATCCGCTGAATCTCGCCTGCAGTTGGCTCGATGGTTCGGTTCTCGATCGGCTCGCCGGGCTGTCGCGCGATATTGACTGCTGCCAGTACGTCACCCATGCCACGGGCTCCGCTGCCGAGATAGGGGGTCGTCCCGGTTTCATCGACCAGTTCGATCGCAATATCGTCGAGTTCGTTGATGAGCTGTGAGCCCTGAAGCCGTGCCCCGTCACCGATTCGGACGAGCGGATCGTCGACTCCCTCGGTCTCCCGTTCGATCAGCGCCACAGCATCTGCCCGTGGTACCTGAAACGCCGAGACGACCGTCTCGCCGACGAGGACAGCCACACCCGGACGCGTGCCGGGATCGACCCCGATGACGGTCCGGCCCATCCCACCTCGGAGTATCGAGAGTGCGGTTTCGATCGCCGGTCGAACGTCGTCGGCGTCGGCAACGACGTGCTCGATTTCGGCTGCTGGTTTTCCACAGTCTACCGGGTCGTCTGCAGCCGAAATGAGAACCGTTGTCCGCTCGGGAAGCTCTTGACCCGGCTCGATAGTTGTGAAGGTCACACCGCGTTTGCGCAGTGCAGTAACGATCTCGTGATAGAGCCGGAAGTCCTCGGTTGCAACGACGATCACAGCCGGTGTTGGTGACTCAGTGATAAAATCACACCGGCGTTTCGCCCCGAGTTGAACGGGACTGTCGGCTCGAACGCCAAGACCGGGGGGCTTTTGCGCTCGCCACTCTACATCCGGCTGTGAGCGAGCCAGTTTCGACCGGGTGTCGAGCGCTTGATGAGCTGTTGGGTGGCGGTTTCGAACGCGGAACGGTCTCACAGCTGTATGGCCCGCCGGCGGCCGGCAAAACCAATGTGGCACTCTCTGCGGCTGTTGGTGTCGCTGCCGCTGGAGGCAGTGCACTCTATATCGATACGGAAGGACTTTCTGTCGACCGATTTCGCCAACTCATCGACTCGACGACTGATGAGCCAATCGAGGCGGTCGCCTCGCGGCTCATCATTACTGATGCCCTCGATTTCGACGAACAGGGCGAAGCCGTCCGTGACGCCGCCGAATTCGCCGAGCGGGTCGATCTCATGGTTCTCGATAGTGCAACCGGCTTTTACCGGCTTAACCGCGCCGAGGACGCCAAGGGCGGTGATTCGCTTCGGGCTGTTGCACGACAGATCACCCAGCTGTTGTCGTTGGCTCGAAAACACGATATCGCGGTTGTCATCACCAACCAGGTCTACAGCGATCCGGACGCCGACCGGGTCCGAGCACTCGGCGGCCATACGCTCGAACACTGGACGGGCGTCGTGCTCCGACTTGATCGGTTCCGCGGTGGCAACCGCCGAGCGACCTTAGAAAAACACCGAGCAAAAGCCGCCGGCGAGACGGCGACGTTTCAGATCACGAACGCGGGAATCGAAGACGGCGAAGCCTTCTGAGATGCGATCGCTTGCTTTCCGAACTGTCGGTCGTCGGAGAGTCGCTCGTCGAGCTACAACTCGTTGAGTTTTCGAAGGAGCTGTCCGCGGTATTTTTCGTCAGCGTTGATTCCCTTCCGTTCGAGGACGTTGCGTTCGAGTTTGTCGAGTGCAACGTGGAAGGCATGGTTAGCACCGTAGCCCTCACCGGAGCCCGCAAGCTGGCCGTGGCTGGTTCGCAGGCGGATCTGCGACTGGATGAGCGGCGTCCCGCGAAGCTTCTCTTTGTGTTCGTGGAACCGGACGTGTGCGTGAATGACGTTCATCTGCTGGTATTTGTCGACGACCTGCGTGATCGATTCGACGATCTCGGCGCGGTCGATCGTATCGAGCAGATCGACATTCGTGATCTGGACGTCCATCGTCTCCTCTTCGGTGAACGTCAGCGCACGCAGCACATCTGTCTTGGTGAGCACCCCAACGACGGTTTCGTCGGCACCGTTTTCGGTGACGATCAGTCCCGAGATCCCGCGTTCGAACATTCGCTCGACAGCCGTCTGGACCGACTCTTCGGGCTCGACAGTGAGCACTTGACTCGTCATGAGGTTGTCAACCGGCAGGTCGAGCATGCGGTCGCGGTCGCCACTGCGGTCGCCTTTCTGCTGGCGTTCGTGGTCGCGGACAACGAAGTCGACAATGTCGTGAGTCGTAATCACGCCAGCCAGCCGATCGGTATCGGGGGTGACGACCGGAAGCCGTGAGATTCCGTGCTCGCGAAGCTGGTTGATCGCTTGACCGACGGTCGACTCGTTCGTGATACTGATTACATCGTCGCTGTAGATTTGCGAAACGGTGAGTGCATCGAGGTTTTCGAGGACGGCCGCCAGAATCGAATCCGTCGTAATGATCCCTTCGAGGACCGCTCCACGGAAAACCGGCGCGACACTCACATCGCCTTCGACCAGCAGTCGGGCGACCTCACGGATATTTTCGTGACGGTCGATCCGCGGAGCCGAGGTCATTAGGACGCTGGCTTTCGTATCGTCTTGAATCCGGGATTTGACGAGTTCGGATTCGCCGATCACCCCCGCAAACTCGCCATCATTGGTGACGATAACGCCCTTTGGATTCTCTCGGTCGAATTTCGCCCGCACCTTCGCAAGCCGCTCGTCGACATCGACTTCGACAAACTCCCCAACGACAATATCAGTAATATCCATAATCCAATTTGAGTCTACAGCGCCGGGGGTATTGAACCTTGTTGCAGAGTAGCATGGGTCGCTTCCGTCCTTTGATCTCACACAATGCTGCCGGTATCGACACAGCTTGGCTGCTTGCCGGCCAACGTCCTTAGTCGGTTGTTGTCGGCCGATAGCTCCGACTGACCGCCTGCCACCGATCGGTTCGGAACCGCCAGAGTGTCACGCTGGCGGGGACAGCAGTCTCCAACAGCAACGCGATATAGAGCGCCCAAATCCCAAGGGGCGTAACCGTCCCAAGAAACGCAACCGGCAGGGCAAACACATAGAGGCCGAGCAGCGAGGCATAAAACGGAATGCGCGTGTCGCCAGCGCCGCGAAGCGCCCCCGTTGCCGCCCCATCAACGCCGAGCGCAACGAGGCTGATCGCCGAGACGGTGACAAATGTCGTAGACAGTGCGAGTGCGGCTGGATCATCGACGAAGACTGCCGCAATCGGCTCGGCAAAGACGATCACGGCGGCCCCAACGCCGAGGTGAATCAAAAGCGAGAGGCTGATGATTTCTGTTCCATAGGCCTTGGCTTCGGCCTCGGCTCCCGCACCGAGCTGTTGGCCGACAAGCGTACTCGAGGCAATCGACAGTCCCCAACTCGCGCTGTTAGCGAGATTTCGGACCCGGCGGCCGACTTCGAGTGCCGCAACGGCCACCGACCCGAAGCTATCGGCAATCGCCAAGAGCGGAAACGCGACGATGCCTTCGGCGAGCCGCCGGGCGATAAGTGGCGTTGAGACCGAGAGCAACTGTCTCATGAGCCCCGCATCGAACTGCGGCCCACTGACCGAGAGGGCGACCGGGCTGGCTCCCGACTCACCGTAGTTTCGGCCGAACATTCCCCACGAAAAGACGAGTGTCACCGCCGCAACCGAAAGCGCCGTTCCGAGTGCCGCTCCCGCAACTCCCATGTCGAAGCCAAAAATCAGCGTGGCGCTGATGACGATGTTCAGTACCGCGCCACCGGCACGGATCACCATCGGTGTGAAGGTATCTCTGACGCCCGCGTAGGTCCGACTGGCGATCATATTCAGAAACTCAAAGAGCAGTGCCGGTGCGACAATCGCGAGATAGACCGTGCCATGGCCGATCGCAACTGCATCGCTGCTCAACAGCCCGATCAACGAGCCCGCAAAGAGGGTGTAGACGAGCACAATCGGCACCGCAAGCGCGAGGGCAACCCAGAGGCTCTGTTTGACGATGCGCGCGGCCCGACCGGAGTCACCACCACCGTAGTTCTGTGAGACGAGACTGACGGTTCCACCGGCAAGCCCGATCGCGACGAACTTCCCGACCGTCCAGTAAGCCCCGGCAAACGCCAGCCCCGCGACCGCCGGTGCACCGATCGCGATCCCGACCATCGCGAGGTCGGCCGTCTGTTTCGACATGATCGCAAAGCCGGTAATCACCCGCGGCCAGGCGAGATCGACCGTTTCTTTGAGTCGTTTGCGCTCGATAATCCCCAGCCGGCAGAGCAGCGTTGCGAGCGCTGTCAACAGACGCGAGAGAGGGCCGGCCATTCAATCCGGTATTCGGGGGCCGTCGGTTTGCCTCTATTGTTTTCGGTGTCGGGACGGATCGCAAGTCGCTTACGGATCACCTCCAAATATCACTCATGAATCCCGACCAGTGGCGAACCTATCTCGTCACACAGGAGTCGTTGTCGGCGAGCCGCTCGACCGAAGAAATTGTCGCCGGCGCCATCGAGGGCGGTATCGACGTGGTACAGCTCCGGGAAAAAGACCTGTCGGCACGAAAGCGCTGTGAACTCGGCGGCCGGCTTCGCGAGCAGACTGCGGCGGCGGGCGTCGACTTGCTCGTCAACGATCGGGTCGATATCGCCCAGGCGATCGATGCCGACGGCGTCCACCTCGGCCAGTCGGATCTGTCGGCGGCGACCGCCCGCAAACAGTTGGGCGCGGAGGCGACAATCGGGGTCTCGGTCTCGACCGTCTCGGAGGCCCGGCTCGCGGCGATTAGCGGCGCGGATTACCTCGGTGTCGGTGCGATCTACGGGACGACCTCAAAGCCGGAGGCACCGACCGCTGACGACGGCCTCGGTCTCGATCAGCTCGCAGCCATCGTCGAAAGCGTGAGAATCCCAGTCGTCGCCATCGGTGGAATCACCCCCGACAACGCCGCCGAACCGATTGCCGCCGGCGCAACGTCGGTTGCGGTTATTAGTGCGATTACGGCCGCCGACGATCCGACAGCCGCGTCCCGAGCGCTCCGAACGGCCGTTGTCGGCGACGACGAGGATGAGCCAGCGGCTCACGCGGAGGTGCCGGCCAATGAGTGATCCGCAGTCGCTTGTTTCGACCGAGGCGCTCGCCGAGTCGCTCTCGGCGATCCGGACGGTCGAGCCGCTTGTACAACACCTCACAAACGAGGTCACGAAAAACGATCTTGCGCAAATCACGCTCCACTGGGGTGCGCTGCCGGTGATGTCGGATGCACCCGATGAGGCACCGGAGATGGCCGAACTCGCGGGGGCCGTCCTGCTCAATACCGGTCGGATGAGCGAGTCGAATATCGAGGCCCTCCACAACACGGGCAAGAAAGCCAACGAACTCGGCGTACCGGTCGTCCTCGACCCGGTCGGGGTTGGGGCGACACCAACGCGGACCGAGGTCATGGAGAGCCTGCTCAGCGAAATCGACTTTGCGGCGATCAAGGGCAATTACGGCGAGATCAGCGCGATGGCGGGTGCGGAAGCCGAAGTCAAGGGCGTCGAATCGGTCGGCGACTACGACGACATCGAGGCCACCGCGATGGCGCTTGCGGACTCGGCCGAAACGGTCGTCGTCGCCTCCGGTGTCACTGACGTTGTCGCGAGCGCTGCGGGGGCCACCCGCGTCACCGCCGGCCACGAAATGATGGGCGAGGTCGTTGGGACGGGCTGTATGCTCGGTAGTACGGTCGCAACGTTCTGTGGAAGCGTCGATGATCCACTGACCGCGGCCCTGCACGCGACGCTCGCCTACGGGATTGTCGGCGAACAGGCTGCCGAACTCGCGTACAACGGCCCGGCCAGCTACCGGACGAACTTCCTCGATTCGGTCTGGAACCTCACTCCCGACGCTGCTTCCGACCTTGAGATCGATCTCGACGATCGTCTCGAACACGTCGAGTAAGCGGCGTCGACGCCGCCGACTATTTTGACAGATGGATCAGCGAGAGCACAACAATGCCGAGTCCGGCGACCCCAGCGGCAACCCCGAAGACGCCGCGGATCTGCACGAGCGGAATCAACGCCCCGAACAACACGGGCGAGAGAAACTGGCCGGTGTAGCCCGCAGAGGCCAGATACGAGCTAAACTGCCCCTGTCTCTCAGTTGGCACCAACGACTCGACCCATGCGAACGCCGAGGGAAACACGAGGCCAATTCCGAGTCCGAACAGGATGACCGGAACGAGCGCCCCGGCTGCGGTACTGACAACCGCCACGAGTCCAAGCCCGACAATCCACAGCATGAAGGCACCCCCGACGAGCGTCGAGCGGCTGGTCCGGCCAATGAGTCGGCCATACATAACTGCTGACAGGCCGCCAGCTGCGCCGTTGGCCGCCAGATAGAGGCTGATTTCGAACGACGAGGTAATGCCGACTTCGGCGAGAAACGGTGGATAAAACACGACGATCACGTACAGCAGGGCGTTCGCACCGAAATACAGCAGATAGACTAACGGGAGCGCCGGCTGGCGGCTAAATGTGGCACGCACAGCCGACAGCCCACTCGGTGAGCGGCCGTGTTCGTCGCCGGCGGCTCTGGTGTGGGTAGCGTCTGCGGCTTTGTTTCCTGCCGACTCGCCTTGGGACTGCCGGGCCGTCTCGGGAATCGTCACAAACGCCAGCAGTCCGAGCGGCAGGGCGACCAGATAGACGCCGAACGGGAGGTTCCATGCGATCGTTCCGGCTGCACCACCAATAAGCGGCCAGACGGCTGCCCCGGCGCTGTTGGCGCTGCTCCGATAGCCAAGCGCCCGTTGCATCGCCTCGCCCTCGTACAGCTGGTAAATAAGTACCGTCACCGAGGTATAGACGCCCGCAGTGCCGA
>LKMJ01004565.1_pt1 | contig 13052 bp, 9 predicted proteins | sample 643391 | NCBI WGS metagenome assembly LKMJ01 (sample SAMN04112250, study PRJNA286221) | soda lake metagenome | biome: soda lake; feature: Kulunda Steppe; material: water; isolation source: sample PL-Br10 brine of Picturesque Lake | place: Russia: Kulunda steppe | collected 2010-07
TCTTCCAATTCACCTTTCTCACTTTCCAATTCTGAAATGCGTCCTTTACATTCACTAACTTCAGTCTCGATCCGCTCCAACTCTTCTTTGAGCTCCTCCTGTTCCTCTACTGTCTCTTCAGCCTTATCACGTTCATCAACGAGATCCGAACGCTCCTCTTTTAATGATTCGAGTTTATTACTCAACTGTTGCAATTCACCGTTCAAAACCTCTAACTTTTCCCGAGGTTCCTTTTCTTCTCTCTTTTTGATTTCTTCTTTCCGATCCTCTCGAATATTCCGTTTCTTATCACGCACTCGTCCAACACCAACACGAATATCACTTGCTCGCTCCTTGTACGTTTCTAATAAGCCCAGCTGGAGAAGGTTATCAATCAGGTCTTGCCGTTCAGATGAGCTGGCGTGAATAAGTTTTTCAATCTCACCTTGGCGGACGTACGCACAATTCAAGAATGACTCTGCGTCCATCCTGACAAGCTGTTCAATCTTTCCATCAACATCAGTCGCACCAGTCAGTGTTGTATCTGGTGTTTCCAATTCACAGACCGCCTGTGTTACTCTCCCACTCCGTTTTCTTATCTCACGCGTTACTGTGTACTCACTGTCATCGTGCCGGAAACGTAATGAGACCCGTGTTGTGTCTTCTTCATTTGTAATGATATCTTCGAGTGTCGCATCACCTTCTCTCAGTGCATCAGATCCATACAACGCAAAGAAACACGCTTCTAATAACGTTGACTTTCCAGACCCATTACGACCGTAAATAACAGTCACACCTGACTCAAATGCTACTTCCTCTTCCTCAAAACACCGGTAATTTTCTAACGTTAGTTTTTCAAATTTCATTCGGAGTCACCTCCAATATCGGTCAGATTCATCTGTCCTGACTCGCCATCAGACAGAGACTCATTTCCACTACCCTCATTCCCGACTACTGATCTTTCCCCACCACCACTCTGTGAACTCTCTCCGAGATCAGGCGAACTAGTTCCATCACTACCAACAGTAAGATCTGTGAACGCATCATTTCCCCGCTCGTCAATGAGATCACCGACCCTTTCTTCGGCCGCATCTTTCAAATTACTCTGTGGGATACCACCCAAGTCACGAGCCATCTGCTCCAATTCGTCACCAACTGAACTCAACGGAAGTTCTTTCTTTCGTTGTTTAACCGCTTCATTTGGATCCTCAAATGATGGTGTTTCGTATTCGCGTTCTTCATCTTCGAATTCTCTCCGATCGTTCACACGCACAACTAGCGCACCTTTCCGGAGTCCGACGCGTTCAACATCCGCGGGTGGGACTCGATTACCTTCACCCGTCAGAGTCACAACGACAACCGAGCCATCTTCAATTACTTTGTCCTCAACTTCCTTGATAACACGTTCAACACCATCACCAACACCCATATCAATGTCAATGTAGTCGAAAGTACGCGTTTCAATTGTCTCATGTAAAATATCAACTTCCCCATCAACCACTCTGACAAGGTTGTAACCTCTTTTCTCTTCTTGGTCAGCTGCAGTCCGCTCAGTTGAACCAGGGTACGTAGCAGGTATATTTCGCTCACCGATATGTTCAATTTGTGGTGTGTGATCATCACCGAGCAGGAACCCATCAAGTTTAACCGGAGATTTAGCCATTATTTCTTCTACATCCCAGTATCCGTGTGGAAACGGTGTGAATAAGCCATGTGCAATGAGGAATGCAGTCTGCGCATCTGATTCCTGGAACTGGTAATCAAGTTGATCACGCTTCCCCTGGTCAACATGATCCTGGCCATAGAGAACCACGTCACCAATCTCATACCCATCATACCCAAGGTAAACCGCTAGCCCAAGACTTTCGAGAAACTCTGGCCATTCACGATCTCGTGTTCCATCATGGTTCCCAACAATCGTACAGAAATCAATCCCGGCAGCATCCAATCGTTTTAGTTGATCGACTAGGTCTGAGAGAGCTGAAATGCTTGGCCGACTCCGATCGAAAATATCACCAGCATGGACAACAACATCAACTTCTTTCTCAATTGCCGCATCAACGATCGTTTCAAGCGCTTCACGAAAGTCTTCTTCCCGTTCTGGCTTGTGGTACTGCCGATACCCAATGTGTGTATCAGCAGTGTGGAGAATGTCGATACTCATCTATACCCGACGGGTAGATGACCTAGTATATTAGTGCTTTGCAATTTCCCCCTCTGACACACAACAATCAAGTCAGAAATAGAGTCAAAGAATCCTCACCATCACTTTTGAATGGAAGGATATGATTCGCTTCTGCACGTCAGATGAGAACCTGTTGACTTGCTATTTTACGGAACTCCGGTTTTCCGATGACGGCGGTAGAAGTACGCCGTTGCCGGCCCGAATTCCGTAAATGGTGGCATTACAAACATAAACATCGCCCAAATAAATGGGCGCGGTAACCAACCATAGTCTGGTTGATGCCATGGCTTCCCCCGACGATCTTTTGTGTGGTACCGTATTTTCTTTGCATCCTGGTATATGTAATATGAGAACCCAAATCTCAACAGAGTATAGAGCAATGTCATGACCGCAATGACGTACAACCATACCGAGGATAATGAGATTGTGAATGCGATAAACGCCAAGATAGATAGAATAAACGAAAGGTTTCCAAACAATAAACATGACACAGCCCGCTTCCAATTCTCAGACACATGCCCTAGATCGTCTCCAGTATCGTAATCTTCCCGTCGTTCATGGATTTCTTCTTCGTTACCTGCATCCTCAACGTGTTTCTCGTAGTCGGCATTCACACCACCATGGTGACTACTCTCTCCAGTTTTACCGGCCGGTGCTGACTGAGACGCGCTTTCTTCATTACCATCTCCACCATCAGTGATACTGTAAGTGGATTTCTCATCAGTTAAAACAACTCTTGGTGTATACCAATCTTGAGAGTCACTAATGACCCAATCCGAATTCCTGGAATCACCGCCATTCCGCTCGTTAGTGTCAGTCATAACCAGTAGTCAACCAAAGTCAACAATGTCCATGTCTTCAACATCGTCCTCATCATCATTATCAGATTCACCTTCAACGTTCGACTTGTCAGGCTCTAACTTATCACCTGGATCTTCGCCTAGTACTGGCCGATCGTCACTACTGTCTGAATCATAACCGTTCTCACTTTCTTTCCTGTTGTTACCCTCACCGCTTGCTGGCTGTTCTGTTTCTTCTGTATTCAAGTCACGATCTTCAGCATTATTTTTGCTTTCATCAGCGTTGATTTCGCTTTCGCCATCTACAGTATTTGATGGAGGGTTTTCTTCACTGGGCCCAGGACTCAATGGTTTACTATCTGTTCTTTGCTGATCCCTTGATTCTCCAGACGAATCACCGGAAGTTACACCAGATTCAGAGTCACTAGAATCAGACATCGGTTCTTGACTGAACTCACCCATATCAGTTCCATCATCTCCATCAGAAGTATTCTCATCGGCAGTCACTGATTCACCACTCCCTTCTTCCATGAACGATTCATCAGTTGATTCAATTGAGCTATCTGTTTCATCATGATCCTCAGAGATTGAATCGAGAATATCCTCGTCAAGGTCGTCACCGACAGATCCGTCATTTGAACTAGGCATATCAATCACTTCTTCACCTGATGATTCATCAACTTCCTCTCCACGTTCTGGATTGAATGAATCATCATCTTCATCAGGCATGTGAATATCACCATCACCGTTGGCATCATCGTCCCCAACCCTATTTTCACCGCTGTTTACTCCATCTTCAACTGTTTCCTCAGAATCTGTGGAAGAAGTGCTATCACTCTCTTGACTATCACTATCGGTATTACCTTTATTCCCCCCGTTTAAATCGTTTGGCGGTGGTGTCCCTTCTACATTGGTAGCGGAGCGTTCATTTGGTGTTGCCTCGTCTTTTTCCGGGTTTGGTTCTGACTGGTGTGGTTCAGAACCGGCACCTTGAGAACTATCTCCCGTAGATTTTGTTCTGGGGGCTGTGTCTGAAGGAGATCCGGTGTCAGTTGTGACGTCAAATTCTGCATTCGAGGTGTCTGTTGTTGACGACTCATCACCTTTTTTGTCCATACCACCGATTTCAGTGGTTGATCCGGAAGATTTAGTTGTTTTATTCCCGGTAGGAGTAGTTGCTTCACTATCCGCCACAACTTGTCCAGGAATATCTGTTTCTGCTCCCGGCGATCCTGTCTGATCTTTCTTCACGTCTGCCGGGTCAACATCAGGCCCTGCACTCGGCCCTGTATTTACGTGTGCTCCTGTTTGCCGAACTCTATCCCCTATTTCTAGCACCCATTCATTAAGATTCTCGGTTGCCTCACGGAGTGAACCGAGAGTTGCAGTGTTGTCCTTTCTGATCTGACGGACATTCGTGACGTGTTTTTCCATGTGCTCTCGTTCTTCATCATCAAACACATGGTCAAACCCTCTCAGCAACTCCTCAGCTTGTTTGATTGCTTCTTTGGCCTCATTCTGCGCTTCTATAACTTTCTGCCGACGACGGTCCATCTCTTCCATATCACGGGCTTCCTCAACCTTTTCATTGATGTATTTGTCTGGTAATCTGTTTTCACCTTCAATTTCAACACCTACAGACTTGTTCCGGGTGCTTTCCACAGCTTGTACGTTAATTAATCCATTTTGCTGCACTTCAAACGTAACTTCGATATGAGCTGAGTTCCTACTCCCAGGCGTCATTCCTTGAATAATCAACGTCTTCAAGTGCCTGTTTTCACTTGCAATATCTCGTTCTCCCTGATAGATAGGTATTCGAACTGCTGTCGCTCCTTTGTTTGATGTTGTGAATACTTCCGTTGTCCGCGCCGGCAATCGCTCATTTCGGTCAATCATTCGTTTGAACCGATCGCCATTAATTCCAATACCAAGCGAAAGTGGAGTGACTTCAAGTAATAGAATATCGTCTCTATTTGCCTTGATTGCTGCCCCAGCCGCAACTGCCTCGTCTGGATTGACACGCTCTTTCGGCTCCTGATTAAAGACTGACTTAACTAGCTCTTTTACTTGCGGCATTCGAGTTGACCCACCAACAAGAATCACATCATCAATGCCATGAACATCCATATCTGCATCGTCTAATGCCGTGTAAATTGGATCAACCGTTTTTTCCAAGAGGTCCTCGGTCATCGCCTCAAACCTTGTCTGTGAAAGCGTTGTATCAATATCTACCGATTCTCCGTCAATATCCATGAAAAACGGGATGCGAATATCAACCTCTCTGGTTGACCGGTTTGAAAGTTCTTCCTTTGCTTCTCTTGCTTTGTGACGGATTCGTTCTTCCCGGACTTTGTGAGCAAACGGTTCATCATCAGTATAGTACTCTTCCAATGGGTTAACACCAGTTTCTTGCTCAAATTCAGAAACAATCCACTCAACAATCCGATCATCCCAATCATCTCCCCCAAGTTGAGGGTGCCCTGATTGAGTTTGCACATTGTACTCCCCACTCCCATTATCACGTCCGATGTCAACATCAACGATCGCAAAATCAAATGTCCCACCCCCAAGATCATATACACCGATTGTTTTATCGAGGCCGGGTTCAAACCGACCGTACGCAATTGCTGCAGAAGCCGGCTCTTTTATCGTTCGAATACTCTCAAACCCGGCCATTTCAGCTGCTTGAATAACTGCCTGCTTCCGATCGCTTTCCCAGTACGCAGGTGTTGTGATGACTGCTTTCGTCAGTGTGTCACGGTCCACTCCAAGCTTCTCGGCTGCATCAGTCCGGACTTTCCGTATAATATCGGCAGCAATATCTTCAACACGGTATTGCTCTTCATCAACTTCGACGAATTCTTCCTCACCCATATCCCGTTTAATCGACGCAATAACGCGCTCGGGATTGTCTTCTGCCTTATTCAACGCGGATTGCCCAACAAGAGGCCGGTTCTGCTCTGCATCTTTCGTATAATAAACCACTGAAGGCGTCACTCGATCCCCCTCAGCATTCTCAAGTACTTCAGGATCCCCACCGGACAAAACAGCACACACACTGTTAGTAGTCCCGAAGTCAATCCCGAGAACCGTCTCTGATTGCATTACATAGTAATTTGATAGAGACTGTTTTTAACCTTTGCCACCTAGAACTCGCCCCTCCCTCCAACCCACCAGAGATAGATCTGACAGGTTCTATCAACAATACAATAAAACCAAGTTGAAATTCACTGATCACGCATGATGCCGAACACCACTGACATTCAAGCAATAGACTCCCGAATCTTTAGAATCAAGACAGAGGACAACAGTGATAGTAATCCAACCATCAACAGTGAAGTTGTAGTTACTCCATTAGTTGCTGCTAGGAAATCAGTAGCCTGTTCAGGCAGCCAATTGATTGATGCACCTTCGACCGCACGACCGCGGTAAAACAAACTCGTACCGACGACTGCCAAACAGGCTGCAATGATTGTATCCCAAATAAACGGAAATGGATTCTCTTCTGTGAAGTACTTCTTGTACCAAATTTCTCTTGATAAGCCATGGGAAACTAGCAGCGCTCCTACAACACTCAGAAGAAACATTGCGAACGCATACCCAATATTCAATAGCACAACTACTTCTCTAGTCCCTTCTGAACCGATATCCCACCAGAGCGCTGTTTCAATTCCGCCACCTGAAAGGAGGAGTTTCAGGTAATCCCATACGTGGATTCCGGAAACAACGCTCCCGAACCCAGCCATGACAAGCCCGACAAACAACATTCTACTCCCGCGTGTCAACGCTGTAGTTTCCCTTTCCCTATCTTCTCGTCCACTATTTCCCGATGAATCATATCGAGAATGCACATCCCATGAATCCTCTGTATTTGTGCTTTCGCTCGCGTTCTTTTGACTATCCCCGCTGTCATCTTCCATGGAAATCTTTTCTGCTGTTGATCGAAGTACTTTGAATGTTATAGCCCCACTGACAAATGTGATGAGAGAGACAACCATAACTGCTAGCAGTATAGCAGTTGTATAAATCCCGTAGGACGTAGGCCCACCGACCCCACCCCAAATAGCAGTAACAACAGTGGGGTTGGATCGACCGAAGTAGATAATCCCAACAATGAACACAAAACAAATGACGGCTCGTGAAAGCCACAATTCACGGTAAAGTTTCTTTACAACTGCAGATGGTGAGAGACCCATATCTAGATTAGTGATGGATTTATACCCTTCTTCGACTTTTTGTGACCCCGCCCACGTATTCCGTTGATTTCTATTCGTTGACCCGTGGTCACTAGTTGTATCACTTGGATCTGTACTTACCACCTCCTCTTTGCCTACGTCTGGCTGGACCGCTGTGAAGTTGTCGTCATCAGTGACTGTTTCCTGCATGGAAACTGCACCATCGCTCTCCCGGCGTTTAACATACTCATTGTGACCGATTTGATCGTATATACGTCGTTGTTCAGTGTCGGTAAGAACATCCTGGGCACGATTCACCTCCTTGTATACATCATCTGCTTTTGGATGGTCATTCACATCCGGGTGAAATTCACCCAGAAGTTTCCGTGCCCGTTTTTCGATTTCTTTCTCGTCTGTGCCTTTTCTCACCCCAAGAAGGTCATAGAAGTCGTTGTAGTCTTTTACGTCCGGTTTTTTCGGGGAGTCAGTAGATGAATTTGAATTCGACATGATCAAGTCTCAATTGCAATGGTTACTCTACCTGTCTGACAGTCAATTCAATCACTTGTAATCCGCGGTGCAAGCACGTACTGAATGTTTACCGCGGAGTCTGCTATATTATACGTGATCAAGACAGGGAATTCAGACCCGATTTCAACTGTTGTTTCTTTCTCATCAGGAATTGGTTTCCCCATGTCACGAAGATATTCAATACTGAATAGCGACTCTGCATCACCAGGTTCTAGTTCTGACACATGATCACCGTCTACGTTGAATTCCACGAAGACATCATCAGTGTCACCTTCAGCCTCCACGTAAAAAACCCCGTTTGATGTTGAACCAAACTGCAGGTGTTCAGAAACCATATCAGCTGCATTTACCGATCGGTTGAACGCTTTTCCAGTGAGTGTAATACTAGCGGTCAAATTGAGATTCGGAATCTCTGGTTCCTTTCGAATGGAATCAGGATCAACCAAAGACAGTGTGTAATCCAACCCCCCTGCTTCCATCCGTAACGTCCGAGTTTCTTCGTCGAGGTACAGATGGGCAATATCACCGTTTTTACGAAATAGTGAAACGATATCTGCAAACCTCACCAATGGAAACCCGACTGTATGGGAGTCAGCCTCATATGATTCAAACGCCTCACTGGATAGTGAGAGTTCTACCATCCCAACGTTTGCTTCGTCAACAGCACGGACATCAATCCCATCTTCACCGATCTTGAGTTTGCACTCGTCAACCAGTGAATAAACAGGCGCGAACGCATTTTCGAGTGTTTCAGGCTCTATAGTGGCAGCGAACATACGTTGTACTGTACAGTATGGCAGAGAACGGTAAAAACATCAGCCTTGTCAGTACGCCATGTCCCATCCACCAATTTATACGTTGTTGATTGAAAACAGAATTACGCGATGTCCCGACTTGTATCAATCGAGACTTTACCGCGGAGATTCACTTTCAGTCGCTCATTTAGTGTTCTCCCACCGCGATGTTTAGGGATATGCATATAGTTGACAATCTTATCCCCATCGAGATGTTCTTCAATCTCAATCAACATATCACTTATGGAATTTGTAACGTATTCAAATTCCCCACTTCCATCGGTGTCATACCGGTTGAACAAGACAACGCAGTTCGTCCACCGGTTTAAATTCTGCATCCAATTCAACAAGTCTTGATATGACCCTCGGTTTGAGGGATCAATATCTTCTAAGTCATTAACAGAGTTCACAACAATCAATTCCTTTTGGTTCATCTGCTCCATATTAGATTTCACATTTTGCAATGTCGCATCTGGCGAAGCATACCCAATAGCGACATCACTGATGTCAATCTCTATGTCACTTTTTGAAAATTCTGACTTAATTGATTCTTCATTCCCGATCGTACTGATATACGCAGAATCATGCTCAGCAATTAATCTGTGTAAAAATAACTCTGACTGAAGACGAGAATCAACTGTACATGTGATTATTGACCCTGGTGGCAACCCACCATTGAGACGCTTATCTAAATCTGAAATACCTGTTCCCAATCGTTTCCCCATAGTTAACCTTTCAACATCGTGTTACACTTCCCCACTGACTTCGAAAGCATCAACGCGACTGAGATCGTTGATCCCAATCCCATTTTGTACCGCTACTTCTTTTTTCACTCGGTAGTTTCCGCCGCCTGTTCTATATATTTGGGACGGATGGAAAAAATACCATGGTTCACGGTCAAACCGAACCGCGATCGATGGCGTGGCACCGAATTTCGCTGCAAAATATGTTAACCCTTCGACTTTTTGCTCATCAATATAGATTGGTTGTCCAGAACTCGATTTTGATTCAAATGCATAGACTAAATCCCCATTTCCAGCAAACACATCAGGAAGTTCGCGCTCAGTAGCACCGCCGCTTGCTGGCGCACGCATTACAGCAAAGTCCGCGTCGTCGAGACGATTCACTAACTCTCGTTCTCGCCGATCACCCTTCTCCTGACCCATTGCAACCACATCAGTAAAGACCATACCCGCATTTAAGCATTCACGTTCAGTTTTCAAAAAGAACTACCAGGTTTCCACAACCCGATCACGAAAAGATCGTAGAAAAACGAGTGGATGACTCCGATATTCAGCCCAGTGTAAACACCTGCAGTGAAAACAATAACGCCGACGAGAACATGAGCATATAGAAACCGGAGTCTTTCAAAACACTCTATCAATACCACAACCGGTAATACAATGAAAACAAATGGATTGTACCAGTTTTTCTTTGTTTGCACCCAGATCTCTTTTGCGTCGGCTCGACTAGGTAACGCATGTACACCAGTTGAGACCCCCAGCCATACCGAAAAGAATGCACCGACACCATCACGTATTGTATACTCAAGAAATCCGAAAACCCCATGGAACGGAAAGAAAAAGTGTGCGAATAAAATCCCACAAGCAAAAGCAACCACTGTATTGACGAACACTGGTGCGATCGCAATTACAAACCCGATGACGTAACTTTTCGGTCGGGCATGAACAACATATCCAGCTGGCTCATCCACCTGGAAATAGCAAACCTCTTTCACCGGAATCCGATAGTAACGACAGAATTCTTTATGAGCTAACTCATGGAGTACAACACCTGGAAAAGTCCAAACTAAAAATACCCGATATAGATAATTACCCGGGTTAACAATTTGCTTCATCATAACTACTCGGAATAAAGACGGGGGTTGTGATTAACCCCACCGAATTAACTCGGGTAATCTTACTCCCCTCCACCCCCAGACTCGTCGGTAAGATCTTCTTCCTCTTCTTCCTCTTCTTGGTCCTCATCATCGCCCTCGTTAAAGCCATCATCATCCTCCTCAAATTCATCATCCTCGTCAAATTCATTCTCTGGTTCTGGAGCTGCATCCTCTTCTCCCGACGACTCTTCACCACCATCTCCAAATCCACCCCCTTCATCTTCACTTGGATCATCACCCCCCATAGACGGCCCATCTCCACCATCGCCTGTATCGAAGTCACCGGTAGAAGCACCTTCTAAACCTGCCGCGCCTTGTTCTCCCCCACTCCCCCCTGACGGTTTCCCGATCGGTGAAGACCGAGCAATTCGACCCATTTCTCCGATTGATGATCTCGCGTCAGGCTGCTTCCAGACGCTCATGTATGCACTCCCACCAAGCTTAGCCAGGTTCGCTCCTTTCATGGCTGCCTTTGGCGTTTTTGCAAGCGCTGACACGCCAACATTTGCAGCTTTACCTGCAGTTTTCCCAGCTGCTTTACCGATAGCAGCACCAGCAGCACCAGCAGCACCACCTGCTGATTCCCCTGCCTTTGTTATCCCCTCTTCAAGTTTGGTCCCTGCTTGACTACCTTTCTCTGCAATCTCATCTGCCCCTTCTTCTGCTTTCTGCTTTGCAGCTTCTTTCCCTTCAGACACGGTTTCTTTCGCGTCAGAGACTCGTTGCTGTGTACCTTTGATAGCTCCAGCAAGACGACCATCATCATCGTCGGCTTTGTCTGGTTCTGGGGCTGCATCGTCACTCAACCCGTTATTGGAATCTTCTCCTGGTGCACCACTGCCTCCGCCACCAGGTGTTTTGTTGCCCGGCCCATCCCCTTTCCCACGTGCTTCCTGGATTCGTGATTTGGCCTTTTTACCGGCTTTCTCAATTTTTGCGCCACGATTCATGTTTTTCTTGAACCCGGTACTGATCGATCCACCAAGAATCATCGATGTGATCGTTATACACAACCATATAGCCGCAAAATACGAATACACACTCACCCATGCATTTGTCATGGAAGATTGACCGTCGCTACTGAAGTGCGGGTTATCTTCAGAATCTTCGTAGAGCCCGCCAGCAAGCCGGTTTTCATCTGTCTCTCCGCTTATAACCTCATCCACATTGAAGCCTTCGTCAACATCACCCTCAAGGTCTGCTGTGTCACCGGCGAGTGCACCTCCAACACCAAGGATTGCTGCAAGTAAGATACCGAAGAGTAACAGTAGGATAGTAGCTTTGAACATCATTCCTGCCATCATTTTTCCATACTTCATTGGCCCAACATCAACAATCCAAAACGCGATGAGGATCGGGAACAGTGCATACGTAGTGTACGTAATTATCATCCGCATTCCGAGCATCAGCAAGAATAGCCCATATGTAATGACGATCTTTGGTGAAGTAAGAACCGCGAAGATGATCAGGGCGAATCCAGTGAATGCACCAGTTGCCATCCCTTCAAATGTATCCATCGTGATTGCAATCCGGTATTCAGTTGGATAAAGACCTTCAGCGATGAGATGGATAGAGTCAACAACATAGCCGAAGCCGAATCCAACTGAAAATAGTAAAACAACAGCAATCAAAACGCGTTTCATGAACCGGTCTAGATCGGCTTTATCTGATTCAGGGAATAATTGAGCAAATCCGAAGAATGCAGCACCAGAAATACTTAACAACCCCCAGAAAAGTGGGAAAGTGAGTCCCCAGTACATGTCAGTAAGAGGTTCGATGTCTGTTGGAGCTGGGAAGAAAAGAACGGCTTCCATTGTGCTAAGAACAAACCACCCAGCGAGTCCAGTCAACCCTTCGACAGCCTGTTGAATAAGCCAAAGGATTGCGTTTTTCAGTGCTCCGAGAGGGTCAATAAAAGGGACAACAATAATAGATGTTACTACCCCGAGAAGTGCAAGGCTAATCCGGGAGTTGTTCGCGGTAGACCCCATGTCTCTCTACTTGAAAAAACATTCCAACCGGATGCATTTAATGCTTTGCGTAGGAATGAATAATAAACCCGTATGATTCATTCTACTGCAATCTACTACCCCAACCACACGAATACCATTAAAAAACCACCTATCAAACTCTTGAATTAGCTTTCATCACTCCATTGACTCTCAGAAACAGCATTTCGTGTTGACAGGCTCGGCTCACTAGTTCCGCTATCTGCACTCCGTCGTTTCACAGTTCCTCTTTTATCCCCTGCTTCAGTATCCCCCCGTTCACTCTTTTCACTCTGACCGGTTTGCACTGCCTGTCCCCCCTGTTGAGAAGCAAGAATCTGCTCCATAGTACCCACAATAGAGTCATACGATGGTTGAACCTGAACACCATTCACGAATACAGCAAACACGGGATCCTCATTATCCAATCTAGCCTCCAACTCTTCATACGATTCCCGATCACTTTTCCCCATTAATGAATAAATATCATTCCAAATAATACGGCCATAGAGATCGTATTCAATTGCTTCCTCAAGATACTCTCTTTCCACACCCAACTCCAATCCTTCAACTAATTCATATGCCTCCGGCATCGACGTCACGCCATCAACCATTATCGTATTAAACCACTTCCAAAAAGCAGCATCGCCAACTTTGTGCTGTACAGCCCTCCCAATTGTTGCTAGCTTGTATTCTGTCA
>LKMJ01004566.1_pt1 | contig 13050 bp, 6 predicted proteins | sample 643391 | NCBI WGS metagenome assembly LKMJ01 (sample SAMN04112250, study PRJNA286221) | soda lake metagenome | biome: soda lake; feature: Kulunda Steppe; material: water; isolation source: sample PL-Br10 brine of Picturesque Lake | place: Russia: Kulunda steppe | collected 2010-07
AAGGTCACTCGCGCAGTGGCTGCAGTTCGCGACCAAAAGAAAGATGCAGCCTGAACGGTTTGTTAATTATTTTTTGAATCTGGAGAATAGTCATGGCTCTGTCTAAAGACGATATCTTGAATGCAATTGCTGAAATGAGCGTAATGGAAGTTGTTGAGCTCGTTGAAGCGATGGAAGAAAAGTTCGGCGTTTCCGCCGAAGCTGCGGTAGCTGCGGCTCCGGCAGCAGCGGGCGGTGCTGATGCAGGCGCTGCTGAAGAGCAGACCGAATTCGACATCGTGCTGACTGGCGCAGGCGAGAAGAAGGTCAACGTGATCAAGGTTGTTCGCGAGCTGACTGGTCTCGGCCTGAAAGAAGCGAAAGGCCTGGTTGACGGTACTCCCGGCACGCTGAAAGAAGGCGTTAGCAAGGATGAGGCTGAAGAAGCCAAGACCAAGCTTGAGGAAGCAGGCGCATCTGTTGAGCTTAAATAACGGCTTGAACAGTCGGTTATTGCAGTACTAAGCACGAACTGGCTGGTGGCGTTTCGCTGCCGGCCTTTTCGCGTTCTATATAAACCCTGTTGCAGAGAGCGCTCGACAACAGGGTACGGGTTGCCAGGCAGCCCGCCATGCGGTGGAATCACACCGTCTCGAGACACCAGTTATTAAGTCCGAAGCTGGGGAATGCAGATGACTTACTCCTACACCGAGAAAAAGCGAATCCGCAAAGAGTTTGGCAAGTTGCCGTCCGTCATGGAGGTACCTTACCTTCTGGCGACACAGATTGATTCCTATCGGGACTTTCTGCAGCTTGACTCTGAGGTGGATCATCGAAACGAAACCGGCCTTCACGCGGCATTCAAATCCGTTTTCCCGATCACCAGTTATTCGGGTAATGCCGCTCTGGAGTACGTCAGCTATCGGCTGGGCGAGCCCGCTTTTGATGTTAAGGAGTGCCAGCTTCGGGGCGTTACCTATGCGGCACCGCTGCGGGTGAAAGTCCGCCTTGTCATCTATGACAAGGATTCATCGAACAAAGCCGTCAAAGACATCAAAGAGCAGGAAGTCTACATGGGCGAAATGCCCCTGATGACTGAAAACGGCACCTTCGTGGTCAATGGCACCGAGCGGGTTATCGTCTCGCAGCTGCACCGCTCTCCGGGTGTGTTCTTTGACCATGACAAGGGCAAGACCCACTCCTCCGGCAAGCTGCTCTATTCAGCCCGCGTGATCCCCTATCGTGGCTCCTGGCTGGATTTTGAGTTTGACCCGAAGGACACCGTATTTGTGCGGATCGACCGTCGGCGGAAGCTTCCGGCGTCGATCCTGTTGCGCGCGCTCGGCTACACCTCCGAGCAGGTGCTGGAAATGTTCTTCGATACCAGTAAATTCACGCTGGGCGAAGAAACCTGCAGTCTGGAGCTTGTGCCGAGCCGTCTGCGCGGCGACATCGCCACCTTTGACATCAAGGATGGCGATGGCAACGTGATTGTGGAAGAAGGGCGTCGTGTCACAGCCCGCCACATCCGCCAGCTTGAAAAGGCCGGTGTTACTGAGCTGGAAGTCCCCAGGGAATACCTGCAGGGTCGCGTGCTTGCGCGGGACCTGGTGGATGAAAGCACCGGTGAGGTGCTGATCGAGTGCAACACTGAGTTGACTGAAGATCACATCCAGAAGATTGATGAAGCTGGCGCCAAAGCAATCGAGACGATCTATACCAATGATCTCGATTGCGGGCCTTTCATGTCTGACACCCTGCGGATCGACCCGTCCAAGAATCAGCTTGAAGCGCTGGTCGAAATCTATCGCATGATGCGGCCCGGTGAGCCGCCGACCAAAGAATCTGCGGAGAATCTGTTCAACAACCTGTTCTTCTCCGAAGAGCGTTATGATCTGTCCGCTGTTGGTCGCATGAAGCTCAATCGCCGTCTGGGGCGTGAAGAGCTTGAGGGCGAAGGTGTGCTGAACAAGCAGGATATTGTCGATGTGCTGCGCACACTGATTGATATCCGTAACGGCAAGGGCGAGACCGACGACATCGACAACCTGGGCAACCGCCGTATCCGCTCCGTGGGCGAGATGGCGGAGAACCAGTTCCGGGTTGGTCTGGTCCGGGTTGAGCGCGCGGTGCGCGAGCGTCTGAGTCTGGCGGAGAGTGAGGGCCTGATGCCCCAGGACCTGATCAATGCCAAGCCCGTCGGCGCGGCGATCAAGGAGTTCTTCGGCTCCAGCCAGCTTTCACAGTTCATGGACCAGAACAACCCGCTGTCTGAGGTGACCCACAAGCGCCGTGTCTCCGCGCTTGGTCCGGGTGGTCTGACCCGTGAGCGGGCCGGCTTTGAGGTTCGGGACGTGCACCCGACCCACTATGGCCGTGTCTGTCCGATCGAGACGCCGGAAGGGCCCAACATTGGCCTGATCAACTCGCTGGCGGCCTATGCCAGGGCTAACAACTACGGTTTCCTGGAAAGCCCCTACCGCAAGGTCATTGAGGGGCAGGTTACTGATGAGATCCATTATCTGTCGGCGATTGAGGAAAGCAATTACGTCATCGCCCAGGCCAGCGCCAAGCTTGATGACAACCTCAAGCTCTCGGATGAGCTGGTAACCGTTCGGCACAAGAACGAATTCACCGTCATGCCGCCTGAGAAGGTCAACTTCATGGACGTGTCACCGCGCCAGGTGGTGTCTGTGGCGGCGGCGATGATTCCGTTCCTCGAGCACGATGACGCCAACCGGGCACTGATGGGCTCGAACATGCAGCGCCAGGCGGTTCCGACACTGCGCTCTGAGAAGCCGCTGGTTGGCACTGGTATGGAACGTACCGTCGCCAAGGACTCCGGTGTCTGCGTGACCGCTGAGCGTGGTGGTGTGATAGAGAGTGTGGATGCTTCCCGTGTTGTGGTCCGTGTCAACAACGACGAGACCGATGCCGGTGACGCCGGTGTGGACATCTACAACCTGGTTAAATACACCCGCTCCAACCAGAACACCTGTATCAACCAGCGCTCCATCGTCAACCGTGGTGATCAGGTCGAGCGAGGCGACGTGCTGGCCGATGGTCCCTCTGTGGATCTGGGTGAGCTCGCCCTGGGCCAGAACCTGCGCATGGCGTTCATGCCCTGGAACGGCTACAACTTTGAGGACTCCATTCTCATCTCCGAGCGTGTCGCTCAGGAAGATCGCCTGACCACGATCCACATTCAGGAACTGACCTGTGTGGCCCGGGATACCAAGCTGGGCAGTGAGGAAGTGACAGCCGACATTCCCAATGTGGGTGAGCATTCTCTGTCCAAGCTGGATGAGTCCGGCATTGTTTATATCGGCGCCGAAGTGGGTGCCGGCGACATTCTGGTCGGTAAGGTTACGCCCAAGGGTGAGACCCAGCTGACGCCGGAAGAGAAACTGCTCAGGGCCATCTTCGGTGAGAAGGCTTCGGACGTGAAGGACACCTCTCTGCGCATGCCCACAGGCAAGCGCGGTACCGTGATCGACGTTCAGGTCTTCACCCGCGATGGTGTGGAGAAGGACCAGCGCGCGCTGTCCATTGAACAGGATGAGATGGACGCCTTCCGCAAGGACCTGCGTGATGAGTACCGCATCGTTGAGGCAGCGACCTTTGAACGACTGGCTGCCAAGCTGGAAGGCGAGGCGGTCATCAGCGGCCCAGGTCTCAAGAAAGGCGATACGCTGACCGGTGAGTTTCTTGCCGGGCTGTCCTCTGATGACTGGTTCAAGCTGCGCCTGAAGGATGACGCCTGCAATGAGCTGCTCGAGAAGGCCGAGGAGCAGCTCGCGGAGCGTCGTCAGGATCAGGAAGAGCGTTTTGAGAACAAGAAGCGCAAGATCCAGCAGGGCGATGATCTGGCGCCGGGCGTTCTTAAGATCGTCAAGGTCTACATGGCGGTGAAGAGCCGCATTCAGGCCGGTGACAAGATGGCAGGTCGCCACGGTAACAAAGGTGTGATCTCGGCTATCAAGCCGACTGAAGACATGCCATTTGATGACGAGGGTGAGCCCATCGATCTGGTGCTGAACCCGCTGGGTGTGCCCTCGCGTATGAACGTAGGTCAGGTGCTTGAAACCCACCTGGGTGCGGCAGCACGAGGCCTTGGCAAGAAGATCGAGCGCCTTCTCGAGCAACAGAAGAAGGTCAGCGAGATCCGCGAGTTCCTGGAGCAGGTCTACAACAGCACCGAAACCTCCAGGGTCGATCTGGATCAGCTCAGCGATGAGGAAGTCATCCAGATGGCGGGCAATCTGCGCCAGGGTGTGCCCATGGCCACCGCGGTGTTTGACGGCGCGGATGAGTCCGAGATCAAGAAGATGCTGAGTCTGGCGGATCTCGACACCAGTGGCCAGATGCGCCTGTACGACGGACGCACCGGCGATGCATTCCACCGGCCTGTGACCGTGGGTTACATGTACATGCTCAAGCTCAACCACCTGGTTGAGGACAAGATGCATGCACGCTCCACCGGTTCCTACAGCCTGGTTACCCAGCAGCCACTGGGTGGTAAGGCGCAGTTCGGTGGTCAGCGCTTCGGTGAGATGGAAGTCTGGGCGCTCGAGGCCTACGGTGCCGCTTACACTCTGCAGGAGATGTTGACGGTGAAGTCGGACGATGTCAGCGGCCGTACCAAGATGTACAAGAATATTGTGGATGGAGACCACCGTATGGAGCCGGGCATGCCCGAGTCCTTCAACGTGCTGGTCAAGGAGATCCGCTCGCTTGGTATCGATATCGATCTGGAAACCGATTAACGCCGAATTGTTTTTTGGCAGCGGAGGGGCGCCCCGGCGCCCCAGAGATTAAAGCTCCGGAGCTGTTAACATGAAAGACTTGCTGAATCTGCTGAAAAGTCAGAACCAGAAACAGGAATTTGATTCCATCCGGATCGGGCTGGCGTCGCCGGAAATGATTCGGTCCTGGTCATTCGGGGAAGTGAAGAAACCCGAGACCATCAACTACCGTACCTTCAAGCCTGAGCGCGATGGCCTTTTCTGTGCCAAGATCTTCGGCCCGGTCAAGGACTACGAGTGCCTGTGCGGCAAATACAAGCGGCTCAAGCATCGCGGCGTCATCTGTGAGAAGTGTGGCGTCGAAGTGGCTCTGGCCAGTGTTCGGCGAGAGCGCATGGGCCACATCGAGCTGGCCAGCCCGGTTGCCCATATCTGGTTCCTGAAGTCGCTGCCTTCGCGCATCGGCCTGCTGCTGGACATGACGCTGCGCGACATCGAGCGCGTGCTGTACTTTGAATCCTTCATCGTCATCGATCCGGGCATGACGACCCTTGAGCGTGGCCAGCTGCTGAACGACGAGCAGTATTACGAGGCGTTGGAGGAATTCGGTGACGAATTCGATGCCCGCATGGGTGCCGAAGCCGTGCGCGAATTGCTCAATGACATTGATCTGGGAGAAGAGGTGGATCGTCTGCGCGAGGAGATCCCGCAGACTGCCTCAGAAACCAAGATCAAGAAGCTGTCCAAGCGGCTCAAGCTGATCGAGGCGTTCTACTACTCCGGCAATGACCCTAAATGGATGATCATGGACGTGCTGCCGGTGCTTCCGCCGGATCTGCGTCCGCTGGTGCCGCTGGATGGTGGGCGTTTTGCCACCTCGGATCTGAACGACCTCTACCGTCGTGTGATCAACCGTAACAACCGCCTCAAGCGTCTGCTGGAGCTGAGTGCACCGGACATCATCGTGCGCAACGAAAAGCGCATGCTGCAGGAGTCCGTGGATGCGCTGCTGGACAACGGCCGTCGGGGCCGGGCCATCACTGGCACCAACAAGCGCCCGCTGAAATCCCTGGCGGACATGATCAAGGGCAAGCAGGGCCGTTTCCGGCAGAACCTGCTCGGTAAGCGTGTCGATTACTCCGGCCGCTCCGTGATCGTGGTCGGTCCCTATCTGAAGCTGCACCAGTGCGGTCTGCCCAAGAAGATGGCCTTGGAGCTGTTCAAGCCCTTTATCTTCTCCAAGCTCGAGCACCGTGGCCTGGCCACGACCATCAAGGCCGCCAAGAAGATGGTCGAGCGCGAAGAGGGCGTCGTCTGGGACATTCTGGATGAAGTCATCCGTGAGCATCCGGTACTGCTGAACCGGGCACCGACTCTGCACCGTCTCGGTATCCAGGCGTTCGAGCCGGTTCTGATCGAAGGCAAGGCGATCCAGCTGCATCCGCTGGTCTGTGCGCCCTACAACGCCGACTTTGACGGTGACCAGATGGCCGTGCACCTGCCGCTGACGCTGGAATCCCAGCTTGAGGCGCGGGCGCTGATGATGTCCACCAACAACATCCTGTCACCGGCCAACGGTGAGCCGATCATTGTGCCTTCCCAGGACGTGGTTCTGGGGCTGTACTACATGACCCGTGAACGTCTGCGGGCGCGCGGCGAAGGACGTTGCTTTGCGGATCTGGATGAGGTCAACCGGGCCTTTGGTGCGGCAGAGATTGATCTGCAGGCGCGCATCCGCGTGCGTGTCACTGAGGTGGCGATCGATGAGGAAACCGGTGAGCGGCATCAGAGCACTGAGCTCAAAGACACCACCGTTGGCCGCGCCATGCTCTACTCCCACGCCCCTGAAGGCCTGCCCTTCAGCCTGGTTGATCAGCCGATGGCGAAAAAGCCCATCTCCAGGCTGATCAATGCCTGCTATCGTCAGGTGGGTCTGAAAGAGACGGTGATTTTTGCCGACCAGCTCATGTACACCGGCTTCCATTACGCAACGGTCTCCGGCTGCTCCATCGGCGTGAACGACTTTGAAGTGCCGAAGGAAAAGTACGAGATGATCGAGGCGGCGGAATCCGAAGTCTTCGAGATCGAGTCGCAGTTCTCCTCCGGTCTTCTGACTCAGGGCGAGAAGTACAACAAGGTCATCGACATCTGGGCGCGCGCCAATGACAAGGTCGCCAACGCCATGATGGAGCGGCTGAGCCAGGAAGAGGTGCTGGACCCCGAAGGGAATGTGGCCACCGGCGAAGACGGCCAGCCGCTGACCCAGGAGTCGTTCAACTCGGTCTACATCATGGCCGACTCCGGCGCCCGGGGCTCTCCCGCCCAGATCCGTCAGCTGTCCGGCATGCGTGGCCTGATGGCCAAGCCGGACGGTTCGATCATCGAAACACCGATCACGGCCAACTTCCGTGAGGGTCTGAACGTACTGCAGTACTTCATCTCCACCCACGGCGCGCGTAAGGGTCTGGCGGATACGGCACTGAAGACGGCCAACTCCGGTTACCTGACCCGCCGTCTGGTGGACGTTTCCCAGGATCTGGTAGTGACTGAGGATGACTGCGGTACCGATGAAGGTATCCTCATGACACCGCTGGTTGAAGGCGGTGACGTGGTCGTGCCGCTGGGGGATCGCGTGCTTGGCCGGGTAACCGCAAAGGACGTATTCACGCCCGGCGACAAGGAAAACCCGGTGGTTGAAGCCGGCACAATGCTTGATGAGAAGCTCGTCGAGCAGGTGGAAACTGCCGGTGTGGATGAGGTTTGGGTACGCTCGGCGATCACCTGCAGCACCCGTTATGGTATCTGCTCCAACTGCTACGGCCGGGATCTGGCGCGCGGCCATCTGGTCAACGTCGGTGAAGCCGTGGGTGTTATCGGTGCCCAGTCCATTGGTGAGCCCGGTACTCAGCTGACCATGCGTACCTTCCACATCGGGGGCGCGGCGAGCCGGGCTTCAGCCGTGGACAATATCCAGGTCAAGCACGGCGGTAAGGTGCGCCTGCACAACCTCAAGTCCATTGAGAAAAGCGATGGCACCCAGGTTGTGGTCTCGCGCTCCTCGGCCCTGGCCATTGCTGACGATCACGGTCGTGAGCGTGAGTGGTACAAGCTGCCCTATGGTGCAGTGCTGCACGCCGGTGAAGGGGATATGATCGAGGCCGGTGGTCTGGTGGCCAAGTGGGATCCCCACACCCACCCGGTCATCGCGGAAGCCGGTGGTACTGTGAAGTTCTCTGGTCTTGAAGAGAACATCACGGTCAAGACGCAGACCGACGAACTCACGGGTCTGTCTACCATCGAAGTGATGGATCCCAAGGATCGCCCGGCTTCCGGTAAGGACATCCGCCCCATGATCCAGTTGCTGGATGAAAAGGGTGAGGAGGTTACGCTGCCAGGCGGTTCCGCCGCTCACTATCTGCTGCCGTCCAATGCGCTGGTAACGCTGCGCAACGGTGATCAGATTGAGTTGGGCGATGTCATCGCACGGATTCCGCAGGAGACAACCGGTACCCGTGACATCACTGGTGGTCTGCCGCGGGTTGCGGACCTCTTCGAGGCGCGTAAGCCCAAGGATCCGGCGATTCTGGCCGAAGTCTCCGGTGTCGTCAGCTTCGGCAAAGAGACCAAAGGCAAGAAGCGCCTGGTGATTACGCCCAAGGACAGTGATCCGTACGAGACGCTGATTCCCAAGTGGCGTCAGCTGAATGTGTTTGAGGGTGAAAGTGTTGAGCAGGGCGAGGTGATCTCTGATGGTCCCTCGAATCCCCACGACATCCTGCGTCTTCTGGGCATTACCGAGCTGGCCAAGTACATCACCAACGAGATCCAGGATGTATACCGGCTGCAGGGTGTGGGCATCAACGACAAGCACATCGAAGTGATCTGCCGTCAGATGCTGCGTAAGGTGATCATCAAGGATCCGGGCGATACCGTGTTCATTGGTGGTGATCAGATCGAATATACCCACTTGATGGAAGAAAATGACCGCTGCGTTGGTGAAGACAAGCAGCCGGCCACGTTTGAGCGCGAACTGCTGGGTATTACCAAGGCGTCTCTGGCAACCGACTCTTTCATCTCCGCAGCCTCCTTCCAGGAGACAACGCGGGTACTGACCGAAGGGGCGGTTACCGGCAAGCGCGATTACCTGCGCGGCCTGAAGGAGAACGTGGTCGTGGGTCGACTGATTCCGGCCGGTACCGGTCTGGCGTACCACGAGGAACGTCGCCGTCGCCGTGATCAGACGGCGGATCAGCAGAATGTCAGTGCCGAGGATGTGGTCGAGGCGCTCAGCGCCGAGCTCAACAAATAAGGGCGCTGGTCAGAAACCAGTCAGTTTCCTTGACTGGTATGGGGCGCAGGCTTACACTTGCGTCCCCTAAAACTGCCCTTCGGGGTGTTAACAGTTTCAAATCTGGAGTTCGCTTACATGGCAACCATCAATCAGTTGGTACGTAAGCCACGCAAACGCCGTGCTGCAAAGACCGACGTACCCGCGCTGCAGGCCTGCCCGCAGCGCCGCGGTGTCTGCACCCGGGTGTACACCACCACCCCGAAGAAGCCGAACTCGGCTCTGCGGAAGGTGTGTCGTGTGCGTCTGACCAACGGCTATGAAGTGGCGTCCTACATCGGCGGTGAAGGCCACAACCTGCAGGAGCACAGTGTAGTGCTCATTCGCGGCGGCCGGGTCAAGGACCTGCCGGGTGTGCGTTATCACACCGTGCGCGGCACGCTGGATACCCAGGGTGTGCAGGATCGTCGCAAGGGGCGTTCCAAGTACGGTACCAAGCGTCCGAAGTCCTGATTACGGGCAACGGAATATTGAAAACAGGGTTCCTTTTATCGTTGCCTTCAGCACGGTAAGAGTAAGGCCGGGTCACGGCGATACCAGCAGTGCATCCTGGGAAAACCTGAAGACCTTATATTGATCATTCGAGGGCTTATCGATGCCAAGAAGACGCATAGCTACAAAGCGGGAGATTATCCCGGATCCGAAGTTCAACAGCGAGCGGCTGGCGAAGTTCATCAACCATGTCATGGAGCACGGCAAGAAAGCCGTAGCCGAGCGCATCGTCTATGGCGCGCTGGACATTGTTGAACAGAAAACCAAGCAGGAACCGCTCGAAGTATTCGACGCGGCACTGGAGAACATCCAGCCCATGGTTGAGGTCAAATCCCGCCGTGTGGGTGGTGCTACTTACCAGGTACCGGTTGAGGTGCGCCCCTCCCGTCAGAGTGCGCTGGCCATGCGTTGGTTGGTGGATTTCTCCCGCAAGCGCGGTGAGAAGTCCATGGTGGAGCGCCTTGCCGGGGAAATGCTTGATGCGGCCAGCAGCAAGGGTGCCGCGGTCAAGAAGCGTGAAGACGTGCACCGTATGGCTGAAGCCAACAAAGCCTTCTCTCACTACCGTTTCTAATCGACCGAGGTATCTAACGTGGCACGCAAGACCCCAATCAAACGTTATCGCAATATCGGCATCTGCGCTCACGTCGATGCTGGTAAGACGACAGCGACCGAACGGATTCTCTATTACACCGGTCGCAGTCACAAAATGGGTGAGACCCATGACGGTGCTTCCACCACGGACTGGATGTCTCAGGAGCAGGAGCGGGGCATCACCATCACCTCTGCCGCTGTAACCTGTTTCTGGAGCGGCATGGACAAGCAGTACGACGAGCACCGTATCAACATCATCGATACGCCCGGGCACGTTGATTTCACTATCGAAGTTGAGCGCTCGCTGCGGGTGCTTGACGGCGCCGTGGTTGTCTTCTGTGGCTCCTCCGGCGTTGAGCCGCAGTCCGAGACGGTCTGGCGCCAGGCGGACAAATACAATGTGCCGCGTCTGGTCTTCGTCAACAAGATGGACCGGGCGGGCGCAGACTTCTCCCGCGTCGTTGAGCAGATCCGTCAGCGTCTTGGTGCCAGTACGGTACCGATCCAGATGCCGATCGGCGCTGAGGACGATTTCAAGGGCGTGATCGACCTGCTGCGTCTGAAGGCGATCTACTGGAACGAAGCCGATCAGGGCATGACCTATGAAGAAGCGGATGTGCCTGATGAGCTCAAAGACGAAGCTGAGTCGCTGCGCGAGGAAATGATCGAGTGTGCCGCCGAGGCGAATGAAGAGCTCATGAACAAGTACCTCGAAGAGGGCGATCTGACCCTTGACGAGATCAAGGATGGCCTGCGTGCGCGGACTCTGGAAAACGAGATCGTGCTGGCAACCTGCGGCTCTGCGTTCAAGAACAAAGGCATCCAGGCGATGCTGGACAACGTGGTTGAGTTCCTGCCGGCGCCGGACGAAGTCAAGGCGATTACCGGTGTTGTGGATGAGGAAGGCACTGAAGAGACTCGTCCAGCTGATGATGACGCACCCTTCGCTTCTCTGGCATTCAAGATCGCCACGGACCCATTCATGGGTACGCTGACCTTCTTCCGGGTTTATTCCGGTAAGCTGGAAACCGGTACGCCGGTCTACAATGCCAGCAAGAAGAAGAAAGAGCGTGTCGGGCGGATGGTGCAGATGCACGCCAACGACCGTGAAGAGATCAAAGAAGTTTTCTCGGGTGATATTGCCGCAGCTATTGGTCTGAAGAACATCACCACAGGGGATACGCTGTGTGATGAGAAGCACAAGATCGAGCTGGAACGCATGGAGTTCCCGGAGCCGGTTATTTCCGTGGCCGTTGAGCCGAAAACCAAGGCAGAGCAGGAAAAGATGGGTACCGGCCTGGGCAAGCTGGCCCAGGAAGATCCGTCTTTCCGTGTGCGCACCGATGAAGAGTCAGGTCAGACCATCATCTCGGGCATGGGTGAGCTGCACCTGGACGTCATCGTTGATCGCCTCAAGCGTGAGTTCAAGGTAGAGGCAAACATCGGTAAGCCGCAGGTGGCCTATCGTGAGTGCATTCGTCAGCCGGTCGAGGTCGAGGGTAAGTTCGTTCGGCAGTCCGGTGGTCGCGGTCAGTACGGCCATGTCTGGGTCAAGCTCGAGCCGATGCCGCTGGATGATGAAGACTCGCCGACCTTTGAGTTCGTGAACAAGATCGTTGGTGGCGTGGTGCCGAAGGAGTACATTCCTGCTGTGCAGTCGGGCATCGAAGAGCAGATGCAGAACGGCGTTCTTGCGGGATATCCGATTCTCGGTGTCCGTGCAACGCTCTATGACGGCTCCTACCACGATGTGGACTCCAACGAAATGGCGTTCAAGGTGGCCGGTTCCATGGCGCTTAAGAAAGGTGCCTTGGATGCCAGTCCGGCTCTGCTTGAGCCGATCATGAAGGTAGAGGTAGTCACCCCTGAGGACTTCATGGGTGACGTCGTGGGTGACCTGAACCGTCGTCGTGGCGTGGTTCACGGCATGGACGAGAGCCCTGCCGGCAAGGTCATACGGGCGGAAGTTCCGCTTGCGGAAATGTTCGGCTATGCAACCGATCTGCGCTCTGCCACCCAGGGCCGTGCGTCCTACGTTATGGAATTCCATAACTACGCTGAGGCGCCGAGCAGCATTGCGAACGAAATCATCAACAAATCCTAACGTTAATTGAGAATATAAGCCGAGAGGTGACATCGTGGGTAAAGCAAAGTTTGAAAGAGATAAGCCGCATATTAACGTGGGCACCATTGGTCACGTAGACCATGGCAAGACAACGCTGACGGCGGCGCTGACGCGCGTAAGTGCAGAGGTATTCGGTGGTGAGGCGCGTGCGTTCGACCAGATCGACAATGCGCCGGAAGAGAAGTCCCGTGGTATTACCATCGCGACCTCTCACGTTGAGTACGGCTCAGAGATTCGTCACTACGCGCACGTTGACTGCCCGGGCCACGCTGACTATGTCAAGAACATGATCACAGGTGCGGCGCAGATGGACGGTGCCATTCTGGTGGTTTCCGCCGCTGACGGCCCCATGCCGCAGACGCGTGAGCACATTCTGCTGTCGCGTCAGGTTGGCGTGCCGCACATTGTTGTGTTTCTGAACAAGTCCGACCAGGTCGACGACGAAGAGCTGCTTGAGCTGGTTGAGATGGAAGTGCGTGAGCTGCTCAACGAGTACGACTTCCCGGGTGACGACACGCCGATCATCACCGGTTCGGCGCTGATGGCGCTGGAAGGCAAGGACGACAACGGTCACGGTACGACAGCCGTTGCGAACCTGATCAAGGCGCTGGATGAGTTCATTCCGGAGCCTGAGCGTGCGATTGATCAGCCGTTCCTGATGCCGATCGAGGATGTGTTCTCGATTTCTGGTCGCGGTACGGTAGTGACCGGTCGTGTTGAGCGCGGTATCCTCAAGACTGGCTCCGAGGTTGAGATCGTGGGTCTGC
>LKMJ01004567.1_pt1 | contig 13049 bp, 16 predicted proteins | sample 643391 | NCBI WGS metagenome assembly LKMJ01 (sample SAMN04112250, study PRJNA286221) | soda lake metagenome | biome: soda lake; feature: Kulunda Steppe; material: water; isolation source: sample PL-Br10 brine of Picturesque Lake | place: Russia: Kulunda steppe | collected 2010-07
ATGCCTTGCCTAGTCAGACTGTCTTTGATTTTCTCTCTCAACGGCACAATAGACTCTGCCATTTCATTTCGGACATTATGGACTATTTTTTGGCTGGCGAAGACCAGCAACAAACCAATCAGCCTAATGATCTGGCTGGCGGTTAACCCTTTTTAACTTTTAACTTAACGAGTAAGGTTACCTGTCACACATTGCTGGTAGCTCCAACTGAGGCTCATGGTGAGTGTGACGCCCAAGTAATTGAAGGGGTCAGTGTCTCTTGTGAATTCAGGCATGCCGCCCTTCAACAAATACCTTCTCTTTTAGCTGGGTATTAAGATGTTGAATGAGAAGCTTGTCAGATTTAGAGACAAGGAGAACGATCTTTATACACACCTTGAAACCTTATCAAGAGGTGCTCATTCATCTAAAGGGGGCCTGCAGTGTTTCTGAAACTCTTGACTTCAAAGTAGATAAAACCCTTTAACATGAAACATGAATAACTTATGTCCTTGAAGGACATGCGTCTGCTCTTTTGGGATCCTGAAAGCTTTTGGAAGGGCAACATAAGATTAGCTTGTTTCTTGTAAAATAACCCAGCAAGCCCCGCGGCTTGTAAGCCATGATCATTAATTATAATTGTACAACTCAGGCCCATAAATGAGCCTTTCAACTTATCCGAGCTATAAATGAGCCAGTCTGAGCTTGAAGTCTGGCAAACCCCAGCACAGAATTAGACCAGCATTGTAGGAGCATGACCATTATGAATGCTGAGCTCAACTAATGCTTTAGCTAGAATGAACTTTGTCCAGTTGGAATCATAGGTAAAAGCGCATGCACAAAGGCAGGGATGACCTGCTCAAAATGAACAATTGGCACTGCCAAAGTGAGTATCGATGACATGAGAAACACCAGTCTCCCCCCTTCGTGGACGACGATGATGCAGTTCAGTACCGAGTGTCCCCTGTTTCCCACTCCCAGCTCCCTCCGCCTCCACCTCCACCTCCTCCACCCTCTGGCCCGTGACCACCTCCGCTTTCTCCATGGCTGGATAAATGCGCATCATGGCTGCACATGCTAGGGTCTGGCAGATCCCCTGCCGGCCCAAACCGCCGCCCTTGTCGAAAATCGCCGCCAGATAAGGCAACATAGCCGGCCGCAAAGAAAAGCGCCGCCGACACGAGCAGCAGCATGCTGATGATGCTCATGCTCAAGCGCCACTGCTGTGCAGCATCCTCTGGTCCAAGACCCTCCGCCAGCTGCAATTTGGAATGGCAATCGTGCAATGTCATGTGCGCACAAGTGCAACAACTGCATACCTGGAAGCTGTTCCAGATCTACACGTGCATCAAGTCGTTCACCAGTGGTGGTCATCATTACATGTTGTAAGCACTTCAATCCAGAGCTACCGCACACACAAATAACCCTTACCCTTATCCAGGGTGCATGCCCCAAAGACAGCAAAGCTTGAAGGGTGGTCACATGGTCATTTCTCACACCTGTCGTGACTGCAGCTTGTGCATTCACTTAAGAGGCCTGTACTCTTGTAGATGCAGCCCTTAATTGACCTCCCAAATGCTGCCCTGTGACACACCTTGCTCTGCAACAAGCCCAGCAAGGGTGGCGAGGGCACATCCCCTAGCAGGTGGATTACACAAGTAGTGAGAGAGGCAGCCAGGGGGCGCAGCAGGGGAGGCACACTCCACATCTGGATAGCCACCACAGGTGCCTGCAGATTTGCGTGTGCAAGCATAAATTTGGGCCCTGGTATCACAAATTGTGCTTTAGAGCTTGTGAATTCAAGCATAAATGAATTGACTCAGATGAACACAAGCGCAGACTGATATCCATATTCTTGCTGCCTGGTCATTTTGCCTGCCTGATCTACCATCCTGTTTACTCGGCTTTTATGTATTTTGGTTCAATATCTTTTGCTCATCTATCCTTCCTCAGGTCAGATGAAACATATCTATGAATGTAGCGATGGGTGAAATGCCTGTGTGCATGCGCGCTGTGTGTGCATGGTGATTGTGGTGTGTGTTTTGTGTGTGCGTGTGTGCATATATGTATATTTCTAATGTCTCCCTTGTCCTTGTGACGAGTGTATGTGGGCATGTGTTCGTGTGTATGCACGCGTGTGCTCTCGCGCATGCGTGTGTTTGTGCTTGCATGCAAGCCTAACAGCATGACACACATGAGTGCATTAATTGGCACAGACATCCTCTCCTGTGCAGGCTTTTTAGTGAATAAAGAAAAAATTGCAAGTACTGCACCTGAAGCAGGAAGACAAATAGCTGCCCCACAGCAAACAAGGCTATGAAGGAGCTGAACGTCTTCATGGCCATGAAGGCAGGCACTAGAATGCAAAGGCCTGCCAAGCAAGATACTGCACAGATCACGCAAGCAGCCTGGGGAGGGAACACAGGGAAGGAAAAGTGTTGTTGAGTAGCAAACACGATAGGATTGGGGATGATGAAGCACAAATGTCATTTATGATTTGTGAAAGCATCATCCTAGCCAGAAGTCAACACCAAATGCAGAAAACTCAAGCAAAATAGAAATATTGTTGTTATTGAAACAAGAAAAAACTATGTTTTGAACCAGAGCCAGCTTTCATATTGTACGTGCTCTCAATGCTTGACCCAAGCTATTTGATACCTAAACTCAAGGCCAGATCCCCATTGTGTATGCTTAGCTTACCTGAAGACTTGATCCAGTCAAGTCAAGGGCTCTGCCTCCCCCAATGGACCCAAGGACCCCTGCAATGCTTGAAACAATGGTACAAAGGCCTAGTGAAAAACTTGTTCCTTTGTTTTGATGCAATAAGTTGCAAGTTACATGCTCAAAATCACCCATAAGGCGGCTAGTAATGAAAGTCATATGCTTGCAAAATGCAATCACTTTTTTTCAAGATTTTGGTGTTGCAGCTTTGAATCAGAGCAATGCTGGGATGCTCAGTTATAGCTCTATTTATCATTAACTTGCCGACCCAACCTTGGAACGAAAATGCCTCAGACATTCTTTCATTCTGTAAGGGCACTGATTCAGACATATACCACACAAACTCCATCTTGAAACACGCTTGAAGGTGCCTGATTGTGAAGTCCATGCAGGACGCATGCTGGGAGGTATCGTGTAGGCAGTGTGCAAAAAGTGTGGGCTGTTTCAGGCCTCGTTCAGCCCCATACAGCACGTTTTATAAGCAGTTCCAGAAAGCAACCTCTAAAGTTTTTTAATGATCGTCTGCCAGGAGCAAAAAGGCCAGAGCCCCCATTCAAGATGATGAATACAGAACAAAGACACTGTCTGATTTCAAAACGCAAGGAACATGAAAGGAAAGGCTGCTTTGCTCACATACAGACTCATCATACCTGTAACAACTGTGACAGCCCCAAACATGAGATCAGCCTCCTCCCCTTTGGATTCTTCTCCAAAGAAGAGGGCGCGTCCAGCCTTGGGTCCCCTGCAAGAGGGTGCGCATACATCATGAATGTATGACGTAAGTGATGTGAGACAAAGCCTCAAGGCCCCCAGAACATGCTCCTGGAGAATGAAAACTGCAGCAAGAATGCAGGATGACCTGAATTCTCAAGGAGGCCAGTGCAAGCCAGCACTTAATGTAAGAAGATACAAAGGCCTCAGATTGTACGTCTTTGGTCCGTCTGGCGCATGGCAGACACCAACCAGACCCCAATCAGTTTGAGATTTCTTAAGCATATCCTGACCTGGTTGGGGTGGGACTCTAGGCAGCCTATCCGCCGCGTCAGCGGACCTTTCCTCAAAGCACATTGCCAGTTGTCTAATTTGCTTCAACCTCTGCTTCGCGTGTGTGCGCTGGCTGCTGCAACACCCTGCACCTTACTCTCACTTTCAGAGAGCGCGCAGCACCTGCTGGAGCAAGCACACCACCGCATGTGAAACGAAACTTCTTATCTCAGTTCCAAGATCCCTCAACACACAACTCACCAGTAGGCGTACACCCCCAGGACAGCCACATACAGAGTGTAGCCTCCGCAGGCCAGTAGCCACACTTTCTGCTCTACAACAAGCAGGACATCACGCCAGAAGTCCTTAAGGATGGCGCCCCAGGTGTGTGCAGATGAGTCTACAGAGGCAGCACTGCTCTCAGAAAGCCCTGCAGCCAGCACAAATGGGAGATCCATACAAGACATCATTCTTACGTAAGTCCTGATCTGAACTGTTGAAAACAACCTGCAAATGTCAGCAAGCCAGCGTGTTCATTCTAGCCCAAGCTGACCTCACATGAAGGAAAAAATTTATGATAGTCTCTTCCTTGATGAGGGCTGCAAACCAAGGAGCTGGAGAGGATTTGGAGCGGCACCCAATACCGAGGCTGGCAGCAAGCATACCTTTTTTATCAGAAAGAAATGCATACATGAATGCTGCAAGCACCAGGCAAAAGAGCATGCCCATACCAGGGCAGCGAAGTCCACAAAAAGCCTAAACAATGGGCATATCAGACACATATCCGACAAATGTGCACAACCATTTCTGCACAAGGACAGCTCAAGGGCCTGCCCATAATAATGAATATTGAGCAGGACTGGCACAGATCTCCTCAAATTAATGGCCAATCTATGTGCTACTCTTTTGTAACGAGCCATGCCTGGAATAGGGGGAAGGGGAAGGCAACCTAGATTCACAGAATTGACAATCTTCCTTACTTTTTTTGCTACTGGGTGACTTGACTCCCTGGAGCGAAATAGGCTGCAGACAAGAAAGTCACACATAGAAGCATCGGTGAACCAGATTGCAACCAGCTGCTTGTGGGCTGCATGCTAGACCTGTACAATAAGGAGGACACTGCCTGACTTCTCCTGCGATTGTGCATGCACACATGAAAGGCATGCACGCATGAAAGCACACTCATGCACACACACACACACACACAAGCACTCAATGGAGCTTAGGAAACACATGAAACACAAACAGGAAAGCACAGACCTGGGCTGTGAGAGCAAAAACAACAAAGAGCAAAGACAACAAAGAGCACAGACCTGGGCTGTGAGAGCAAAGACAACAAAGGGCAGCATGGCTGCTGCCTCTAAGGCAAAGGCAGCTCTCCATCCTAGGGTCGGCCCGACAACGCCGCCTGCAGATCAAGGAGCAAAGGCAATGCTCAGAGCTTCCACATATTTGCCATGCATCCGAATGCTGCTCACATCAGCCCTCTTCACACTTTGTAGCAACATACCAGTTGCTACAACCAATGAGCTTGATGTGTTGCTTTCATATCTCAAAGAGGGCTACAAGAAATTCGAACATCAGATGACTTTGCAAACTGCAGCCATAGAAATTCGAAAATCAGAAGACCTTACACACTGCAGCCATAGAAATTCGAATATCAGAAGACCTTACACACTGCAGCCATAGAAATTCGAATATCAGAAGACCTTACACACTGCAGCCATCGAATATCAGAAGACCTTGCACACTGCAGCCATAAGCGCTCTAATCAGCGTACTGTCCCATTCATTCAATGGTCAAGACTTTTCACACCAAGTACATGCACTTATTGAGTCTGCTCCTTTTCTTGGATAGCTGCCGAATCAAGGAGCATGGCATGGAGCATTCAGGCCCTTGAGAGGTGCAAGTGAGCATGCGGTGCTTGATTGGAGGTGCAAATGAGCATGTGGTGCTTGATTGGAGGTGCAAATGAGCATGTGGTGCTTGATTGGAGATGTGTTGCATTCAGGCCCTTGAGAGATGCAAATGAGCATGTGGTGCTTGATTGGAGGCGCCCTTGATGAGTATCAGGCAAAGCACAGCCCCTGCGCTAATGGCATGACCTTGATGGCTACAGTGGGCAAACTGCCACCTTGATGGCTACAGTGGGCAAACGACCACCTTGATGGCTACAGTGGGCAAACGGCCACCTTGATGGCTACAGTGGGCAAACGGCCACCTTGATGGCTACAGTGGGCAAACAGCCACCTTGATGGCTACAGTGGGCAAACGGCCACCTTGATGGCTACAGTGGGCAAACAGCCACCTTGATGGCTACAGTGGGCAAACAGCCACCTTGATGGCTACAGTGGGCAAACAGCCACCTTGATGGCTACAGTGGGCAAACAGCCAGTGTCTTTGTCCTCCCACCTTCCCCCACAATCCAAGTGTGCTGACCACCTCCTGCACAGCCTCATGTCGTTCTCTCCCATTCCCAGCATCTGAAGTCACCGGTGGCTTGATATCAATGACTACATTGGGGACAGCCTCCTTGAGACCCACCAGTGATGTAGCCCAAAGCAAAGCCCACTGGGATGCATAAAAAGAAGGCAGCGAACCAGGTCGCCTTTTGCTTGGCTGGCGCGTAATCATCTGCAGGCACATATTCAGGGGCGCGCAAGCAACACGCTCATGGTACGCCATCATTCTCAGGCAATAATGTGGGGGGCGCTTACGCAGCACACCCATTGTATGCAATTATTTGTCCGCAGGACGCCTTGCGGGCAAAACTCTTAAGGTGCTCTGGCCCTCTTGCTCACGCTGATGCTCTGCAAGTGTTACATGCTGTAACCTTAATAAGTGTTACATGCTGTAACCTTAATCAGTGCTACATGCTGTAACCTTAATAAGTGTTACATGCTGTAACCTTTATAAGTGTTACATGCTGTAACCTTAATAAGTGTTACATGCTGTAACCTTGTCACGCAAGAGCGGTTGGTCAAGGTTCCTGAGATTCCAACGGCCTTGAGCATACAAGCAGAGCCACCAATACTTTCCCATCACTTGAATGCCCGCTACTTCTGGACAGCACACAGACTTGCTGCTTGAGCCTGTCAGCCCTAAAAGCCAAGCCTTGAGCCAGGTCTTGAGCTGTACAAGTGGGCTCTATCATTACTTGGTGCTTGGTGCAGCCATGGCCAGTATTGGCTGCATGTTTGAGTTGGTGAACACTCAGACTGATGTATAGCAGGCGCCGAAGCAAGACTGCTCTGCCAGGCCCTTGCTAGCGGGAGGCTGCTCAGTCTTAGACTAGCACACACAGAGCAAGGTGATACGTCAAGCGCACTCCGACGCCATTTCCCAAAGCTGCACGCTGACTCGACCAAGGCCCTGACCAATAGGTTGCGCTGCCAATGCAACCAAGCACCACAACAGCATGCCTCACCGATGAAGGGGGCCGCAAGTGCAACAAACGACGCCTCGCCCACACCCACAAAGCCGCGGCAGATCATAAGGGTGGTGAATGTTGGGGCCAAGCCGCAGAAGAAGCAGGCTGCTGTCCACACCCCCATGCCAATTCCAAGCAGCCTGAAGGCGCTGTAGGACTTTGAGGCCTACATGCACCAGGAAAAAGTGGCAAGCCAGATGCCAATGACCATGGCAGCTGATGTCCAGTGTTCGTGCATGTGCGTGTGCAGGTGCGCGTGCATGTGCATGCATGCGTGCGCATGTTTGCGTGTGTGCATGCGTGCGTACGTGTGTGTGTGTGTGTGTGTGTGCGTGCGCGTGCGTGTGTGCATGTGTGTGCATGTGTGTGCATATGCGAGTGTGTGTGTGTGTGTGCGCGTGCGCACACGCTCGTTAGTGCGTGTGTGCGTAAGTGTGCAAGAGTGCGCACGTGTGTGCGTAAGTGTGCGAGAGTGTGCGCCCGTGTGTATGTATGCATGTGTTCATGTGACAAGACCGCTTTATGAAGTCAAACCTGTACGTGACATGGTCCATTGAACGTCCTCATACCTCGGCAAAGATCGGAGATGCCACGAGAAGGCCCACAAGGAAGGCAGGTGCCAAGAGGCCATCCTCAAAGAAGCTGAGATTGAACTCTCCCTGTGAACCAGGCAAATTTAGGGGCACGCATTGAACACAAATGCAATATAGAAGGAAGACGTATTGCAGTACGGCTCTGAACAAACAACTGAGGAATCGGATCTCTAATGTGCTTACCTGGATTCCAGAGCCCTGTGGAGATGATTCTGTCCTGGCAGATCCATTTACGCCATTGCTAGCAATGAGACCTGTTGATGGTCGCAAAAAGTGCTTGTGAGGGTGCTGCTATGGAGTAGAACCGGGCCTGGTGCACAGGAAACCCTAAGATTGCAGTGCGTACCTCTGTCCAAATAAACGAAAAGGTTGGTTGCACAGAAGATGAGGAGAAGGCGCAAAGGAGTGAACCTGCACAGTCAGGAATCAAACAAGAGGGCATGCGCTAAAAAACCAAGAGCACTCTTATCCCTGACTGAGATGGGAGCATCTCAGCTCACCATTTGGGTTGAGATTTATACTCCCGTGGAAGCAGTAGTTGCTCTTCCTCATCTTGCTGCCTGTCTGGCATGTCTTCCCACCTCTTCAACCCTCTACCCACATGAAAACCGAATCCTTCGTCATCGTAGAAATCAAAAAAATAAAATAAGCTTTCTATATTTCACGAGCTTCTAGCTTCGACAGCTGTGCCCCAAAACACACCTTGCTTTGCTGCATTTTCAATCATGATATCTCTTGAAAATATTTTATGTAATAAATTTTATCATGAAATCATACACCACGATGAAGGAGGAGGACCGCATCTTGCCACGAGATCTTGCCACGAGCAGCGGCGGCACCAGCCCTATTGCACCTTTCCTCAACCAATCAAAAGATCAGTGCCTTCAAGATCTGCACGGTGCTTCCACAAAATGTGGTACGCGTCCAGCCCTTGGACCGACCCCTGCTGGGATCTGCAGATCTGGCTCTTGCTTTTCGCCACACCGCCTTGGAAGCCTGCTAGGTCCTTTATAGTGATTATACAGCTGGAATTTGTGTGCATGTTAAGCTTGTGAGGTGAGAAATTTGGAAGCGCATTGCGTTACGTGGGGCACTGCACGTGTGAGTATGCAAGTATACGCCTGCTGTCCACATCTGTACTCTGACCACTCAGCGCTACTGCTCTTGATGCTTGCAGCAAACTGTGGTGTTAGCAGCTCTGAACTTCTTCGCTGTTCCCGGTGCAAGGCATCATGGTACTGCTCCTTGAAGTGTCATGCCGCCTACTGGCCCTTCCACCGCGAATTCTGCCGCAAGAATGATTTCGCCGATGCACTGCATCAATCTGAGCCAAGCTTTGCTGCATGGATGAGGAAGCACCACAAGCAAGCAGTGTTAAAGGTACATCTTAACATAGCTGGTCTAGATCTCTCGAACCCTGCCCAATTGCCATAAAGCCAAACTGAATTGATCTCGTGCGATCTCGTGCTCATCCAGCCCGTGCATCAAAAGCAATGCTTCCACAATTGCAAAGAATTGCGTTTCTTTACAAATCCTAAGTATTGTGCAACATATCCCAAACCGTGTGCGTCACATTTGTACAGGACGCTGAGGTTGACAGGCTGGAGCGTGCTTCACAAGCCGCATCTGGCGCTGTGAGCAGGGATGAAGTTATGGCTCAGATGTATGGCAAGGCTGACCCCAGACCTGCAGGTTAAAGGCTTGAATTGATCAGCGGATAAGCTTATGACTGTGAAAGGGACTTATTTGCCACACTTAGTGGTTTGCTTCACAAGCAGGAGGGCCCGCCATGCAGGGAAATAGTACCTGTTTAGTTCTGCTTGCAATAGGCCGTCAATCTTGCAAGTACAGTACTTGTTTAGTCATGTTTGCAATAAGATGTCACACTTTTGCTGCACGCCAAACCTCACTGCCAGCAAGACAAGGCATACACACTTGATATTTGGCACAAGGTGGGCAACTTTGCCAATTATCACATATTAACCATATTTTTGGCTGATATTGAATCTGGCATGCCGACCTGGACACTTGCAGCTCCATCCTACACACCCCAGCAGCTACTGGCAATGCAGGAGCGCAATGAGCGGGCGCGCCAGGAGGTAATGCAGTTTCTGTGTTCAAATACGGTGTCATTATCTTCCAGTAAACAATCAGATGTTTTGGGAGGGAATAAAGTCTGTTTCAAAATGCTTGCCTTCCGACAGAGAGTTGCATGGATAATCTTCTGAAATGATATATGTCTTACTGTGTCTGCTTTGCCAGGACCTGTGCCTACGGCAGCACGTCTCACTCTATACTGTATCTCAAACCTGCCTGGAACAGGCCATGCTGCTGACAGACCAGGATCAAGAATGGCTTGCCCTTCCTCCCATCCTCCCGGGCTTCGGCCTATCCCTCAAGCGGTACCGCTGGCAGCAGAACATGAGCCATGTGGATGTGCATATCAAGTTGCCACCGAAGGTGGCAGCAAGCCAGGTACTGCATCTGCTAGGAACTAGAGAGAAATGCGCAGTTGTACGTGCGCGGTGAAACACCAATATGGGTCACTCCCTGGACTCGGCATTTCACTGTGATCCCTGGACTCAGCATTTCACTGTGACCCTGGACTCGGCATTTCAGTGCAATCCCAAAAGTCAATCTCAGCGTTTCATTGAATTTACATCATGTTAATTACATGTCAGAGCCGGGGTGCTTCTGCATTCAAGTAGAAGTTGGACAGGCTGAAAAGTTCCCTAGGTAAGCTGTATGCACCGCAGCAAAGCACCCTAGATTGCTTAAAACCAGGTCCCTCCGGTTATATCTACAAGAGGATCTCTCTCTTTAGCTTTCATATTCACATGGTCGTTGTGTAAATAACTCTTTTGTGCTTGGCAGGTTTCAGTGGACCTCCAGCCTGAGCGCCTTCACGTGTTTTTTGAAGGAAGGCGGTACATCAGTGGCAATTTGTTCAAGACAATTGACACATCCTGCAGCACATGGTTCATAGGTGGGTGGTGAACTTGGATATCTTCTCAAAGTTTGCAATCTTTCAATCAGGACTGTCATTGCCCTCTGTGGTGTGTGGCCGTAGCTGTGTTTCCATGAAATTGATATGCAGAATAAAGTAGAAGCATGTCCAGGCCCTTCTCTTTTTGCTGACATAGACACAGACACAGGACACAGAACACACGCATGCATGCGTGCACACACACACGCGCGCACACACGCACACACACACATACACACACACACACACACGCAGACACGGGTGTGATGCACATATCATTACTGAAGCGCTGCCGCAAAGGGCGTTACTCGCTAGGCATCCTTGACCAGCATCCCAACAAGGTGGCTGGAGCCTTACCTGGCATGCCTGGCCCTTCAAGCAGCAGGAGCACCACCAGTGGTAGCAGCGCGATTGTGATCCACGATACCCCTGCTAGAAGTGATGGCGGCAAGGTTGCACTTGAGGCTACAGGTGAAGAGTCTGCCAAGTTTGAAATTAATGTCTCTGCATCTGGGCCAGAGCAGGGCAGCCGCATCCACCAGCCGCACAAGGTGTTCACAGCAGCGGATACCTTTTGGAGGGCTTTGTTCAAGGGGGTAGCTGAGCAGGAGGCGCTACCGCAGCATCCACCAACTGCATACTACTGGGCGCCTGATGAGCACAGTGACCCATGATTAATGATGAGCCCCTTGGGAGAAAACGCCCCCCGAGTCGAGCTTCACCACCCTAGGGCAAGTCCCAGCACCTTGCTTACAATGTCAATACCTCCTAGTTTACGCATTTCAGATCTAGGAGGCGAAAAGGTTGAAGTCTGCAGGATCTGCCTTCAGTTGAGGCCCGTATGAGCAAGAAGGGGGACTGGAGTGCAAAGCTCGGCCATGGGAGGTCTAATTGCAGTGAAATATCTACATTTTGCCATTGTGCGCCTGTGCGTCTATTCAACTTTTGAATTTTAAATTGAATACAGGGTTTGCAATTTATGAATGTAGCATGCATGCTCTGCGTATATCGCCCAACATTGTTATTTTGGAATAACTGACATGATCCGAGCACATTTTCAGAGAATGTCGTCAGAGCAGTACATGTATGGCCTTTTAACTTCAGGTTATGTGTGATTCCAAGGGGAACAGATGAAGCTGCGCAGTTTTTGTTGGTATGATTTCATCATAATGGTAGTAAGCTTGCGTAGTAATTAGTACATATCTGTCATGCCAAATCACTATCATGAATGATTCAGTCATAGGCCTTGCATCCCTTCCATTCAGCAATGAAATGCGAGCATAATATGCTGAATGTCAGATATATCATGTTCAAAGGCAACAATGAAGCGTGATCAAAGGATAAATCAGCAAAACTCTTAATACCCAAGCAAAAAGCTGATCATGCTCAGCAGCTTTCAAACACAGCAAGCTCGGATGGTGCACCATGGTGATACACAGTGAGGAGAGGCGGTCTCGACTGTCCAGTGCAGTCCCTTAACCATGCTAAAAAGGACCTGAGTTCGTCTCTGCACTCTAGCTGGTTCTGTGCCGGGGTTTACGGTGCTCCTGCCACCCATCCATATGCCACACACACTGCTGCCTCTCTACTCTCATTTTTACACAGACCCATCCAAGCTCATGCTGCATGGGAAAGCCAGGGCCCTGGCCAGGCCAACAACCAATAAAAACCACTCAACTACCCCAAAGTGGACAGTGACGGCGATTCAGCGATGACATCAACGTTATCTTAACAGAAACATCAAGAACATATGCCAAAATTTTAATCAAAAATCTTTGCTGTGCAGACTGCACGAAAGATTTCCAGATTCACGCAGGGGACACTGCGTGCGATCAAGTTTGCTTAGAAAATTCCGAGCACATAAAAAAGATAATATAAGATGGTGAGATGATATATATCCAATCCTCTAGTCTTTCTGGGAACCAGTCTGTTGCAGATGCTGCAAAATGCGACTGCGCTCAATCTTTATATGAATTCATAAATTTAAATGAATCATAATTATTATGACAACATTGACGATCATGATCATGGAAATAAACAGTTATAAGAAATACTTAGGCACGGCATAAGCCTAAGCACTTAGGCAATGCATGTTAAAATGTGCAAATTACTGAATAAATAATGCGTTGGGAAAACCTGGTATGTTTTGAGCAAAAATCATGGAGAGCGTGCGAAACAAGCGGAGGAAGTTTGCTGGGACGCTTGCGAATTCGGGGACATCGACGAGTGGAAAGAGGTCAGTCAGAGGGTGCTGTTGTTACCCATTTGCGTTCGTCTGCATGGACGTTTTAAGAGAGGGAGAAAAAAACAAGCACACAAATGTGTGAACATGCGCGCGCACGCACGCGCGCGCACA
>LKMJ01004568.1_pt1 | contig 13045 bp, 16 predicted proteins | sample 643391 | NCBI WGS metagenome assembly LKMJ01 (sample SAMN04112250, study PRJNA286221) | soda lake metagenome | biome: soda lake; feature: Kulunda Steppe; material: water; isolation source: sample PL-Br10 brine of Picturesque Lake | place: Russia: Kulunda steppe | collected 2010-07
GAGTACGAAGCGCCCCGTGAGCTGATCAAAGCGACAGGCAGTACGCTCTCGGAAATGCCCAGAAACCGTGCAAACAGCTTCTGTTGTGGCGGTGGCGGTGGCGGATTGTGGATGGAACTCGAAGAAGACGAGAAACCGAGCGAAGAGCGCCTCCGAGAGGCGCTGGAGGACACGGACGCCGGAAGCGAGATCGAAAAGTTCGTCGTCGCCTGCCCGATGTGCATGACGATGTACGAGGACGGCCGCAAAACCGGCGGCTTCGAAGACGAAATCGAGATCGTCGATATCGCCGAACTGATCGTCGAAGCACTGGAGACGAAAGGGAACACAGCGTCCGCATCGATCGATACCGGCGCTAGCTCGGCCCCGGCTGACGATTAACTCCGCTACTTTTTCGCCGTCAAGCTTTGACGCTCGGCCGAGCGTTTATATCCGAACGGGCGACCAGACCGGCCTATGCGCTGAAAATACCTGGCCGACGTTTCGCGGTAGCGCGGTGTCACGTCGGCTCTTACGATCCACCGCCTGTTCGCCCCTATGCGATCAGCTCGCCATCGACCCACGCAGAGTCACCACCTCCTCCACCCGATTTGTACACGCCTCGGGCGGCGGCGATTTCTCTTCCGTCTTCGTCCGTGATCTCGACGGTGACTGCGGCAACGCTGTTGCCGTTTCGAACGACTTCGGCTTCCGCGTGGAGCACTCCACCGGTCGCCGGCGCGAGATAGTCGATCCGCATGTCGATCGTTGGCGTCACGGTCTCGTTCGCTGATATCGCTGCCGCGCCCCCGACCGTATCGGCCAACGCGTACGTGACACCGCCGTGTGCGATCAATCGGTTTGGATTCGAGGAGTGCTTCTCAGTCAGTTCGAGTTTCCCGGTCGCCTCTCCGTCCTCAATGGATACGATCTCGATCCCGAGAGCCTTGGTAAACGGCATTTGATTGAATATCTCCGTGAGGTCCATACTGCTGTTCTATGTCGGACGACAGAAAGTGTGCCCGGTACGAGACAGCGTCGCTTCGAGAATCGAAATCGCCACAATCTCGGGAGATGACGTAACAGACAACACGACCGCCCGCGAGAGCACGAGTATGTTCGATGAGATCATGCAAAAGTTCGAAGACAGCCCGAGCCAACAGGCCGTAATCCGGTTGTTACTCGAACGCGGGTTTTCGGTCAACGACGAAGGCCGCGTCGTCTCTGGTGGAATCGAAATCCCGAACACGGGAATCGCTCGGGAGATCGATGTCGATCGCCGGGTCGTTGATGCGACGACCGACGCGATCCTTGAAGACGACGAGCTGCGCCGTATCTTTCAGAACATCTCTGCAATCCCGTCGCTTATGGATCTCGCACCGGTGTTGGATTTGACCGTGTTGACGGTCCGGGTAACTGCTGCCGATGAGCCCGGCATCGTTTCGACGGTCACTAACTGTCTCGCTTCCGCGGGGATCTCGATTAGGCAGACGATCAGCGAGGATCCGGAGTTCACAGACGAACCGAAACTATACATCATAACCGATGCACAGCTCGATGGAGCACTGATAAACGAGATTCGCGCCTTGCCGTTCGTGCGGAAGATCGAGATCGAGTAAGGAGCGCGTCAAAAGCGACGCGGTCGAATACGTCCCATTCAGGTCCGCTTCGGGTTCGAATCCCCGTCGGTTGAGCCGTGCTCGGGTGGGGCATGGCCCTCGGCCGCTTCAGCGATCTCCGTCTCTTTCGGCGTATCGACGTGCCAGCGATCGACAGTCATCTCGTAATCCGCGAGCTTATTTGAAACCCGGATCTTCAGATCGTCATCGTTCACATTGATTTCGAAGACGTATTCGCCGGTGTCTGCATTCGCCCGGTTGAGATTCGCACTGACGAGGGTGTTATCGAAGTAATACGGCGACATCTGCGTCATTACGTTCTCGTAGACGCTTCCTTCGACTTTTCGGAGCGCTTTCCGGGTTGCAGAGTCTGCCGCTCGAGCGACGTAGTTTATCGATTCGCGCCACTCGTTGACTGCCTCGCTGGGTTCCTCGAGACGTTCGTATGATTCGGTGAGTTTTTGACCTGCTGTTTTGAGGTCCTCATCGGGCGTTTTTCCGGCTTTCTCCCCCTCACCTCGATTGATACTCGCCTGTTCAGCAGTTTTCTCGCTGACGTCCTTTGCGAGCCGCTCGTCGGCTTTTGGACGCCATTCGTCCCACTCTTCGAGTGCGTCCTCATCGATTTCGTGGCCCTCCGCTGCGAGATCCTTCAACGCGTGCGTGATTCGCTCGCCGTGTTCGACGATCTCTCCCCAGCGACCCCGAAGTTTGAATCCTGAGACGCTCTCCTCGATATCCATTAGCGGTGTGTACGTCTTCGAACGTTTATATCCTCTCCTCCTGTTCTCATCGAAACACGCCCAAGTCAACGACGGGCTTTAAGCCTTCGGCGGCCGCGATATCGCTATGCCAATCGAAGATCGCGGTGATGCGCACGTGATTACCCACGCGCTCGCGAAACACACACTTTCAACACTTCGCTCGAATGAGACGGGGCAAGTCGCGTTCCGAAACGGACTCGTCGATCTCGGCCGGCTCTGTGGGTTCGAGATCGTTGATGGGATGATGGATACCGAATACGTGTCGATTACCACACCGTTGGCGGAAACGACCGGTGAAGTCGTCAAAGGGCTCGATGACATCGTAATCGTGAACGTTCTTCGGGCGGCGACCCCGTTCGTTGAAGGACTCGTAAAGGCGTTTCCCAACGCACGCCAAGGCGTGATTTCAGCAGGACGAGAGGATGATGCTGGAATGGATTCTGCAGGGGAGTTCCCGATCACCGTTGATTACGTCAAATTGCCGTCGATCAACGCAGACGACACGGTTATCGTCGCCGATCCAATGCTCGCGACGGGAAGTACGATGGTTGCGGTACTCGACGAAATCTTCGAGGTCGGTCAGCCGGATCGGCTCATCGGTTTGTCCGCGGTGAGTGCACCGACTGGATTACGCCGAGTTAACGACGCGTTTCCAAGTGCGGATCTGTTAACCGTCAGTATTGACGAACGACTCGACGAAGACGGATACATCGTTCCTGGCGTGGGCGATGCTGGCGATCGTGCATTCGGAACGTAACGGCAGGGCTTTCACCTCACTATCGCTGTGTCGACAGATATGCGCAGCTACGACGGCGAATGTTGCCTCAAAAATCCCCTTCGCTTCCCTTGGACCGCGTTTTCCGCTTGTGGTTTGGTTCCTGTTGAAGCGTCAGACGTCTGTCTTCCTCGTTACTGCGTTTTCGAGTTCGATTCGATCGTTTGTCGCGCTACGTAATCGGTCGATCAACGCGTCGGCGTTCGCGGTCGGCACCGAGACATCGAACGTGACTCGCTCAGCGTACTCCGCGTCAAACGTTGTCTCTGTACTCTCAAGGATCCCACGAACCGTGCCGGAGTCATCGTAGCCGACAACGGCACTGAACGGTGTCTGTGGCTGCTTTTCAATAATGTTCGCCGCATCGAGCACGTATTTAACAGATCGTGAGTACGCTCGAACGAGTCCACCAACTCCAAGCTTCGTTCCACCGAAATATCGTGTGACGACCACACAAACGTTCTCGAGTTCACGGCCTTGTAGAACGGATAACATCGGCTTTCCTGCGCTTCCGGAGGGTTCGCCGTCGTCCGAGGCGTACTCTCTGAACGGATCGGCTCGAACACGATAGGCCGGAACGTTGTGCGTCGCGTCGGCGTGCTCTGCTGTGATCTCCGAAATGAACTCTTCCGCGTCACTAACCGTTTCGACGGGTGCGACATGTGCGATGAACTCCGAACCCTGAACGGTGAACCCAAACACCTCCGGGTCGGCAATCGTTCGATACGTATCGGACGCGGTCACGAACGTCGTACGAGGTGGACCGCTTTACCGGTTTCGTCGCCCGCGTCCGACGGGTGTTTATACGAATCGATGTTGTATCCGTGTGCAATGGACCCTGGGACGGTCGTGACGTTCGGAGTCGCTGGAGTCGCGAGCCTCTTTATGGCGTGGGCGATCGGAGCCGGATCGTCGGGGTCGACGCCGTTCGCTCCCGCCGTCGGGGCGAACGCGATCTCGGTGATGCGGGCCGGTTTTTTCGTCGGTATCTTGGGTTTGCTTGGCGCAACCCTTCAGGGTGCGAACGTCACCGAGGCGGTCGGGAGGGATCTCATCGTCGGAACGACACTCTCTCCGATCGCGGCTATCGTCGCGCTTTCGATCGCCGCAGGACTCGTCGCGTTCGGGGTCTTCACCGGTTATCCGATCGCAACGGCGTTTACCGTAACCGGTGCGGTCGTCGGAGCCGGACTCGCGATGGGTGGCGATCCCGCGATGGGAAAGTATTATGAAATCCTCGCTGTCTGGGTGCTCACACCGTTTGTCGGTGCGGGTGTCGCGTTCGGAACCGCGAAGCTACTTCGTCATGAATCCGTCTCCGAACTGGTCGCGATACCGGTGCTCGCCGGCTGTGTCGGCGCAATAGTAGCGAACGTCGAATTCGTCCTGCTCGGCCCGTCCGATACCGCACAAAGCGTCGTCGGAACGCTCGCCTCCGAGTTGTGGATGCGTCTCGTGTTGACGCTGCTGATCGCCGCGGTGGTTGCAGCTGGATTGGCGATCGATATGCGATCCGATCAGGCGCGCGGCCAACGCCATTTCCTGTTGGCGCTCGGTGGCTTGGTTGCGTTCTCCGCGGGCGGTAGCCAAGTCGGGCTCGCGCTCGGGCCATTATTACCACTCTTCGACGCCGCTCCAGTTACGGTTCCGCTCGTCGCACTCCTTTTCGGTGGTGGCGTCGGTCTGTTACTCGGGTCGTGGACGGCCGCACCCCGTATGATCAAAGCGATCGCACAGGACTATTCGTCGCTCGGTCCACGCCGGTCGATCGCGGCGCTGATACCGTCGTTTGTCATCGCACAGATCGCGATCTTGCTCGGCGTTCCGATATCGTTTAACGAGATCATCGTCTCCGCCGTCATCGGGGCGGGCGCGGCCGCCGGAACCGGCGGTGTCAGCCGACGAAAGATGGGGTACACCGTCCTCGCGTGGGTCGGCTCTCTCCTGGGTGCCGGCGTACTCAGCTTCGTTCTGTATTCGACGTTTGCGGTCGTACTCTAAGGACTCGGTCGGTCGCTCGTAACAGCGCTGGACGCCTCACTCGTTCGTCTCATCGTCGTCGCCGTTCTCCTCGAACGGTCTCGTTTCGTACTCGTCGGTCCGAACGATCCGCGCTTTCATGATCCGGGTGTTTTCGACGCGTTCGATGTGAATCTCGATGCCGTCGTATTCGATGCGTTCTCCCTCCTCTACGAGCCGTCCCGCTCGGTTGAAAATGAATCCCGCAATCGTTTCGAACTCCTCGCCTTCGGGAATATCGATATCGAGCGCTTCGTTGACTTCGTCGATATTGAGTTCTCCTTTTACGAGTGCCTCGTTGTCTGAGATGAATTCGATCGGCTCTTCTTCACCGGCTTGAAGGATCTCACCGACGATCTCTTCGGTGACATCTTCCATCGTCACAAGCCCTTCGGTCGTCCCGAATTCATCGATCACAACGACCATGTGCATCCGCTTTTCACGCATTTCCGCCAGAAGTTCGTCGACGTTCTTCGATTCGGGTACGTGTAGCGTTTCTTCGATGAGATCTTCGAGTTCGACGTTTTCTCGCTCGCCGTACGTGTGATCTCGTACGAGATCCGAGATGTGAACGACGCCGAGGATATTATCCAGACTCCCATCATATACGGGCAACCGCGTGTGTCCAGACTGAACGCACTGTTGGATCGCTTCATCGATCGTCGAATCTTTCGAGACGGCGTCCATATCGAGCCGCGGCGTCATCACCTCCTTCGCGATGGTGTTGGTAAAGCGGAATATCCGCTGGAGCATCTCGCGTTCGTCTTCTTCGAGAACGCCCGCCCGTTCACCGGTCTCAATGATATCGCGTATCTCTTCGCGAGTGACGTACGTTGACTCGATCTCTGCACGTCCGCCCGTAATTCGATTGACCTGTCGAGTCAAGTAATCGAACATGACGATCAGCGGTAACAGAAGATACTCCGAGATCTTCAGCGGTTTCGAGATACGGAGCGCCCACGACTCCGTGTTCTCGACGGCGTATGATTTGGGTGCGCTCTCACCGAACAACAACACCAATGCGGTGATGCCGAACGTCGCGATGAGAACGGCGACCGATTGGGAAAAGTAATACGAAAGCAGTCCGGTCGCGATCGACGACATCGCGATATTGACGATGTTATTTCCGACGAGAATCGTCACGAGCAACCGGTGTGGATCGTCTTTAAGCCGTTTCAGCGTCTCCGCTCTCGGAACCTTATCCGCGACGAGCGCATCGACCCGGTGGGGCGGTAGCGAGAACATCGCGATTTCCGACGAGGAGAAAAACGCGGATAACAGTAACAACAGTAAGATCGTCGCGCCGCCGAGTACGGCGACCGTCGTATCGCTAAACGGCAGTTCGGCGGCGTCCGGTGCCGCCTGCACCGTGATCATAGCGACGTTCCACGTGAGAGTACCCATTTCGACGTGCTTCTTTCATAGGGGGCGAGATTAAGGCTTGTCATGGCGAACGACTGTGATCACCGTACACTCGCCGAGCGGCGATACGTTTAGGCGGCGATGGTCCCAATACCCCGTATGAGCGATCCAGAAATAACGGTCTACCGGCTCCAAGCGTGTCCATACTGCGAACGCGTAATCCGTGTCCTCAACGATCTCGGGTTGTCGTATCGATCCCGATTCGTTGAAGCTCGCCATTCTCGACGAAACATTGTCCGTCGAGTTACCGGCTCCCGAACCGTTCCCGCACTCGTCGATGAGCGGACCGGGGTCACGATGAGCGAAAGCGCGAACATCGTCACGTATCTCGAAACGACGTACGGCGGCGACAGTGGCGACAGTGGCGAGTCAGTACCCACGGAAGCAGGACCGGTCATCGGGAGGGATCGCGAATGAGCCACGAGTTCGATGTCGTCGAGCTGGGACCGGCAGAGAACCCCGAAGTCGGCGAAACGGCTCCAGACTTCACTCGACCGCTTGTCAACGACGAGTTCTGGGAAGACACGTCGCTTTCGGAGCTCACAGACGCGCGGCCCGTCGTGCTCGTGTTTCATACGATGGATGGTGATTTCCCAGCGACATACATCTGGAAGGAGATACGGGGCCGTAACTGGGATGAATACGCCGTCGATGTCGTGGGACTTTCGATCTCATCACCATACGAACACTCGCGATTCCTCGAAGAGTGGGATGTCGAGATGTTTCGACTCTTTTCGGATCCACAAAACGGTGTTGCTGAGCGCTACGGGATCAGCCATGATCTCGATGGAATGGCCGGCATCTCGGAGCCTCGACCGGCCGTCTTCGTTCTCGATGAGGACCGAACGATCCAGTATGCGTGGGTCGCCACAGCGTGGCCGGAGTTTCCTCCGTACGACGACATCGAAGCCGCTATCGAACAGCTGTGACGATGATCGATCTCACCGATGCCGTGGCGGCGATTCGTCGCGGCGACCTCGTTATCTATCCGACGGAAACAGTATATGGACTCGGAGCAAACGCGCTCGATCCCGAGGCGGTCGAGCGCGTCTTCGAAATAAAAGGACGTCCGAGAACACAACCGATCTCGATGGCGGTCCCGGAACTGTCGGCCGCGGCCGATTACGCGAGTATAACCGAGCGTGAACACGCCTTTTGTGAACGGTTCCTTCCAGGTCCCGTGACCGTACTTCTCGAACGCAAACCCCGCGTTCCGGATCTCCTCGTCGCTGGGCAAGACCGAGTCGGTATTCGCATCCCGGATCACGATCTCGCGCGCGAGTTGGCTCGTCGGACCGGACCGATCACGGCGACAAGCGCGAATCGATCCGGTGTCGAAAGCGCACGGCGAATCGAAGAGATCGATCCGTCGATCCGCGAACAGGCTGTCGTTCTCGACGGCGGAGAAACGGCCGGTACCGAAAGCACGGTGGTTAACGTATCGACCGATGACATCGTTCGGCGTGGCGCGCTCGCGGACGAGATCGAAGCGTGGCTCTCGGAGAACTAGAGGGATAATCGCGACCGGAGCGATCGCGTGGTGATTCCGCACGTTTCGCGGTAGTCACAGGGCTGACACCGAGATTTATTTTTTATCCTCGGTGGGGGTCCATCGAGCGATTCGACGGCCCGAAACGCGCTTCGGTAGGCAGCTTTCCGACGCGTCGTCACTCGGAGTTTCCGGATGATACCGTATGCCGGATATTCAACATACATCCATTCAACTGGCGCTTGCCGCTCCCAAGCGAGTGCTTTTGCGGCCGCTGTCGCCCGAACTGACTGCGGTTTCCAGACACCCTCTTTTGGAGGTTCTCCTGCGGAGATGATCACCGGGGCTGGCGGATTCGCGAGACATTTATGTGCGATACCGTTGGTGTCCTTTCCCGCTAAATAGGCGCGAACGTCTGCGGGATCGACGAGTTCGCTCCATCGATCGAGACGAGCTTTCGCACTCCCGAGGTTTGAACGATACTGTGTCGGCGTGACGGCGATCGGTACCGAAGACAGATCCGTTGTGGGTTCGAGGAGTTCTTCGTACCGGAATGCGAGATTTCGAATCGCTGTGACGGCTTCTGGTGGTGTTCGGTCGCCGTCCGCCCACGTATAATATAGTTTCCGCGGACAGTATGTTGCTATCGCGAGATCAGTGAACGCGTACACAGGCCGGTTTCCTTCGGCTTTGTATATGAACCCTTAGAGAGTTCTGTATGCGCGCCCCTGCATACACGAATGAATCGCTTGGAATGTGATACTGAATTTCTAACGTTTGCTATTGAATGAGTAAGCCAAACGGACCGTCGATTTCGGTGGCATTGCCTTCGGTATCGTTCGATTACAAATTTTAATAATTACATTTCTTGATATAAAATTCGTGATATTGTCAATAAGTTATCTATAATTATTATTCATCGTGGCTTCTGCCGTATCTACTAATTAACCTTAACTGTTTCTATAGTTTTATTATCATGATACTCGTGGGTGGAGTTGGATCCGATCATGACACAGGTTATATGGATCGTGGCAGCGGTCCTTGTGACGTTCACCGCGGGGTATGTCGGATACTCGCGGTACCTTGCACAGTTCGTCGAACTCGATGCTGATCGAGAGACGCCGGCTCATAAGTATGAGGACGGGCAGGAGTACGTACCGGCAAAGAAACCGGTCCTTTTAGGACATCACTACTCCAGCATCGCCGGTGGCGCACCGATCGTCGGTCCGATCACCGCAGGCGCTGTCTGGGGATGGGTCCCCGCACTGCTGTGGATCGCGATCGGGAACCCGCTCATGGGTGCCGTACACGATTTCGTTTCGCTATCCGGTTCGCTCCGACACGAAGGGAAGTCGATCGGATATATCGTCGGCCAGTATGTCGGAGAAGGCGGGAAGAACATGTTGCTGTGGTTCGCGTTCTTGACGATTATTCTCGTCGTTGCCGTGTTCGCGCTGGTAGTCGCGATCGTGTTCAACGCGTTCCCGCAGGTCGTGACCGCCTCGTTCATTTACATCCTCCTCGCGCTCGTGTTCGGGGTGTACTTGTACCAACTCAACGGGCCGTTCATCCCGGGAACTATCGTGTTCGTCGCAGGGATCTTCGGGGCGGTTTGGGTCGGTCTCCAGTACCCGATCGCTCTCTTCGAACTCGCTGAGGGATCTCATCCGGAAGGGACGATCATTCTGTTGGGTGGTCTCGGAGACTGGATACCCGGTGCTGCGGCGCTTGGTGGAAACACGGCGGGATGGATCCCGGTGATCATGATCTACGGTGCGATCGCGAGCGCGCTTCCGGTCTGGGTGTTACTTCAACCGCGAGATTACCTCTCGTCGTTCCTGTTGTACACCGGTGTCGGTGGAGCGATCATCGCGATCATCGTCGGGACGATCTTCGCGACCTCGTCACAACCGCTCGTTATCGATTCCACGATCGGTGCGTTCGAAGGGTTCTGGGGCGTTGAAGGCGTCTTCTTGCCGCTCTTCCCGATCCTGTTCATCACGATCGCGTGCGGAACAATCAGCGGGTTCCATTCGCTCGTCTCTTCGGGGACAACCGCGAAACAGCTCAACAAAGAGACGGACGCCCGTCTGATCGGATACGGCGGAATGCTCGGCGAAGGGCTGCTCGCCGCCGTCGCGCTGTCGACCCTCGCGGTATGGGGCTTTGCAGACCCGGCGGGCGGAATCGGTGCGGCGCTTCCGAACTTCGCGTCCGGTGGTGGCGTGATCCTGACGAGCCTCGGAATCCCCGAAGCCGTCGGAGCGGTCTTTATGGCGCTGGTTCTCGTGAGTTTCCTACTCACGTCGACTGACACAGCCGTTCGGCTGGGTCGGTACATGATGGAAGAGATCGTCGGAACCGTCCCCGGTCGGACCGACACGGGGCTGAACGCGGACATCGGCTCGATCGCTCGCGGTCGATACACGAACCCGCTCGTTCAGATCGTCCCGGCGTACCTCATGGTCGTTTCCGGACAGTGGGTGACCTTGTGGGCGCTCTTCGGCGGTGCCAATCAACTGCTCGCAGCGCTCGCGTTGCTTACGGCGACCGTCTGGCTCGCGAACTGGGATGAGACGAAACAACTCGTCTCTACCGGTGTGCCGATGGCGATCATGGTGACGATCACGATTCTCGGACTCTCGTGGCTCGCGTTCTATGAGAATCTCTATCTGAACTTGCTTCAGGGCGGGGCCGAGACCGGCGAAGCGATGGTCTCCTCGGCAGTCCAGTTGGTGTTGGCGCTCGTGTTGATCAGCCTCGCGATCGCGCTCGTTCGGCTGGGCTATGCGAATATCACTGAAGCTCGAAAAGGTCCGGAAACGCCGACAGCGCCGAGCGACGACTGAAAACCGTCCCGTTTGCTATCTTCGATCGATTTTCTTCTTTGCTCCCGTGTGATGAGCCTTGCTTTCGTGTTATGAGCCGACAGTGCTAGCGCCAAAACCGTTTAGCGAATCGGGACAAAAATCCTTCCTGGGGCGTTGTGACATCTTCCCAAAGGGTAAACGCTTCCACGATATCCGCTGCCTCGCTCGCGACAGCACGCTCTTTTTCGGGGACGATCGCTACCAGATTGATATCGTAGTGACCGTAGTAGCCGAACTTCAGTAACTTTCGCTCTCGGAAGCCAGATATGAACGCAGCGACCTCTTCAGAGAGTTCCTCACACACGAGAACGAACGAAATATCCGTGCCGTAGTGCTCCTCGTCAGCGACGATCCACTGCGATGCGAGCTCGTGTCCCAACTCGATCAGGCGCTGGAGTTCCGCAACGGTCGTTCGCGTCGTTCGACGAACCAAGAGGTACTCCTCGGCTTCGTGGTCGGCGTAGCTCAACGCGGGATGGAAAAACTGCTTTTGATTGAGCACACGCATTTCCCCGTACATCTCCCATCGCTCGCCGCCGACCTCTCGATCCCGTTCGAGATCGTAATTATACATCAGCCGGTCGCTCACTCGATCTAAGTACTCATCGTCCCAGTCCGGAACGGCATCCCGGATTTCTCTCGGAAGCGTTTCAGCGGCGGTTGCTGCTGATCGCTCGGCCACATAGCTGTGACTGTCGGACGCCTCCGCGGTTTCTCGAGCTCTTTTCTCGTCGTCAGTTTCGCGCATCGTTTCTATCCATGACCTATGTGTGTATGCAGACGACTCCTCTCGATTCTATCGGTAACGAGATGCCGCATTGGTCTTTCATATGACACGGTATGACGTGCACTGCTTAAATCTCTATATACCCGATCGGCGATAATTAAGATTGCTCCGTGAGGAGGTTGTTCGTCTCGTACAACAACACCGGCAAGAACACCACGGCGAGCGTCAGCCCAATGAATTCGATCGCGAACTCGCCGAAATAATCGACGTACAAGGTTATGCTGCGCTCACCTTGTAACCACATCGTAAAAAATAACGACCACATCACGACGAGAGAGACGACCGCCGCCACGAACACCCCGAACGCGATGAGTTTTGGGAGCGTCATATCAGTATTCCCGACAGACTGTAGGATAGTTATCACTCACATACCGAATGGTAAACGAATACTACCGGATTGGCACGTGGTCTCTCGAGTCATCGATTGGGGACGATGGTTCACGGGTCGTCGTCTGTCGGAAAAGTTGAAACGTGAGAGGGACGATATGCGGTACAATGGCTGGTCCTCCATCCTCGGTCGCCGAAACCGATGGGAGCGAGACACACGCCGAACCCGCGCCACTCATCGTCTGTGAGGGGGTTTCGAAAACGTACACGCGCGGGAAGACGGGTGGGTTGTTTCGTTCGGGAACTCGATCGGCGACGACGGTACAGGCAGTGCAGAACGTCTCTTTCGATCTCGCTCCCGGCGAAATCGTCGGAATCGCCGGACCGAGCGGTAGCGGGAAATCGACGCTTCTGCACCTGTTAGCCGGGCTCGAAGCGCCGACCGACGGAACGATACGGTTCGAGAGAACGGATATCGCCTCCCTTTCGGATCGACAGCGAACCAAACACCGATTGAATAACGTCGGGATCGTCTTTCAACGATTCCACCTGTTGCCGTCGCTGTCCGCACGGGCGAACGTCGCGCTGCCGCTGCTCGAACAGGGCGTCGGAAAGCGATCGCGCCGGTCGCGTGCGGAGGCGCTTTTGGCCGATGTCGGCCTCGATGATCGGGTCGAACACACACCGGATCAACTCAGCGGGGGCGAACAACAGCGAGTCGCGATCGCGCGGGCGCTAGCGACTGATCCGACGCTGATCGTCGCCGACGAACCGACCGGCGAGTTGGATACGGCGACGGGACAGACCGTCCTCGATGTGCTGACCTCGATTCCCGAAGGCGGAAAGCGAAGCATGGTGATCGCCTCGCACGATGCACAGACGCTGGCGATCTGCGATCGCGTCATCGAACTCGCTGACGGAGCGATACACCGGATCTATCGGCCACAGGAACACGGTCACTGAGATGGTTCGCGATCGATTGCGGCGGATCGGC